>OMLO01000831.1_pt1 | contig 22097 bp, 22 predicted proteins | sample 1674811 | NCBI WGS metagenome assembly OMLO01 (sample SAMN06265003, study PRJEB25207) | coral metagenome | isolation source: Coral host | place: Mexico:La Bocana,Puerto Morelos, Mexico | collected 2008-11-13 | reverse complement strand
CTAAGGGACTATTAACCATTGGTTTCCCTTAAGAAGGCCGGCTATTAGGGCCGGCTGGGGGATAACCTTTGATTCCCATTAGATATCATTCTGAAAGCTTGCCTTCCGGTACTTCAGGTCATCTACGAGTAAGATGATGATTGCTGGTATAGATCTATTTCCTGACCAGACTTTGGCCACAACTCTCATCAAGGCCTCAAACAGCCTCGTTTACAAAATTGCTTTCAATTAAATGCTGAGTTCACGTTAGATGCCCCATCAGATCATGGGTAAATACACGAAAATTCTATATTATAGTCATAGTGGATATGACGATTATCTATAGTATATATACATGTACAGTATTTACATAGACATATATTAATACATATACAGTAACTATCACACAAGAAACGCTCTTCTCAAGACACTGCACCAAACCCACCTCAAACTTGTTTGCGTGTAACAACACCTTTTTGTTTCAGAGGCATGTTTGTTTCAAACGTCCAAGCTACCACAACACAAGCTAGAGTGGCCAGAATCACCAGACTCACCGTTGGAAGTTCCAAGAGTTCTTTTCGGGAGCCTGTGGCATACGCAAAAAGTCTGACACATCAATGCTGAAAGGAAACTGCATTCTGCAAAACAAAAACAAACAAACAAACAAACAAACAACCAACCAACCAACCAACCAACCAACCAACCAACCAACCAACCAACCAACCAACCAACAACCTCCGGTTTATGCTACTACTACGACAATTTCACCTGTCGGTCGGAGGCCTCCTTCTTCAGGGTCCATCATTGGAACATCCGCACGGCGTTTTCGGCGTGGGAAAACGGGTACCGTTTTTGCAATGCTGGCTGATCTTTTTTGGGATGTCAAGGGTATGACTGGGAAAACCCACCTGTTATGATTGATATGTCCATCTATACCTTTGAAAATAAAATCACTTTGTTGTTTCAAAAGAAAAGTGACACATTTGACGACAATAATGTATGCGTGTCTTATAATTCTCTATCGTAGAGCATCAAACATCTCTTATACATATAAGAGATAAGTATGTGGTTACTCAAAAAAAACAAAACAACATTATGTGTGCCCGAACAATTGTTCTACATCTGCCCATGCAATCTGCATCAATCGGCAATGTCTGCGACATGATTCGACTTCGTCTGCGATGATGAAAGCTGTTCGGCTACCCGGCACGAAAAAAGAATCGCAACGCATTTTTTTCATACTGAGCAAATGTGAACCGGAGAACGGAGCACAGGTATTGTTTGGGGTCAATTCCCTTGAAGCTCTTGACTTTTAGACATCCTGATAAATTAAAAGGCGGTGAATCTGAGTGGGAAAAAAAACACCAAAAAAAACTAATGGTAGCCGTTGGATGGACTCTATTTCGACAAACTTCGAAACAACCCGAATGGGTGAAATCTGTCACTGGTGGTGTCACTAAAATTCACCCCCAGGAATTATGAATACTTCACTTACACATCCCCAAAACTATCCAAAACTAACATATATAGCCCCTGAAAAAAAAAAACGGTCCCCAAAAGGAAAACGATCATCTTCCAACACCATCAATTTTTACGGCTATCTTAGTTTCAGGGAGGGTGTAGCCTACTAAATTTTGGTGGTTCAAATCATTGGGAAGGATTCAGCTCTAGGTGAGGCCCAAAGATGCCCTGCTGGATACGTTTAAAAAAAAACCCAAGGTTTTGCGAGATGAAACCTACATTTTGGTGGGCCCCGAGCCTAGTTGTAAGTTGTAAGTAACCTTATAATGGTTATATAACCCCTATAAATGTGGGTAGCTGGGGTTATTTCACCCAATAGGCTCCTTATAGGAGTTATAACTCCACTGCCCCACCTTGTAAGAAATTTTTGGCCACCATGGGGCCAAATATTTATGGACGAATTTCACTATTTGATGCTTCACCCAAGAAATTCGACAAACTTCAACCAAACAGTAAATGTGGTGGTTTGATACGTATGCTCTCAGCAAATAAAAACATCTTCTGAAGATAATGTTCTCAAAAATATATTGATCACTTCCATCAAAGCATCATCCATTAACTACTCCCATCTCATCCGACTCTCATTTCTTGCATATCATCTGTTTTAGGTCATACATCAAATCACATATCATATATATATATATATCATATATAAAGCGAATCATTCCCTCAAAAACATATGTGCACAGTATCCACAATATATATATACATATATACTTGCTCCCCAAGAAAAAAACAACAAAAAAACACGTTGTTCGAAAAAAAACACACCCGTCCAACCCAAAAGTTGCGCTCCAAAGCTGTCGACTTTTTTGGACCTTCAAAGCTCTTCAGAGATTTCAGGGTAACTCGAAGCCAATGAGCTCCGCCATCGCAAGGACAACAAGATCTGCGGCGTGGATCAAGGTGGTTTACCCTTGGCTTTCAGCTATAGGAATCTTGAGGTAACATCCTTTGGCAAAATTCATACGACGTCATGTTCCAGCCCTGATGGAAACAGTCTTCTTGGATGAAGAGGGAATATAGTGGAAACTAAAAGAAACTATAGAAAGAGTGCTACTACAGGTCTACAAAAAAAATAAATTAATTATGCAGTGCAAAGTATCATCTTCATCTATATGTTGGCATGAACGTAGATGTAGTTCAAGGTATCCTGATACTCTCGTAAAAATACCCATTCCCATGTGGTTATATGTTAGGTGTGGTACCTTAATAATAGAAGTATAGTCTTAGTAACTTAGTACTAGTAGTCTATAAAAATACAAGATGAATATACCTTCCGGCAAACTCACATAGCCATAGAAAATCCACATCTTTCCTAGTAAATACCATCAACATGATTCATTTTCCAATGCTAGTTTAGATTGCCCGAATGCAGCATGTATAATATTCCGCCTCATATATACACGCCCATCCTGGGCACCTGGAGCAAATATAAATATAAGGGCATCCCACAGCAAGTGAAACTTTTCCCATGGGAAAGTGGAACTCCAAAAACTGCAGCCATTAGCTTCTCAAAAGATGTCAAGTTATTCGAGTTCCTCCTCTTATGGCGATGGGTCTTCTGATGATGATTATGATGGTGATGATGATGATAGCTCTGAGTCTGACTCTTATGGTAGCAGCTCTTCAACATCATCATCACCTATTGGTCTGGAGAACTATGAAATGGCTAGAAGGCAAATGTGCCCTGGTAGCATTATTCCGAGAAATCCCCAACAGGACCCACTGAATAGAACCCTAAACCTGACTATCTTATAGCCCTTGGCAACTTACTTGTCCATTGGTAAGACTTGTGTCCATTGATAAAGTCCCATTCAATTTTTGATGGAACTATTCATCTCCAGTGTTTTTTTCAACCAGATTGACCCACACAGCATTTTTTTCTGCAAGGATGGATGAGGTGGCTCCAGCCCCATTGCTGCTCAGGAGGCACACGGCCTACCTGTCAGGATGGGGCTCAGAGATGATTAGACGTGCTGGACTTCGCATCTTGGATACAAGCAGTCAAAAGGAACTTGGACCGTTTGAATTCTTACCCGGTTCCCAGTGTTTCCAAGGAGTGGGCAAAATTATTGGTATGCTGCCAGTGCCTTTTTCCATCATGAGTGACTGTCACTAGCCAGCATTAGAAGTTTGACCATCACAAATATTCCACCCCTTTTTCAACATTTGATCTTAGGTTCTGGCGCTGAGGGATCAGTTTGGGCACTACAGGAACTCGCAGGTCAAAGCAAGGCCTGGCCTTGATTACAGTTAGCCAGGAGTCAGAGTCTGTAACACCCTCTAGCTGTCCAGGTGACCATCATAAGTGCGACTGACAGAGCATTGGCGCCTCTGAAATTCATCTTGCGCAACTCACCTCCCAGAAAGCTGCTTGATTGATTTTAAATCTTTTCACCCAAAATGTCCAAGATCTTTTCACCCACAATGAGGCTTTTCACTGAAATGTCTGATCGAGACTATTCGGGGCTTCACCCAATGCTTTACAGCGCAGGTTTCCCCTGCCAGCCGTGCCTAGCCAGCATTATGTATAGTAGATCATGCTATATGATACAATATTGATGATTTTGAATATGAACGAATCTTGCAAGCAGTCTCAAACTGTGCACGAGTCAACCGATTGATTTGTGAGGTATAGCAGATTGAGGCAAAATTCCAAGTATCTAAGTGAGCCCGAAGCAAAGCCACTTTGGGACGTTGTGGAAGCGATTGACAGGACTGCTATAACAAATTCATGCCAATTCCAAACAGTGTTCAGAAATGAATGTTGGTTTTGATTGAAGGACCCAACCGCTTATCGCCCAACTTGAGAATGTCTATGGAATCCTAAGAGTCATCAACCAGGTGGGATTCCAACATATTCCAATCATCATTCAGTCCAACGTATTCCAATCATCATTCAGTCTGAATTTATCTGAAACATCAGCAGCCCAGAACAGCCCCCACTAAATGCATACTATATATAAATGCATTGCCGAGATCAACAAAGCTTTGAAGCCCTTGTTGAAGAAGTACTTGATCACCTATGTCAAGATTGACAGCGCGCATCTTGGAGACCCAGCTTCTCGCCGTCGGGTTTATTTTATTGTGATACGCAGGTGGGGTGTTCCTGGGCCTACTTGCTGAGTGCTGTATCATAAGAAAAATACATATTGAACACTGTCAGTTTCTTCCACTTTTCAAGCTGTATTGTTCATGCAAGGGATGTAGCTGACAATGGCATCAAGACTGCGAAAGACTTGGAGCACCGATGTGAAACAACATACAAGAGTCTGATTTTGGATCATCGCCCAGAAATTTCTGTGTCAGGTGCCTAGCACTTTGAAGTCGTTACCAAGCGCCTCAAACTGTTTTTGGTTTTCTCCGCATTAAGGTCCAAACTGATGCTGCCAGACGATTGCCCGTACCTTCAAGCTGTGACTGCATCCATTGAAAGTAAGACAGGCAAGAAACCATTGGAAGAAAAGTACGATCTTACCACCAAGACCTTTGGCTGCATACATCTTCAAGTCATGCGTTTTGAGAAGTGGCGAGACTTCAATAAGTGTCTCCTCAGGCCAAAGGCCAAACGCCCTCGTTGGTTGAAGAAACATTGGGTCAAAATGTCCATCCTCAAGGTCTGCATCAACAAGTTTGATACACTTTCCATCAACAAGTTTGTTTTTTTAAAAAGCATTGCTTCCAGGTCAAACCCCAGAAGCTGACCCGTTGCAAGCCTGCTCGGAGATTCTTCTCTTGCCAGCGAGTTTTGCATGTAGCCTGGCCAATGGATGCTGGAAAATGGATGTAGCTTTGGCATGTTTTCAGTCTTGAAACTTAGGCAGTGGATGTGTTCATGTCTGCCGAGTACAAGGGAACATTGAATGTCTCCCAGCAAATCGACCGGATGGCCAACCGGTCCCCAAAGTTCGTCCCATGTGTGACACCTGCTGCCGCCCTCTTCAACATGGAGAAGCAACGGCTTCTGACAGGCAGGGCAGAATTTGTCCATGTAATGAGTTTAGAATCAAAACTTTTCCATGATTGAAAGGTGTGGAAAAGCTAATGTTTATGAGCTTTCCAGTCCACCGACTTCACCTGCAACACTTACAAGAGGAGGACAGCAATTGACGACAATGAGTGTCCTTATATTATTCATTGCCAGGGTTATCTAGTTCTTTTGATCCATTGAAGGAGCTCCACAGTTTGGCTGGAAACGTTTGTACCTAAGTCTCCCCACGCAATCTTCCTCTAGCCAACGCCTTGGCATGCCAAGGCAATGAATGTGAGGTCAGCTGCTGCTGCATGGGTTGTGGCATTTAATGCCGTCAACATCAAAAGTTTCTATGACAAGGCTTTGGCCCAAGAACGTGGCAGCTAAGTCTGAAAGTTGCTGTTGGAAAATGACGCTGGCCAGAATTATTTTCTCATCACAGTGGTTGATTTGATGCTGCATCATGCCCAAATCATCAGTCTGAATATTTCTTTTTGATTTCCAGCAGCAAAATTGCTCAATACCGACCAACCGTACCGAGTGATGTCGATTGATGTCTCCATGGAATGATTTTGCAACGGTTTGAAGCCCCTAGCAGCGGTGATAGCAGTTCTGAAAGCTATGAGACTGGGTCTGAAAGTGGTTCAGGCTCAGAAACCAGCAGCTCAGTAACCCACCATGCCCAAAAGAAAAGAAAGCTCCAGCCTCGATCATCGTCAGGTTCTACTTCTTGTGATCGTGCCCAAAGTTCTGGCCTGGTTTTTGGCCAGTTAGCTGCAATGACTGATATGGAATTGGATGAGAATAAATCAGTTTATGCAGAGAAAGCCAAAGACCCCAAACGAGTCAAACGTGTCTTGAACGAGCCTTGTTGCAAGGCACAATGCAAGAAAGGGTTGAGGTTCAAATTGGTCATGAGAATGATTACAATATTTTGGGCTTTGCCAAAAGTTTCCCAAGACTGTGTCCTTTGGTCAATCCAGCAATCGGGAGCCAGTCATTCAGCAGAAACCGATGATTCAGAAGAGGATGAAAGGTGGCAACGTAAGATCTCATGGTCAATTGAAGGCGTGATTTTTTGTCACTGTTTGTTTGATTGTCAACTGCTGCAAAAACATGCCATCAATGAATCGCCCCGCCTATGAAAGATGCTCAGGCTGGCCAGTTTGCCGCATCAGCTTCTTAAAGCTGCTTGGTATCAGCGCCTCACGCCTGGTGAGAACACGGCATACATTCAAAGGTGTTGATGCCCGAACACTTGGCAGTACTTTGGTTAAACAAAGGATGTCAATTCAGTTTCTGCAGCTACCGAACTTAGAACTTAGAACTTAGAACTTTGCTCAATACTCTAAGGTTCGGCTGGTCATCGTTCTTCTGAAGCTTCAGCATCTATATGCGTGTTCTTGGAGAAAACATATTGGAGCATTGGCGAAACTTTACCGCACGAGTTCCTCAGCCTTATGTGTTTCGCTTGTTTTATCGATGCTAACAAATAATAACTCTGCGAATCAAAGTAAAAATGCAACAGTAACATCAAATCAAACTACACTAAGGCTTGAAGTGGAAGGGACAAAAGATCTTAGCGCAGTGACAGCAAGAGAAAAACTTTTGAAAAGTCTATTGGATAGTGCCCTGGAAAGCGATCTGTGCCGAGGGGTGGTGTGGTCAGGGGTTCAAAACCTTCCAAGAAGATGGTTACCACATGGAGCATACCATGACCTCTATACCCTGTATTGTGCTCATCAACTTTCTGCAGGAGAACGAGTGGCTTCACCCAGTACTTTTTACAGGGTTCTTTCAGATTCAGGGTGGAAACAGAAATTGAAGTTCAGCCCTCCCAGCAGTCATTCGAAGTGCAGCACTTGCCACATCTTGAAGTCGAATATCCAACATGCAAAAGGTATTCAAGAACACGCTGAAGCCTGCGACAAACTCCTGCGCCATTTAGCAGGCCAATTTGCTGACCGTTCATGTTACCATCAGTGCCGCAACCGCGCTAAGACAACTGGTGACATCATTTGTCTCATCACAGACAGCATGGACAAGTCAAAATACTCACTACCCCGCTACCACAGGGGCATGACTCCCAAGGACCTTGCTGCAACAAGCCGCCCTTCTTTGGAAGTTACAAGTGCCATTGTGCATGGGGTAGGTGTGTACACATACCTTACTGACGAAAATCAAACGGCAGGAGCAAACTGGGTTATTGAGATTATCAACAGAACGTTACAAAGTGTCCATGAGAAGCATCAAAAAATGGGAAAACCTGTACCGTGTGTCCTCAAAATGTTTGCTGACAACACACCGAAAGAACCTTGTATGTGCCTCCAGGTTTTCGTTTTTTGATTGTAAAATTTTATATTTTAATAAGTATCTAGGTTTTCTCTGGTAAGCAAGGACATGTTTTGCAAGAAAAATTGCACAGCTGAGGAAGTAAAGAACGGAATCACAGGAGTTTGGGGAGCGATGATGACACTGGCAGGGTTCCATCGAACGATATCGATGGAACACCTGCCAGTAGGCCATACTCACGAGGACATAGGTGCCTTGACTTGAATTTAAAGATGGACAATCAGTGTCAGTTCAACCGGTATATATCCAACTATTGATTCTGACTAAGATGCCTATTTTGGCCTTTTGAGTCGATTTGTCCGGGAAGGAGATGAGTCATTGCACCTGCCTTACCCTGGAGATTCATTTTGATTATTCAGTCAACAATTGGCATGTCAATGGCAATAAGTAGATCCAAGGCAGTGTCCACAAGATGTTGTTCAGTGCAGGCCTTAGCTCCCAACAAAAAACCATGAAACTTATAATTTGGAGAAACACAGTCTTTCTCCAAGGCTACTGCTGGACAAGGTGGCACCACTCTTCACCAAGAGAGGACTTGACTTCAAGGTCGAATATGTCACAAGCGTCAGAGACTGGTTTGGTGGACTTCCAAAAATCTCCACTCTTTTTGGTGCTTACAGACGGCGATCTGTGAGAGATGAAAAGGTAGTGCCACATAGCTTCACCTTTATTCGCAGGGAATGTAGCTGGCCATCAATTTCTACTTAGTAGGTCTTTGTCTTCTTATTAGTTCTTACCTCTGAATCACTGACATTTGCTGCACCAAAGTCATGTGTAGTCCCAGGTATGCCATCAAGCCTTTTGGAAAGAGCAGAAGAGCGACTTCCATCGTGGTACACCAAAAGCTGTCGTGACGTGTTCTGTCTCGTAAAAGCCTATGTCAGTGACAGTGATTTGTGTCAGGACCCTCTTTTGGTCCTTCCAGGGTGCAAATTCGATGATATGTTTGATGCCTTGACTACGCTCGCAAGATCTGACGCTCCATGTTTCTTGGCGTAAAAAGAAGTAAATTGAGAAGCACTAGAAGCACTTGGCAGGCAAACCTCTCAGCTTGACCAACCTCTTAGGCGCAAGAATTTCCATGAAGGATGATCGTATCTCAGCCCTTGTGGACCTTGCTGAATACTTGACAGAGTTCTACCCTCAGTATGGAAAAGGAGCCCACTACTTGCTTCAGCTTGCAGGAAGAGTGGCTGTCAGGCGAACACTACCGACGAAACTACAATACATTTTGTCAGGGCCTGCTCCAGGTGCTCAGCGAGGGCATGCGTTGCTCCAAGATCCTGAACCGCACAACACTCACCGCTTGCGAGTGAAGTTTCACAGGTACTACTAGATGAAATTCTGGGAAAAAAGAAAATTGCTGGTTCCAAATTCCATGCTTGGAGATTATGATACTATCAGTCTCATTCGGAGCAAGAAACAGTTTTGCAACAGTGAGAAAAATAGCACACAGGGTGTGATAAAACACAATTAACGTTGTGAATCTAAATGTCTGAAAACCATAGCCAGTTTTGGCCAAAGCTAACAACGGTGCACTTTCTTGGAAAGCTGTCATGGAGGAAGTGAAGGACCCCTGCATTGACACTTAGCATCCTTTTGCAAGATTGCCCTGTGCTTATCTACTTGCCTCCTGCAGGAAGAACCCAAAGAACTCCCCAGCCTCGGTGAAAATGCTGAAGGATGCCAAACGTTGAAGGACAAGTTGATCCTGGCTATGGAAGAGGTGACTTGCTACTGGAATTGGAATTGGACTTGGAAACGTTTTTGATCTGATTCTGCTGGAGACTCTGCTGGTAGGTCACTTCAAAGATGAACATGGGAAAGTTCATAGCTGACAAGTTCAATCAAGATGAAAGTGGCCAGCGCAAGTTTGCGAAGGCGTGATGTCACAAACAACATCAAACAACATACTTCATAAAAATGATAAGTGATTTTAAAATTATTTCTCTTCTTTCCAGGTGATGCTCGACTTCTTTGCATTACCAGAAGTTGCTGAAAGCGTTTCTACAAAATGTCCTGCTGGAGTTTCGGCGCTAAATACTGTGCCTGTGTGTTCACGAAAGAACATCTACTTACATCCATGGCATCTGGACATGTCAGAAGATGCAAAATACGGTGCCTCTGGGAAATGGCCAAGCAATGTGCAAATCCGTGCGCATTTCAGCTCTGTCGTTCAGCAAACTTATCAAGGCGAACGGGAAGCCCTTGACATCAAGTTCCCCCTGGACCTTCATGGTTCAGGGAAGCCATTACCAATGTTTAGTGTGCAGTTCACTGATGGCCATTGTAAGGCCATCATGGTCTTGGCAATTTTTGCACTTCTTGAAAACATGGTTCCTTAGCTTTCATTGAAGAAAATGGAGTAACAACTCAAAGAATATTACAGTATTTGTGAGAAAATTTGACCCCAGTTTTTGAATGACATATGTTTGCATTCCAAGGGCGTCACCCCTGACGACATCAAAGCTGACCAAGACATGATCGACCTCATTGCCTCGCTCAAGTATTTGCGTGCCAACTATGTCCATTTTGCTTCTTCAGAGCAGTATCTTTATGAGGCATTGAGTCCGAAACTTATTATTTGTCACCCTTTGAAATGTCACCCACCCTTTGAATCCATTTCATTTCGTATTGCCCAGGTTTAGCCAACAGGACTGCTGACAAGCAGAAACCAGGGCCCCTTGAGCTGACACTCTTCTTTAAAGTACCTTGGACTTGATACACTCATTATCTTTTGACCTTGTGAACTTGAACTCATGTTTCTGTGAGCTTCCCAACCACAATCCATTTCAAACCCAAGTCCTTGTGCAGGAAGCAGTGCGGCAGAAACGCCTGGTCAGCAAGAAAGCTGCAGTTCGGGATTTGCTGTTCACAGCCGTCGCCGATTACAATCGAAAGGCCACAAATAAGGCCAACCCATTGAAGACTGTATGAATCGTCGATTGTTAGGCTTTTATTGCACCAGAATGACTCTAAATCATTTTTTCTGTTTGTCAAGGCGTGGAAAGTGAAGGATGACTTGAAAAGACTCATTTACAGCCTCATTCGAGCGCCCCAAGAACTGATTGATATGATGAAGCTATCAGCAGATCTCTACAAATGGGAGCATGGAGGTGGGGACTCATGCGTCAAACTCAACTTTTATATACTTTTATTGACACTTGGCATTCAACCCTGCCAGCCTGGGTGACCGACAACATGGCGGATGACTTCTTCCTACCTGGGCATTGCTTGTGCCCTCAAAATGTGACTGATACATGGTGGCGGAATATCAAGGCACATCTTATTTGATTTCAGTGCTTTTCATTGCTTTGTCTTCTTGCAAGTTCAGATATAATATATTTTATTTTAAAAATTATATACATCAAAAATCTCGGTTCTAGATTCCAAATCAAGCTCACCTGTTGCAGACAGTCACTCCTGATGCCACAGTGGCGTGGGCCAAACGAGCTTTCTCAGACTTTCAGAAGAAAGCACCACCGAATGCACCAGTGAAGCAAAAGGACAATGCAACCAAAGATTCTGTTTTTGTGGGCAATGCTGGTTAATAAGTAGTTCAAGTTGAAAAACATCTGTAGGTTCTGAAGAGTTCTGAAGGTAGTATTTGATGATCATCTTTTTTTTTGCCTTTTCCCTGAGAAACTGGCGCAGCGTGACATCCACGCAATGCGGGATCTGATGGATGTTTGCTGCCTGTGGGTTGGCATCAAAGAGCAAGTCCGACTACATGTAGGTGAGCCAGGCTTCATCAAATTGGAGACCATGTTTGAAGATGGGAACCCTGGTCAATGTCTTGAAAAAATCAACTGCTGTTGAATTTTAAGCTTGGGGTTGGGCGAGCCAAACCGTGTACAAGATTACACCTAGAAACCTTAAAACCATGTACATAATTACACCTGGACTTGAAAACCGGTTATGATTTGGTTTTCCTCTACAAACCCCAAACATACAGGGGAAAAAAAAAGGATGTATTCTTCATTTCAAAAAAATCTTTGCGATATGATTTGCCATTTGGCTGGAAGATTAAAACATCTCTCCTTGATCCCACACTGCCCAACAGTACATGTGTTTATTTTTTTCCCATCACAAACTGGCTTCCAACTAAATCCCTAAATTTTACATTGTTTCCAAAACAAAAGCCGTGATGGTGATCTCCTATTCGTACATGGTTTTGAAAAAAAGCCGGTACAACGTTCCGTCAGAAATCAGAATGCACGATACAAAACTCCGCCGTAAAACCGAAAACCGGATACACAATTCCGTCCGGCCTGGTCCGAGGACACTTGACAGTGACCTGAAGAGTGGGAGCAAGTCGATGGATTCAGAATGGAGTTGGAAGAAATTGCCCTTCATTCTTGAGATGGAGGGACAAATCCATGATGATGAGATTGGCAAAGCCCAATCGAAAATCAACTCTGCATTGCAGAGTTCTTTGCAGGCTGGATTTTCACTCTTTGAAACCAATTTGGAAACCGATCAGCTCCAGCACCGCCGCTACATCCTTGCCTCGAGTGGCGACGAAGCAAAGGCCAGGGCAGCTACAGTCTCCAGCCTTGAGGTGGGCAGTGAACATACTCATTTTCAGAGTGGATTTCGAACTGCTGTTTAACTTGCTGATCTTGATGTGAATTTCCATGTAAATGCTTTTAAACCTGCATGTCCAGAAAATGCACGATGTGGCGTGGAAGCTGGTGAACAATTGCGTCACAGAGTTGTGCCCAACATGGTCCGTCACTGTGCAAAATGCAAAGCTTTCCACATCAAGTGCTTTGTCTCAATTTATTTAACCTTCAGAACAAAACTTCAGAAATTCAGTCTTAGTTGAAAATGAGGTTCGGTTCGAACAACTTCACAAAAAAAACAAATTCAAACAATGACATCAATGACTATTATGTCAAACTTGAAAAATCTTCTGAGTCTTTTGATACTTTTCTTGAAAAATTCTCTTGAAAAAATCTTCAGATTCTGATTGGTTTAGGCCCGGATGCCACTACAGACACCAGTGGCATCATGGAAGCGAGACTCCAACCGTGGCTTGGAGAGTGCTTGAAAGGCCTCAATGGCGGGGTCCGGCGATCTGAGAATGAATGTATCTTGGGTTTGTTCAATCTCGCAACACAAGGAGTTCTCTCGGCTGACAAAATGCATTTCGCACTCCAACAGTTGACAGCTTTGAGCCACAGCCATCCGCGAAGTTTCTTGGCGGTGGTGGTGATGCCCAACAGGGCTGGAGACATTTCCAAGTCTTCACCAACAAAGTTCCAAACTCAGTCTTCTGTTCGTTATTCTAAATCGAATCAGTGTTGACTTATTATGTTGCAATGGTCCTTCAAATCTTCAAGCATTTGGTGCACATTAACATGGAAAAACCAACAAATCTGTCCATCCTTCAAGGTCCGAAGTCAAAGCTGAAGACACCGACGGTGATGATGCAGAGGCCGCCAATGATGGTAGCTCGGAACTTTGAAAAAACTCCTGGCACACATTTTGATTTCACTTTTGTTCATGTTGTGTTTGTACTTCACTGAGATCTGGATGACACTGATTAAACACTCTAAGGTGATACCAATGGAAGCACAGCTGTGAAACAGAATGACTCCGATGTGGAAAACGATGAAAGTGATTCAAAAAATCAGTGTGCCGAGACCATTCTGAGGGACTTCAACTACAAGCTGCATTGTATGTTTATGGAACCGAGTAGGAATTTGAAGGTGACTTGAGTTTCATAAGTTGAATGTTACGTTTAAGGTGTAAAACCGACAGCCTTTGACATAATATATGATGATATCTGAGGTGAATATCTGTTGGTGAATATCTGTTGAGCATCTAAGGTGAAACCTGCCATGATTGCCTTTGAACAAAGCTCAGTCTATGGAAACAGAACTGCATTCCAAGAATTGCTGCTCATCACTGCAAACGACTCCAAGAATGTGTTCCACCGCACACAGGTTTGGAAACAAGGGTTGATCCCACAAGTGTCCATGCTTCAGCGGCAAGACATGGTGAAACCCCGTTCTGAACGTTATGGCGGAGAAGCGCGTTTCACAAAGGTGCAAGAGATGAAGCAGGACGATTCAACAAACGACAAGCTTAAACCATTGTCGATGTGTGATGTATTGTTTTGCCAAATTCTGATTTTTCTCATAGCATTCTGTGAGTCACTCTAAATTGGATTGTTTGCTTGTAACCCTGCAGTACTGTGGGGGCACCAGCTTTGTGGCAAAGAAATGTGAAATGTTGCAGCCAAGCCCTGACACGCCTACAGTGATCTTGGACATGTTTGGATTTGACGCTTGGCCTGGAAGCTATGCGATCTCACAGGCTGCCCGTGGAAGCTTGGAATGCAATTCATTCTCTAAGTCTAGCATGTTCAGCTGCTGTTCTTGTATTCAGAGTGCTTGTGGAGAATCTAATTTTTGGTTCTTTTTGAATTTGATTAAAAGCCATTTGAGGCAAAAAGATTGCGTGTGCTACGGTGTGTCACGCGAAGTCAACTGCGACCTTTGTTAGTGGAATCCTTGCTACAAAGTTGTTCTCCATGGCTCGAAATGGGGAATACAAAATCCAGGGATTTCCTGATTTCAGTGCAACGTTGGCAGACCTCAGGCAGTACCAACGTGCTCCGCAACCCACCTACGAAGTGTGTGTGGCAACAGGTGAAGGGCAATTGGTTGTTCGCCAAAGCTTGGTTGATTTCTGGTCAAAGAAGCACAGTCAATTTGAAGACCGCTTGACTAGCCTCATTGAGGCCCACAACCAGGAGTTCAACCCCAGGGGCTTGAAGAGAGGAGCTGAAGAATCAGAAGGTGCTTCAGAACAAGCGCAGGAACCGCCGACAAAACGTTTGCGTTTGGGAAGCACCACCACCTTGGCTGAGCTGGAAAAGGAACACCCAGACAGGACTCCAAAGTTTGTTCATCAGTGACTGTGCTTAAAGATATAGATAATCTTAGCTTGATGTCCATTCACTATTATGATGTTTCTTGAACTTGTATGTGTTCAACTTGGCTGCAGGATCCTTCTCACTGTTGGGCAATTTGCCCTTACCTTGAGTGAAAGTGATTCCTCTCTTTGGATTGGGGCATCTGAAGCTGTTACGGTGGAACAGCACACTGAACTCTTTGGCTTTGGGAGTGGCAATTACGCTAAGGATCCGGAAGGTGCTGATATCATGACCGACGCATCTTCAGAAGGAAGGTGGCTGCTCTACAGCTTCACTAGTGGCACCAATCTTGTGATCTTGGAAAAACAGGGCCAAACACCGGAGCATTTGGCGAATGCAGCTTTTTGGAACAAGGCAGCTTTTATTGCTATGTGACTCAGTGTTTCATTTTTGCCTTGTTGCAGCTTCAAAGTTCATGAGATTGCCTTCTCAATGTGTGTTTTGCAACCGTCATTGTTTCATTTGTTTTTACAGGTTCACTTTTAATGAATCTGGACCCTGCTGCCAGGTCTTTTCTCTCAACGATCTCTTGAAGACCCTGGAAAATCATGGAGAAGTCAATTTGCAGCTGGCGGAACATAAACTCAGCAAAGATGCATCAGGCAATTTCTCAGTGGAGCCCCTTGGGGGTGTTTGCTACGTGCTCGATGCCATCAAACAAAGGCGAAAGAAAGCGAAGGACAGGGCAAGAAAGTTAAATGTTACTTGATGTATCTTGATGTTATTTTCCACCTGTCATCATTCCTGTCATCATTTTCCAACTTGCTAGGCTCCGAGTGCGCTTACTTTTGGAGCGAAGATGGACATGGCCAAGATTCGCGTTTGCAACAACATTTGCATCTTGTGGCGTATGAGGCACATACAATGTTTTTTGAAAAATACACAATAACTTATTCCGCTTCCCATCATTTTGTCCTGCAGGCTCCACATCGACTCTTCCAACATCCAGCTGGCACCTGTCCGACCGTGTGCAATTGCTGCTGGGAGTGTAAGTCTGAAACCGGACGAAGTTTACCAGCTTTTGTGATTGATGTGGACATCAGCTCTGAATACCAATACCTGTTGTCAACATAATGTTATCTCTGAGTAACCCTTTGGAATAAAGGTAGTAAGTGTAACCCTTGAAATCTGTGACTGAAAAAAATTCGTTTCTGTACGTAGTGGAGCAAGGTGTCTTCATTCTCAGAGTCTCTTCAATGTTTGATTTTGATCCCAAGTCAACTGGGGAAGCAACACGTCCATCAGCAGGTGGAAAGGCACGACACTGTCACATACACCTCTACTATTGGGTATAAAAGGCCTAACGCCGCTTGTGTTGATGAACCTTATTTTAATAAAACCAAAATCCAACAAAAAAAATGATATTGAGTCATAGCAACTTATTATGGTTATGTGTCCTTAGCGGCAAAGTCCTTTTTGTTGGGGATGTTGCAAACGCAACATGGAGGGTCTTGGCAGAAACCTTGCCCAAACCCCTGCTGTAACGTGACCGTGAAAGTGTGATGGAAAGAATAGCATCGATTGAGCCGACTCATTTCTGTTGATGATTATTGAGTTTCATTGATTTCGAAATGCTAGCAATTTTGACTGGCATTGGGTCATTTAATCTATATCTATGTAGCTACTTGCATCGAACCTCCTGTTGATTCAGCTGGGCGCCTGCGATGGCGTGGATGCCTGGCACAGGGTCAGCAGGAAATGTCTTGTCAGCCCCTCAATTCTCTATGGCTGACTATTCTATGCTCGTCGATGGATCAGCCCCTGTCCCAAAGTCAACAATGGCACCCCCTCCGCCGAGAGCCAGTTCTGCATCGAAAGTTCAGTCTGGAGGAGACTTCTGAAATTATGAATTGCTGTTATCAGGATCTTGTGTTTTTGTTACTTACCCACAGAATGATGGAATAAAACTGAACATTATTTTCGGGATATTGATATATCAGCACGTTGAGAAGTCAAACGTCAGTAAAAATATATGTCTTTTTTTGCCAGGACTACTGCAGCGATGTGAGGTCAAGTCTGGCAGTTCTTCGCGTGATGACTCAGTTTCAGTGGATAATAAGGAATCTGAAGAAGACAATACGATACACAAGAAGCCAAGTATGAAACGTCCAGCAGCCAAAGAAAAACCGAAAGAGGATGATTCAGAGTTGGTAGCACTTGGGACGTGCAAGGGAAACAAAGATGATGAAGATGATGAGGATGGATGTGCTGAATCTGGCGAACCAAAGAAGAAGAAGAAAAAGAAAGAATCCAAAAAAAGCAAACCAGCCAAAAAGGTCAAGAAAGAGTCATCGAAGAAAGAACGCAAGAGTCGCAAACATGGAAAGAAACGTGCTGACAACTCGTGTGGGTCTGATGAACCTACAAGTACTGAATCTGCTTCTGATGAATCTGGAAAGGTTTCTCAAGATGAACACCAGGAGGAAGTCACTGCAGACATGCTGGCAGATGCTTTCCTTCGTGCCCATGAAGCTGAAAAGAATGCCATGTCTGTGCCAGAGGCACGGTCAAGTTTTCTTGTTCAAGTTTTCTGGTACCCAACTCCCTGCTGCAGGCCTCTGAGGGTGAATTTCCTGCAGCAGCCAGGACCTCAAACCAATGCCAGCTCAAGTTTGAATTTTGAAAGTCCAGCTCAAAGTTAGATAACCTGCTTCCACTTGAATTTTTGATTTGCTTAGCATCAGAATAAGATCAACTTTTTTTTATTGATTCCATGCGAACTTTGTTTTGCTCAACATCACATTCCGATTGGTTGATTTCTGTCAAGTTTTTGCACCTCTAGCTTTCATTATATTGTGTGCTTTGACCGCCAAGGCTCCTCAAACACCTGAGTTGCCAGCAGGTGAATCAGCGGTCCAGGCTGGCCTGTTGCACACAAAAGGCAAAATATTAAGTCTGTCCCAATAACGTGACAGTTTGTGGAGGCAAACCCTCAAGAGCATGATGATGACGATCGCGAAGATGAATATTGGAGTGCGACTACGCTGGACTGGGTGCAAAGATTTCATTTTGAATTGTTTCTGATGGTATTGGAGTCATCATCACTGTCAGTCATATTATCTGGTGTGGTTCGAACCCATTTCAAAAAAATGTTAGTGATGAATCTCAGCCTCTTTAGGATCAAAGGTCTCACAGCGACCGAAGTTTCAAAGGTGATTCCAACTTGGATATCCATGTCGGGTGGGCGATGGATGTGGCTCTGGGCCTACGTGCCTGACAAAATTACTAGTACCGATGTTCCTCCACCACCTAGCCCAGAACCTGCGAACATTGTGATGCCAGCCGTACCTCCAATGTTCCCGACGCCACCTTTACCACCTGGGATGACAATGAATGATGTACCGCCTATGCCTATGCCTGCGCCTGATGCATCTCCTCCAAAGATGACACCAATGGCTCCAAAGCCGAAAGGTGCACCTCTGTTACCCTCACCGCCTGATTGTCCACCACCAGACTTTGGGTCTGAAAGTGACACCTATGATGCCCCACCCCCTACAAAAGGGAAGGGTAAGGGTGCCAATGGGTTTGGAAAAACCGGCAAAGGTGCTGCGCCTGAAGTCATTCCTGATGACTCGGATGGCGAAGAATCACCTGACAAGCCATTGGGCTATTGGGTGCGTGTGTGGCAACATGGGTCCCCCAATGATGAGAAGGCTGGGGTCAAACGGGCATTGAAGGTGGATGACTCCAATCCCAAACATGCCAAGACTGACCACAGTGGGTATGGCTACTCTTCATGGCAAAAAGGATGGCATACAACACGTGGCAAGTTTACTGAACGTGGTGAGAAATGGTGGCCCTCTCACAACCGCGGCTATCACGATGATGATGATTCAGCTTGGGACCATGATTGGAATACAGTTTCTGCTGCAAGCTGCAGCTTCCGCGGTATGAAGAAGACATAGATTCTGAATTCAGTGACCGCGATTGCATTGCTACATGTCATGTCTGGAATGTTTTTTTAATTATAAATGACCATCATATGACATCAACTAGCTTAGCCTTGAAAACCAGGATTTTTTTCTATTAAGTAGTGTTCGTTTGTTATTGTTTGCCATCATTCAAATGGCACTGCATGGCATCAGCAATTGGCAGTATGCAACCATCCGACAACAAGTCAGCCGGGTGATGGAAAAACAGTAGCTGGAAATACTTTCTGTTTTGCACTTGTCGTGGTTTGGAAGCTTGATTATCATTTAAATTGTTTTGCACGACTTGTTATCATTTAAATGGCTTGCTTACTCCAGGAGCTTGGCTCACAGCTGGAAGACTTCAAGGAGGAGGTTATTTGCTACGCCGGGGCAGAAGGGGGCCAAGTGGATATATATCAATGGCCGAACGGCGATCGTGTACACATATGGGCGGGGGATGAAGTCTCTAGAGAGGACCTTACTGAAATATGTTGCCTTTCTTTAAATTCAGCTCACTGAAAAATTTCTCTACATGTTGCCTTCAAAACGTGAGGACTTGGAGAATTCCCGTTTCCGTACTTACAAGGCCCAGGCACCGTGCAATTCAACGTTGAACTCTTTGAAGTCGAAAAAACACCATCGCACAATGACCTTTGATCATCAGGCAATTATTTTTGGAGAGGATCCCGTGGAAGTTGCGTCGGTGAAACTGGCTCGTTTGAACAACACCAAACAAAGTAGACTTTAAATTTACAGTAGCTGACTGAGCAGTGATAATACAACATACAGTTTTTGGGCCCACAAAGCTTTGCATCATTGTGACCCTACAGGTTGCGACTGCCGGTCAATTGCCGAATGAGGACTTACTCTGACTGTTTTTTTTGAAATCAAGTTTATGCAAACATAGTCGGAATCAGAATCAATCAAGGTCAAATAGTATCATTTTCTTGAAGCAAGATGAGTACAGGAGTCACTGCCACTGGTATTTCATGAACGTGCCCCTGAACCTGAGTTGGACTGCAGCTTAATTACATTACTGTATGTTTTCACTGCAGCTTCCCATTTTTAGTGTTGGAGACTTCGCTTCCAATCAGGAATCGGAAGAAGCACACCCTGATATTCAACGCATTGACTTGACAGGGAGCCAGGACTGTATGGGAAAAATCGGGTTAGAAGAAACTAGATTTTTTTATTCTCCAAATCAACAATCATTGACTGCCAATCGCAAATTGTGCTAGGAAGAGATGGCTCCTTCTCTTCCACAAGCGGATGGAATGATGATGTCCTTACCTTACACTTTGTTTCAGCCATCTAGCAATTCCATACTGCTCGACTTGCATGGGTAAATCTCTGGATTATTGACTTTGAGGCCTGCAGCAAAAGAATTGGAAGGCAAGACGATTGCGACTGCAGCGAAGTCTGCACCAAAGAAAAAGCTGGCAAAGAATACAAAGGTGAGTGCAAAGGCGAAGGCAAAAGCAAAGATGACTGACAAGTCTAAGAATGGTCCTGTTAAAAAAACGAAGGTGAGTGCAAAGGCGAAGGCGAAAGCAAAGATGACTGGCAAGAAGACTGGTCCTGGTAAGGTGAGTGCAAAGGCAAAGGCAAAAGCAAAGATGACTGACAAGAAGACGGATCAAAAAGCGAAGATGGCTGACAAGAAGACTAAGAAAGGTGGAAAGAAACAGCTGAAAAGTGACAGTGGCAATGTGTACTCGCGAGCCTACCATGCAGCAAAAAGGGCTGGCAAGGATGCTGCTGAGGTGGGGTTCAATTTTATTTGTCAAAACAAAAGGTTCTGAGGATTTAAATTCCACCACTAAACACCATTGGCATCAGGCCCGCGCTGCTGGACAAGCAGCTCTGGCAATGGTCTGAGGTGCTGGCGAAGCAAGCATGCGTGGCAGGGGGTTTGAAAAAAAAGCGGCAGCGGTGACAGCTTTCAAACCATCATGCCATATCATACATACATACATATCAGATATCAAACCAATATGGCCAACTTTTTTTTACATCCCAGAGTTCTGGTTGAATTTGGGGAAAGTTCTGGTTGACCTGACACACCCTTAAATCTGTTAGGCGGAAATCCATGTCAAATGATACGAAAGATGTGAAATTATATAAAAATCTATGACACATTGGAAATTGGTAATTCAATAATGGAGATACAGTATTTTTGCCACACCAAAAACCATCCCTTGCTCGAGAATGGCAAGCAATGCCAGCCCAATCCGTAAGGTTTGCCATCGGCCTCCCGTTATCATATAACACATACCATCCACGGATCTGGTAGATTTACCGGCTCATTTATCATATTCTACCATTAAAAGCAACCATTCATGGATCGGTAAATATCCACTTTTCCATGTAAGGCCGTCATGGGAAGTCAATGACCCTGGCGATCCCAGGCCCGGCTCCCAATCTCTGCCAGGCCGCTGTGTTGGCGGTTGCTACAAGGTCCACAATCGCCTGCACAAAACGGTCCCGCGGAGCTGTTTGGAACGACAATTTCGTTTTTTGAAGAGTGGATGCTGCTTCTTCTTCTTCTTCTTCTTCTTCTTCTTCTTCTTGTTCTTGTTCTTGTTGCTGTTGTTGTTGTTGTTGTTGTTGTTGTTGTTGTCGTCATCGTCGTCGTTGTCGTCGTTGTTGACGTTGTTGTAAACAATTCACTTCACCCCTCGCCAACAAAGCCTTTTCTGGAGTTGCTTCCCCAATATCTTGAATCAACTTTGCTTTTAGAAATTCTTTCAATACGTGAGGTCGGGATGTTTTCCGTTAGTTTTAGTCATTTAAATCCAGCTTGAAATTTCGCTCCGTCGAAAATGTTTGTTTCAAATTTGGATGGAACAAAGGGGGCCCCATGATTCCCAGCAATGCATCGGAAAAACCTATTGGAATTGAGGGGAATTGGGAAATTCATAGAGTTAGGGTGGTTGATCACCTGGTCCGCCATGAATCTTTCTGCCAGATTATGTATATCATGGTTATACTTTTATTTTTCGGCCAGCAGCATCCAGAAAATTTGCCCACAAAAGAAGCAGTGGCCAAAAAGGTCAGTGGAAAACGACCGGCTGCAAAACCAAACAAGTCAATGTCTACCGTATCAAGTGTAGGCTCCTTTTCATAAAGTCGCCTAAGCGCCTAAAAAGCCACATTGCTGGCATTACGATCAGCAAATTATTCTTTTGTTTGATGATGAGTTTGGACACCAAAAGAAACTTCAAGTTTCGGCTGAAACTCTTAAACCAACCATTGAAAGAAATGGCGGGCTGTACACAAAAAGAACATTCAAAGTATATATCGATACATGCCAAAAGCCTGGGAACTCAGTGGGTAACTTGGTTAAGCCAATGAGGTGGAACAAATACGAGTCAGATTGGATCATTTCCCCAACCACCACCAGTACCAACCA
>OMLO01000830.1_pt1 | contig 22105 bp, 13 predicted proteins | sample 1674811 | NCBI WGS metagenome assembly OMLO01 (sample SAMN06265003, study PRJEB25207) | coral metagenome | isolation source: Coral host | place: Mexico:La Bocana,Puerto Morelos, Mexico | collected 2008-11-13 | reverse complement strand
TGTCACTGATGACAATTTTAATGTCTCTAAATTATTACCATGAGTTCTACAACTGACACCACATTGCTTGGTGCTGGAAATGATATTCCTAAGCCACAGAAACAAGCAATGATACTGCCATGCTATTCCATAACATTAGCACTTCTACTTCCTTCAAACTTGCAAAATCGACAAATTTTATTGACAGAGGGATCTAGTATTAAGCTAGTTTTGAGGGTAGATTCAGATAGTCCATTTTGTCATTCTGTGGTCTGCTGGCAGCCAGATTTTATGGGTCACTCAGATAAGGTTAGATGAGTGTTTTTAGTCAGGGTGGTATGGTGGCGGGCGAGTTGGGAAGAAGGCAAGACAAGGGATGTATGGCCGAGTAGGGAAGAAGGCGAGACAAGAAAAAACTTTTTTTCTTGTGCATGCTACACCCCAGTCACATTCCATTCCCCTTTAAGCTAAAAAGTCTTGCATCATAACCCTTTTTGAATTTTGAGAGAAAAACAAACTTGTTATTCTGTAATAGTTACAGGTTTGTTTGGTTAGAAACTTGGGCAAAAATTATGTGGTCCTGGCAAGCATTTTCCTTGGAATTTGAGAACATTTAATGCCAAGTGACCCTAAATATTCTCATTTGTTGCCAAGAGCCACAAATGGTATCCAGTAACTGTGTTGTGTTTGTCACAAGATTGGGAGTCTTTGACAGGACTGGACTCTATGTATTTCTGCACACCAGTCAGGTGCTTTGACAAGCCCTCCACACGAAAACCCCTGACAAGCATTTATATTTTTTGATAGATCTGTCTCGGTCAGGTTTGTCCCATTATGCGTTTATCATTCAAGACACACTTAAGCTTCTTCTATACATTATCTGCTTGTTCTTCTCATCTTAGCTTAAACTGAGACGTCTAACCAGACACAGTGAAACAATTGTTCAAGTTTGTCGGCGTTGAAGGGTTTAATGAATGCATCTTTTAGATAACTTTAAAAATAGCTAATGCAAACTACTGGATCTGGGAAAGAATATTTATGCATAAAATCCATACCCTTGGTAAGCATTCAAAAATGAGTAGAAACACACTGAAGGCAGGCACGCAGGCCCATTTCTTATGTGTCCAATACTTTCTCTCAAAGCCACCAAGTTCTCGTTTTCTTTTTCCGCGCTAGACTTTGCTTGCTTTGCTCCCCTTGTAGCTCTGTAGTTTACGGTGGAAGCTTCTGTTTCATCCATTTCCACTTCATCGCTGTTTTGCTTCTGTCCAGGTTTACTATGAGAGATTTCTATGCTAAAATGTTTGTTCAACAGATGAAGCAGTAAAACATGGTCGCCGCTTCTAAGATATTGTAGAAAATAAGTGAAGACTTTGTTGCTAAGTTTAACCACGAATTTGCTGCGCCTAAAGTTAGAAGCAGTGTCGCTTGATTTCAAACGCTCCAATTCCGTGATTGCTTGTAGGTGTTGAATCTCTTCTTTGTGTTCAATCAAAAAGTCACCGCTGTGTTTCGCGAAAAGCGATTGAGCAGCGATCGCTTGACCTTTCGCAACAAGATCCAAGTAAATGTTTGCAAACAGTGGGAACAAGAATTTTGAAAGCTCCAGTCTGTACGCCTGGTTTGTCCCTGTTATGAAGGATTTTAAGTTAGAAAACTGCTCATCAAGCATGGCTGGGTCTGAGTTGTTGATCGCAAACGAGAAGACATCGGGTACGCCGCTTTCGTTGCTTACCGTTGTCTTGAAAACCAGGTCCTCCATTTTCTGTTCTACTGGAAAGTCCTTCAAAGAACTCTGACTATCGGCGTACTTTCTTTGTTTTAAAAAGCTGGTGATAACATTAGATACCTGCTCATGCATCTGATGCTTTCCATGTGCGCTCATAATTTTGATAAAAGAGTGTTCTTTGATCACTCGTTCGTTCGCCTCAATAAATCCGCCAAGTCCGCCATATTGCACGTTACTGCCGTACCCACCCCTCCCCTACCAGTACCTTAAATACATCGAGACAAATGAAGATCGACAGAGAGAACGAACTTATTTTTAGGTTACCTCATAGCCCATGACAAATACATTTAGATTTTACACGTTTTTTTTTCAGCAAAGCCGGTTGTTGTCACGAGAAGTGGTGATACGTGATTTGTAGCAAGTTCAACATCTTGCTAAAAATAGCCTTTAATTGGAATCCTATAGAACCTCTCCCGCTAGATCGCTGCCTATGAATTTTATTTGAAAAAAAAATTATTCGAAGATAAGATTGTTGAAATTTATGACCTAACAGAAAATCGAAACGGGTCTGCATTGTTTTGTAAACAATAGATTATCCCGTTCGTGATTTCGGATGAATGCTCGTCGTCGTACCGAAGACTTTCGAATGTTATTCGAGTACCCGAATATCTCATAGCGAAGGGCGCGCCTCTCTCTTGAACGTCAAGACAGGATCGTGTTTCTGTGTTCAGTTTGAAAAGCAAAACACTGTGTTGCGAAACATTAGATCCAAGCGGAAGCGGAAGAAGAACTAAGTGAAGCGACTTGTACTTTCTAAATTGTACAGTTTTTATTGAAATATTTACACGAAGTACGAAGGACACAATCATTTTGTAAGGACATATAACGGCACTATGTAAGTAAGCTTATTTTGAGGTTATAGTTTGTTTGTGGGCCAGATAGGTGAAGTGCCCTGTTAGCAAATTATGTATCGGGTCATCGAGTTCCTTAGGCCTACATTGTTTAATTTCGTAGTGATTGTTTAATTTCGTATTATTGTAATATTTTTGTTGCAATTATCTCAGAGTTAAAACTTATTTGTCACATCTAACACACAGTTTTATATTAGTGGCGTGAATAGAAATATATCGCGAAAAGAGTAGCGCTGTTCAGCGTTGCAGCGTAGAAATCCTCTATTGATCGATGGTTTGAGTACAAATATGTATGTAGTTACGTGTCCGGTGAAAGTAGCTCGTGCAAGCTAGTAAGACTTATGCATATGCAGAGGCTTTGATTATCGCTCACTGATGATGTTTTCCAGAAATTGTTTATTCTTCTCAACATTCCAGACTGCAGCTCGTTCTTTTCATGAGTGCTTCATTGTATGCGGGGAATGAAGCAAACCTACGTCGGAACTTAATTCCATCAAAACATTGCAGTCGGGTTAGACATCTTGCTGTTGTCTATACAAAGCATTTAGCGTTTCGGTTGGTGTACAAGGCATGTTTGAAGTCAACTTTCAGCCTGGCCGTTCACTTTAGGAGGCTTACATTTTAAGTTTTCACTTTTTGGTTTTGCATAGTGACTCTTCTAGTGAACTTTGAACTTTGTAAGAAACTTTGTGAGGAAGTTATAAAGGGTTAGGTGCATTTACAATAGTTGTGTGGCAAGTGTTCTTGTAAATTTCAAGAAGTATGAATTAATTGTCACAGTGTATAGCTGCGATGATTTTTTCTTTTTTGTTGGTAAACAGAGGAAGGTTACGGACAGTGCAGACATGTAACAACATACATATGATGTTCTACAGATGTAGACACTTTGCCACTTTTCAGTTGAAATTGAGTAACTCTGAATATATGTAAGGAGTATGTGATAAGGCTGGCTGCTAATGACAACCAGACTGCACTTTTATCCATTAGTCAGTTAATTTATGAGATGAAAATAAAATTATCTGCGTACAAGCCAAGTGGCCCATATCTCCGGTTTCAGTACTTAGTATGAAATTGAAGGAGCATAAAATCTCTGGTACACAATGTCCTCTGTCAGGGCTCAAAGCCCAACCGACCAGACTGCCTTATCTAGAATTGAACACACTAACCATGAGACCCAGAAATAAACAGTCTTACATGATTTTTTAACTTGCATATGTAACATGTGTTGGTACACAAGACTTTATTAATATTTCATGACATGCACAATCAAAGTCTCCAAGCAAGCACTCTAGTCTATGTTCTGAATGCTGCATTTAAGTACTATTTAATTAATCCTTGTTGTTGATTACCAAGAGTTGTATCCTCTCATAGATGTGTATCATGCAATAGATATACAAGATTAGAATTTGTTAATACATTTTTGCCAATTTCTTGCAGATTTAAAAGGTCACATAATCCAACATGTTTTCTGTTATACCCTTGGCACGCTCAGTATTTGACTCTCTGAATAAGACACTCAGAGGAAAAGATGAGGTAACCATTGTTTGTTAAGATGTTTACTACTTAGGGCTCTTAGCTTTATGCAGAGTCCTCAATGCATGGGTTGCAACTAAGCCTTAACATCCGTGGCCAATGATTATGCTGGAATTTAAATAAGACAAAAGTGTTAAGTTCAAGATGCATTTACTATTTGAGACACATGTAGACAGGAGTAACTACGAAACATTTTTTCTTTCTTATTCATTACTTCATTCCATGTACATGCCTCTGATATTGAGGGCCTGAATTTTTTTTAACCTGTCAACCAATCAGAGCTTGGTTACATACTAGGGTACCTGTGGTTGCAACACAGACAGAATATGCTGATATTTAGCAAATTAAAAATTGAAATTTCTCAATGGGCAATTGTTATTCAGTTTGTAGAATTTCTAAAAGTGGAGGTTGCTTGGTTATTGATGTAAAAAAAAATTGTTTTTGTGTCCTTGCAGGTATTGGAGACACTAAAGGCATTTGATTTATCCAATGAAGACATTGAGGAAATTATGAATCTTCTTAGACAAGACTTTGATAAAGGTCTCTCTGCTGATGAAAACGAGAGAGCAGAGAGCCCAATCAAAATGCTTCCAACATATGTAAGGGCCATTCCTGATGGTACAGAAAGTGGAGATTTCTTAGCACTGGATCTGGGTGGTACAAACTTCAGGGTCTTATTAATTTCAATGCATCCAAGCGGGGAAGTTAAAATGGAAAGTGACATTTATCCTTTAGATCAAGCCCTGATGACAAGTGATGCTGAAACTCTGTTTGATTACATTGCCGGCTGTATTGCACTCTTTGTGAAGAAAAACCAGATCAGTGACAAGTCACTGCCATTGGGGTTTACATTCTCATTCCCTGTAAAGCAGTTGTCACTTACATCAGGCTTTCTGATTAGATGGACGAAGGGTTTCTCCGCTACTGGTGTAGAAAATGAGGATGTCATCAAACTTCTTCAGGAAGCAATTGTTAGAACTGGAGTGGTAAGTTGAGCAGTTCATTCTTGGAAAAAAGTAATTCTGTCTATTGACTGCTACTGCGCTGTATTCTGTTAAGACTAGTTCTGAGAGAACAAATTTATTGGAGGAGATACTGTACCATACCCATCACTTTTTTGGTTGAAAGCCCCATTCCTCTTTAAATTCCAATATTCATGTTCTACAAAATTATTTTGTTTCAAAATTTTGCCTTTTAACTCTTTAAGTCCAAGGATTGACCTACTTCGAACTTCTCCTCGCAATATCAATACTTAATCAAGAGAAAAGGTCATGAAAAATAATAAAATGATCGACAAAGGAAACTTGCTTTGATCTTAAAACAAATTCTCCCGACTAATACAATAAGAAAATCTATTGAGGTCAGAGAATTTATATACATGTTGATATTGGGGCTTAATGGGTTAAGGCTCCCACTCCCTCTCTCCCCTGGAATTTCCAATAAGAAAACCCTTCTTGGGGTAGGTATGGATATTGTTTTGATCCACTCATGTATGTAGTGTTGATCTTATCCAGTCCAAGGAAGTAGCAATGGTCTTGGGCTGTTTTATTCTAGGCTAGCCAAAGTCATGGTAAGTCAGCTTAGGTTAACAGACTATACAATCCTTTACTTTACTTTCTAAATCTTCTGAAACCTGTCTTTTCACACAGAGTTCTACTGTGGATGTTGTCGCCCTTGTTAATGATACTACAGGTACTATGATGTCATGTGCACTCTCCAACCCTGACGTCAGTGCTGGTGTGATCTTGGGAACTGGAACAAACATGTGCTACATGGAGAACCTTGATAATGTTCCCAAATGGGATGGTGACCAGAATGAACCACGCCAAGTGATTATTAACACCGAGTGGGGAGCATTTGGTGATAATGGCTCTTGGAATCACCTCAGGACAAAATATGATGAGCAAGTGGATAGAGAGTCAATCAACCCTGGAATGCAGTTGTAAGTAATGTAATTCTGTGTATCATAGCACAAGATGAGCGATAACCAGCAGACTCCAGTCATTCACGGCATAATACCACATACAGAATACATTACTCTCAGTAGATCTTATCCTGTGGAAAATTACTTACAAGTATCTGATGGGTAGTTTTATTCAACCTTGAAATAACTTATTTCAGGCTGGTTACCCTTTCACCAATCTGCTAGCCTGCATTTACTGTTTAGAAAAGTCAAGTCTACTTCCAGCTAGGTAGTCCGCATAATTTCCTGTTTTGTGGCATCAAGAGACTTCCTCCCTACTCCCCTTACTTCTACTTACTTCCTGTTTTAAATTCACTGGTACCCATTAACACTGCTGTGAAACTTATGCTTTCTGTAGAACACAATATAATGGGCCTGGCCAGGACTCAATCGAGTGTTTAAACATTAAAACTCTAACTTCCACAGTTAAGCTTGCCTCTAATAAAACTACTGAAAGATTACAAACAACTCACATTCATTTCACTTTATTTTCTCCTTTAGATTTGAGAAGATGATCTCTGGGATGTATTTGGGGGAAATTGCAAGACTTGCATGCATGGACCTTGTAGCAAAGAAAATCTTGTTCAGAGGGCAAGTGTCTGAAAAATTTAAGACCAAGAACAGTTTCCTTACCAAGTTTGTCTCTGATATTGAAAGGTAAGAGATATGGCAGAGAAAACCTTTTCCTGTAAAGTAAATATTAATTATGATCTGATTGTGAGTATTACACTGAGTATTTGTAGTCGTTAATTATTTATTCCTGCAGGTTTCTAACAAACCAAATTTGCAGAGTTCAAATATTATTAAATGACTTAATAGAGGCCATGCTTTTGTATTTTAACAGTCATGAAAGGTACAAGATTGATGAAGTGCTGAATGAAATGAAATTGAACGCTTCAGAGTCGGATATTGAGATTCTGAAACAAGTTTGTGCTGCAGTATCCAAAAGGGCTGCCAGACTGGCTGCTGCAGGGATTGCAACGATCGTCAAGGTATCTTATTTGACTTATGATTACAGCAAAAACCCACTTTTAAGAGCCTAGTTGTTTAAGACCCTGCTGGCAGAATTGGCTGTTTTAAAACCCAAACATGCAAGAAACTTTTAGCCTAGCAAGATCACAGAGGTTCAATTATGAAATCTTTTTATAGAAATCATTATATGTATTATTATAGGCCTCCATCCAATCCCCAATAGTGATTGATCTTGAATAATATATGCTAATTATGCCACAAATCAATATCAATCATTAAATTGTTTGTTATTTATTTATATTCAAAGCATAAAAATGTTATTAACCAAAATTAATATTTATTATTATATATAATATTTTTAAATTATTTATATTTTATTACCAGAAAACAAATCGCCACACCACAACTATTGCCATAGATGGCAGCCTCTTCAAAAAGCACCCAAAATTCAAACATTACATGGAGGAGACCATCAGAGAGATTTTGCCGCAGACCAACATCACCCTTATGTTATCTGAAGATGGCTCAGGCAAAGGAGCAGCCCTCATTGCGGCAGTTGCATCAAAAGCAAAGGCGTGAACTGTTTGTTCATAATCAATGCTTCCAATAAGATCTGGCACCCATTGGAGGTCCAGTAGATCTTCTTTTGTGAATCTCTTGGTTTAATGTTAGCAGCCCTAATGTTTGTGTTCCTCTTAATGCTGGGCAAAGTAGCCACATACTTCAAATCTTATCGAAAGCACTGAATGATATTAATGAAACACCAAATAATTTAGAAACAAAGGTAGGCTTTAGAATGCAATGGTTGTGTAGGGTGGAAAAAGAGTGACAGGTTTTTGTCACTTATTGGTTACTTCTGTTCTAAGAAGGCAAGGATAACAATTAATATAGACTGTTTAGGTCACAAAAATCTAAGGATGGAGATACTGTGATCTTTGGATATACTTTAGTCAGTAGATTGATTTATTTGTGACACAGACTTGTATAACAAAGGAGTGTGTTGATTCTGTAACATTAAAGCAATGCCTCACGCATCTCACTAGCAATGAATTCAATCACACGATGAAAATGACACATTGTAAATAATGATCATATATCATAATGGTTTCCTTAATCCAAACTGCATGCAGAATTCTGGCTTTTTTTAGGCTATTGTTCAGTTTCCTTGATAGGTTCCTGCAGATATTGTCAAATATTTTAGATGTGTTAGAATGTTTCTTTCTTTTCCTACCAGCTGGTAATCCCAGAGTATAGTTATAAACAATGACAAAAAGATAAACAACATTCCTTTTTCATATTTAAGTTAAGAAAGTTAATATGCTTTTGTGCATGTGAATAAAATTCAATATGGTTATAAAAAGGAGTTAAATTCAGCTTTAGTTGTGTTTGTCTCTGGTATATTTGTAATTTATTTCATGTGCAAGTGCAGTTCAAACTCCACTTACCACTCAATCAGCAATCTCTGTACAACATCCAGGGATTTTAGTCACAGCCACTCAACAATCCAAAGTTTTCACTCTCTTTAAAACCTCCCTGCAATGTCTGCCTCCTAAAGTGGCCAGTTAATTGTCCCGGGGTAGCCAACATATGACACAATAAAACTATTGATTTGAAATTATCAAGAAGTTTCTCTGTGATCTACCTTTCACTTAACTCAAACATGCATGACTGCATGCCAGCCTTTGTTTCTGGCATATGATTTTTCTGCAGTCCATCCCTACTTTTGGGAAAAAAAAGCTACTTATAAAAAATGTTGAATTTTGGACCATTCATGTTTCTGAAATCCTCATCACAACTTGGAAAAGTTCTTTAGTTGGTATGGGAATGCTTGCTTCACAGCATAGAAGAAATTAGGAATGAATGGAAAATTGACAAAATAATATTAAAAGTTCCTAGCTCTTGCTTATTCAAATGGTGGTTAACTCTCTCAAACTGACATACTTATTTCCATCCAGTGGATCATGCAGCCAGTTAGTCTCCTTCACAGCCGTTTTTTGGAATGTCACGCAACGCTCCCCCCCAGAGAGGAGGGGATCGTTGCGTGACATCCCAAAAAACGGCTGCGAAGGAGACTAGCAGCCAGTTTGTTTTGTCAGGACTTATCCACTGGATCTAGATTTACCTATTGGATAGTATCTACCATCCTATGAATAACTGGGCTCAATGTTTTTACATTGGCTGTCATATTTAATTCAGTCAATTGTGACTTGCACATTCTCTGTGAAACCTTGTTTTAAGGGTGGACTTAATTGGGTCACATATGCTATATGGCTATGAAAACAGTGGTAAAACTACTTGATCCAGAATAACACCAGATGCTGAACAAGCAATTTATTGTTGTTGTTAAATAACATAATTTCAGGTAGTTCTTGCACCATGATAGCATGAACATGTGTTTCACCTAAACATTTCTTGCTTTACATCATCTGGTTGATGGAATTCTTTACTCATCAGCTATTTTTCTTTACCTACCTAAAAAAATAGGCTTTCACCACTCTTATGGATTCTGATTTTTTCAGTATTAATAAATAATTAAAATATTCTATTAATAATATTATATTATTATCATAATGTTAAAACTTTAAATATAATTTAAGTGAAAACCCTATTAAACGGCCACCCCTATTAGGGGCTAGTAATGACATTCCAGATGAGGGCTTTTCTGTATTTTTTTTACCTCTATTAGTGACCTGCCCTTAAAGCGGACGCTATCCATTTCCCTGAGGGTGGCTGTTTAATGGGGGTTGAACTGTAATTAACTAGCTTTTAGCCCCCAAATATTGGAAGCCGCTTCTTCAAAATGTAAAGAACAGTAGAAAAAAATAAGACAAGTCCAAAAAAGATCAAGAGTCTATCTGTAACTTCCCGTCTGTTGTATTTGTTTAAGAGGTTTTTGCTGGTTTGAATCACTCCTGATAATCCCTTGTATTCCTCCTGTGTGTCCTTAACCTGTGCAGATGATGACGCTAAAAGAAGGCAAAAAGGTGGTGAGAAATGACGATGAGATAAGGTTAAACTGATGTGTTAGATATCAGCCATTTTGAAGTTATACAGGGAACTTGGGCTAGTTTCCTAACCCTAATTATTTATGGATCATGAAAAATTAGGGTTAGATGACAAAGGGAACTGAGAATCAAACTAGGTTAAAGTCATTTTGACCTGAATTTCATTTTGACCTGAAATAGATACCCTGACAACCCCACGTGAAAGATCATGTTGAGATAAGTCCTTTGACTAAGTTTGATGGTTCTAAAAGAGACCAAGTAATTGGACTTGGAGACAGTTCAAAATCCATTATTAAATATCTGAGTGTCCAATTTGGAAACAATGTCCCCACAGTCCTCTATTTTCTCGTATTTTATTCAATTGTGTAAGGCAAGATACAGTTGTAAGAGAACTGGATGCAAGAAGAAAATGGAAGACTTACTGGATAGGGGATGGAGACCGAAAAAAATAGAGATGCTGTGGACATCTTTGGAAAAAAGAGAATTCCCTGTTTCTCCAGGAATGGCTGAAAGGCGACAAAAGCATCATCACCTTGACAATGGCTCATCATCATTGCATCCAGGCACGTTTAACAGTTTGCAGCAGTTTTCATCACTTGCACATGCCATGATTCATTATGTCAAGAGAAATCTCAATGTTTCTTCCCTCAAAGATGAACAGAAAGAGGCTGCTGTTCATCTTCTTCAGTCGAAAGACATTGTTGCAATTTTGCCTACTGGCTTAGAGGAAAGTCTGATATATCAACTCTACGCAAATGGTGTGAATGTTGTTGTTCTCGTCAAAAGCATCATGAAAGAACAAATAAAAGATATGGAAAAGCTTTGGATTCCTTCTATTGTTTGGTCAACAAAGGATGATGTGCTTCTGATGACTGGAGTTCAAAATACAACCTTGTTTTTGGAATATAGCGGAAGACTTATGGGATGCAAAATTCCAAAACATGTCATAGAACAAATGATTCATGCTCATTGTAGTTGATAAGCGCCACACTGTGTAACACTTTCAGAATACATTCTCCACAGATATGTAAGACGTCTTTCCAAGGATTCCAAGATCCTATGCTCACTTTTTCTTTTTGCATGTGTAAAAAGTGAGGCTGTAAACAGTCTATGTCCCCCAAAACGCTATCAACTACTGGAATATTAAAATTTTGTTAAATTGTGACAACTGTAAAATCCTGTCTTGTAGGTCTACTATTTGCAAGAAACTGACATAAAAATTACTATTCATAGAAATCATATAAATTTAAAGGGTTTAATACATGGTTTTGGGAGACACTGCATTAAAATTAGAGACGTGGATTTTGTACCATCTTTCAAGGTCTATAACTTGGTCTGTAAACCTTGAAAGCATGAAATGTGGTCAAATAACCACTTTCAATGTGATCCTTTATGTGGTCTTGTCAGTTTATTGTTTGCTGGTTAAAATTTAAACCTCATGCCAGTTCTCTGCACAACTCCAAAAATTACGATCTGGGCATAGTTTAGTAGTAAAAACCTATCTCCCTTAACCCTTTACTCCTCAAGAGTGACTTATAGATTTTGTTTGGGTTTAAGGGTTAACAAATGTTGTTCATTTTTTAACACACCTAATATTTGCATATCAGCTTCACTCTGTTTCACTTGACCCTCCATCATTCTTGCAATACTCATCAAATCTTGAGTTATGTTACTTGCAGTCTTTGCTAAATTCTCCTTGCTGAATGTCCTAAAAAGAAAATGAATAATTCTTTTCATTTTTTTGTGCCATCATATTTTAAGTAAAATGTTATGGGTTTTTATGGAGGAAGGGGTAAAAAGTGTAATTTCATGATGGTTGAAAATGAAGACTAGTCAAAGGCAAATGAAATGGGTTAAACTTGCTATTAATTAACAGTTTCTATTATTCATTAAGGTCAGGATATATTAGTAAGAATGATTATATATGACTGTTAAGGGATAGAAATACTTGTCTAACTGTTGTTTCTAACAAACCTGTTCCGTACGTTGGAGGCTTGTCCTCCCAGTAATTCGTCCTTTTCACTTTTGTCAATTATAGCCTTTGATGCTAAATTGGCTTTCCTGATTGATGCCTGGAGACTGAAAAATGAAAATAACAGACTTCCAAGCAAACCCCCAACATTTTTTGACCAAACATTTAACCCCAGGATAACACCATCCATTAAGCACGTTTGATTGTACTTAATTTGCAGACCTACGCAAATCAGAAAAAATCTTCCTGACATTGTCACCACTTAAAATCTTAACTGTGACAGCATTTGGACAGGTGATCTTAATTACAATTCTTTTTAGCTTCTTTACATCTGGGTATATTTTAGCAGATATGTGAAACAGTCATTAAGTCAGATTTTATCAAATTTCCAGGCATTGTAAAGTTCATTCACACATCAATATAAAAGTGTGTCAAAAACCTTGATCTTATAAAACTGGTTGACAGGCTTATAGTAACTCATTGCAGGCCAGGGATGTGCTCTAGAACCGCCCTGGAGCCAGAGGGGACTTGTGTTGAGCAACAGAAAAACCTTGTTTTCTCATGTTTTTGTTCTATTTTATAGAAGAAGTTTGTAGTTTTTGGCATTTGTTTTTGCAACCTTTCTTGTTATTGGCAAAGCAGCAGGTATCCCAACCTCATGAAAGAAGCATCCATATACACATGGAATCTCATTTTTTGAGCTTGGCTATGCCTGTACTTAAACTTATCTGATTAATCACACTATTTTAGTCAAGCCTCTTCACCAATAAACTGTACCTTGACAACTCCTTTCTATGATGTTGCATGGCTGCTAATATAGCTAGTCTGTCAGATTCTTTGTCTTGCTCAAAAGCAACTTGTTCCAAACCCTAAACATATACATACATATATAGATATGCACATAATATGAGTAAATCAATAAGTAACTTAGCCGTTATAAATTACAGCTTCTAATCTTTGCCTCTTCGCAACTCCAAAAAACGTAAATTTATAATTGAGTTACATCAACCAAAGGCCAGAGTGTTAAATATCAACAAACATTGACCAAAATTGTCCACAATAAGTGTGAAAATTGATACATTTCCCTCATTTTATGGAGATTTGGTAGATGGGCCGGAGACTGGGAGATAATTTTTCAGTTTGTATCTGGGAGGCTTGCCAATAATCCAAAAGAGTTAGCAGAGATGAGTTATTTGGGAACTTGAAAAGTCGTAAAGATCAATCCTGAATGAAATGGATCCTTAAATGAAACTAAGCGGTCAGTGACATAAAAGCGACAGGAATTTCCCGTATAACCATTACATCCATTGTTGTTTATTTATTTATTGTTATATTTTTCAAATGATGTATTTTACATGAATTATACATATTTCTAATTTGAAGATGATATCATTCAAACAGAGAGAACTGGTCTTAGTGGCTTCACAGTTGGAATCCGATCTGATCAATCAATCAATCAATCAATCAAATGGGGAGGAACAAAGAGTGCATTTCTTTGGGTGATGTGGATCAGCATCATTGATCCAAGATCACTCAGATCATAATACATCAAAGGAACTGATGAATCAGTGACCAGGTTGAATTTGTTGGTTCCCTTGATGTGCCTGATCTGAGTGATCTCGGATCACTGATCCCAGTTCAGATCACTCCAAAGGAACGACCCATATACAGAGGCCCTCAAAATGAGACATACAGCTGTAATGCCTGATTCAGCATGCTCTGATTTTTGTGTCAAAATTTAAAATCCCATGGTGGAAAATTTATGTGTAGCTTGTCAATCAGGGTTAAATATAAGTTGATCCCAAGTTTATTAAAAAAAAATAAGGTAAGCTTACTGATAGCTTAATTTCATATGCATGTGCTTACCTCGACTTTCTGTCGCAAAGAATGTAGCTTTTGTTTAACCTTCAAGTTCAAGTCATTGAGTAAACTAAGTGGCCCTTCGCATTGACGTATACTTTGTACATTATTTTGTATCTCAAATTCAATTTTGACGATTTCTTGGACAAGAATTTTCACTTGAACCGGAATTTCGATCCCGTCCGCCATTTTTGAGATGTTACGACAACAAGGGGTTCTGGGAAAAAAACTACTTTGCCTGGGTAGGGTGAGGATTGAATCAGCTTTTTGCTATCGACATTCATTTTTTCCCTCTTTCAGTTCCATACTCGCGTCTAAATGGCGGAAATACGTTATTTCATGTAGTTTTCCTTCTTTTTTGTTGTTACAAGTCATCTCAGCTCAGCCTTCTTTTTCGCGAAAGCCCGGAAAGTGTACGGAAGTTGTCGGTACTGTTCGGCCATCTTTAAAAGAGTCGGTAAATGTTCGGTGACCGCCAATTTTGAGCCATGTGTACCGCGGGAGCCAATCAGAATGTTTCAACCGTTGTTCCATCCGGCAGCGCTTCGAAAGTTAGTCTCTGCACGCCGCGAGTGATTTACTGCTTTTTAACTTAATTTTACCGCGTGGATTTCGACTCTGTCATCGTCTTGGATGGCAGCAGTAGAAACCAGAGGTGAAAGCGGCTCCTCTGAACCTTCAGAGAGCCCCAGTTCCAAAGATTGCAAAGCTTCGTCGAGTCCGACTCAAAGTGCTTCGTGGCTAGTCGGTGATGTAGTTTGGTCAAAAATCCCAGGCCATCCTTGGTGGCCTTCCATGGTTTCCTACGACCCCAACACGGCGGTTTCTTTCAAATACAAAGGAAGAGCAAGATACTATCATGTACAGTTTTTTGGCCAGGATCCCTTTCGGGGCTGGGTGTCCGAGAGATCGATTCTGAAATTTGAAGGTAGGAGAGTTAAGAGAATGCATTTGCTGAGAAATTGACGAGGTCGGGCGATAAATCTAGCGTAAATCTGGCAAGGTTTTATCAATAATTGTGGGATTAATCTTAACACACTCCTGCTAGGTGTGATAATTAAACACATCGTTTTCTTCATCGCCTGAAATAACGGCGGCGAGTAATCGCTAGGCGATTTTTAAGTTCAAAATCGTTCTTAACCCCGCCATGTTCGCTCACAGTTTATTCAAAATAAGTTGTTCAGTCACTCACAAGAAAAATGGATTAAAAAGCTTGTCGCGATATTTTGGGCCATCGTGAACTGGATTTTTTAATCACGAACTTTTTACGGTGTCAAAACCGAAGTTTTTAGGCAACGAAGAATTGTTTTCGAATTGTGTACTCGTCTATGTAAATATCCAATGGCTGGGTGTACTTGAGCTTCAAGCTTACAATATGTTTTGGCGCTTTGCCATGTATAGGTTAGACCGGCCGCTCAGCGCATGATCGAAAACATAGACAGCTGTTTTGGAAAGAAAGTGTGAATTTTAGCAAGAAGCAGTTGTTTGTGGTGTTACTATCTGCCCCTTGTCCAATCTGCTTGCCTACTAAATGTGTGGCACATAATTTTCTTCTCCATAGAGAGGTCACATTTTTCCAAAAAGTAACTCATTTATGAATATAATAATCCTCCCTTGCAGTGAGAGATTTTCATCTTTTCCTGTCAAAAAAAATTTGCCAAGGGATCAGCTGGCCAAGATACATTGTATTAAGCCCAATTATGATTTTCTGTCAATAAGTTACTTTTTTATTAGAAATCTGAAATCATCTGGCTTTTCATTTGATTTTCTTTCAAATGATTTAACTTGACTTTAAGATACCGCCTTGTGCTCAAAATATTTTTGATGTGTTCTGGTCGTTTAGTTTTATTGCTGTCTTGCCATTTTTAAAAAAGGGAATTAATTATCATTCTAAAAATTAAATAATCTTTTGCTGTCCAAAATGTCAATATTTGGCCTAAAACCTTCAGAAACATCATACAAAATCAATGGTTTCTGCGAGACATCTCTAGTGTAGCTAAACCCAAATTGCAGATCTCTAGATATCTTTCAATTATTTACATGCTGCTGGTAATGCAAGTCTCATTTGAGAAACATAAACTTTATAACTCCCATTGATCTATTGTTTATAATACATAAAAGGCTATATATTTAAAAAAAAAATTCAATTGCAATTTCATGGGGTTGCTTCATGAAGGCGGTCATTATTTGCTGTAATTTATGCAACAACTGTGTTGTCTATCTTGTTTTTGACACACGAGTTAATTAAAACTGAAATAGGCTAAAGGCTATATCTGATTCTTGAAACCTTTTACTTTATTGGCGTTCAAAACAGCTGAACTGACAAATAAGAAACTTCAAGTCTTAAATTTAAAATATTGTTTCTCTATATTATGATATTGTGCTCCGACTAAAAGTAAGATCTGATTTATCATGTTTTTCTTTACAAAAGAGCCACATTTGAGATGAGTTTGACAGGAGTATGTATTCATTTTTGACATTTCTAATACTCGTATAAATAAAACTTCTATACCTCTTTCAAAATTCCAAATTAAGGTTTGAGAATTTGCTTGTCTTGATTTCTTGCGCCCTTGGATAAATTTAATATTATCTTTTGTAGTGAAGTTTCCTTGAACATGTAGTACAGTAGTTATGATTGATTCAATATTTTGTAAGTGTTTAGTCACGTTAATCAAGAGTAACTGTCAATTAAAGTATCCCGGTGGTATCTTTTTATTAGTGTTAGCATTTTATAAAGAGAGTAGCTCAAGATATTTAACTGGAGACAAGATTGCTTATAAACTGTGGGAAAATATTGTAGAATTTCATTATTTATGTCCCTTCCTTAGGTCGACAACATTTTGAGAATTCCCCTAATGGAAAGCAACTCAAGATTGCCCAAAAGCATGTTGCGCCTTGGGAAACTGCAGTCAAAGTAGCCGAAAAAGCAAAACCTATGAACCGACATGAGCGCCAGTTGTGCTACACCTTCAAGTATTATGACAAGAATGAAGGGAAACGGAAAAAGATAAATGGCTTCACCTTATTGCCAGAGCAAGTGAACGGCCTGGTTGATGAACATGCAAATGTAATATCCGATCTCAGTAAAACAGAAAATCCAATTCCAGAACTCAAGGACTTGAATGGAGATGCACATTGTGCTAATGCATTTAAGGACAACCCAAAGAAAGTTGCAAAAGAGAAGGTGCAGCGTAAACGAAAACTGACTGCAGTAGTGGTAGCTGCAAAATCTGTTTCAAATGACATTGAAACTCCTAAAAGTGTTGAGCCCCCAAAGAAAAGGAAAAAAAGGACTTCAAAGCAAAATAATGAACTGGATTCCTCTGTTCACTCTGATGTAGCCACTGACAAAATAGATATCTCAATCAAGTTTAAGTTAGGGGATAAACTTAGTCTTAGTACAGACTTGCATGAAAAGTGTAATGGCTTGTACAATGGAAATGGTAGTCCTCCTAGAATAAATGGGGATGTTTCAACTTTTGGAGCAAGCATGGAGGTATCACCAAACACTGCTCTTAAACTGAAAATCAGAAAGATAACACCAAAACAGAACCAACCAGAAGGAAAGCGCAAAAGAGGAAGGCCTCGAAAACCACGATTTGTCATTGTCAGTGAAGATCAAAGGGACACGTCAAGTCTCTCCCCACTTCTGGTCAATGAAAAAGGTAGAAAAAATCAGGGCAGTGGAAAGGAATTACCAAAGCTTTCAGAGGAAACTAGCAAGGGCAAGACAGAAAGCAAAAAGAAACGAGTGCGAAAACCCACTAGGAAGGCTCTAAGTGCTAAAGAAATGGTGGTGGTGCCTACTAAAGAAGCACCAGTGTTAGAGGAGAAAGAAAAAAAAGTCGAGACTAAAAGCAAAAAGGTAGAAGAAAAAAAGAAAGAAATGCCAGAGCCAAATGGTTCACTTGAGAGACAAGGTAGTGTGGCGGGTAGCATGGAATCATCAAGTGCAGGCGATGAGACAGGAAGTGTTAAGAATGGTGCAACTGCTAAAAAGGATAAAGAAGCTGTTTGTATTGTCTGTGAACAACAGGAAAGTCTAATATTTTGCGAGGGCATCTGTGGCAATGCATTTCACTTGGACTGTATTGGGCTGTCAGTTGTACCGCAAGGAAAGTTTGTCTGTGACGAGTGTGTGACTGGAAATCACTGTTGCTTCATGTGTAGACAGACAGGAAATGTAAAACAGTGCTCTCAACCAATGTGTACAAAACACTACCATGAAGAATGTTTAAGACTATTTAAAACTGCGAAGTTTGATGGTGATCGCTTTTTTTGCCCACTTCATTTTTGCAGCACTTGTGTAACAAACAAGTCTTCAGTGTCAAGGGGACGAATGATTCGTTGCGTACGCTGCCCAATGGCGTATCACCTCTCTGGTTGTCTTGTTGCAGGCTGTATTCCTATTAGTTCTCATTTTATGGTGTGTGCAAAGCACTTCTTGCGTGAGAAAAACAAGGCACACCACACCCATGTCAATGTGAATTGGTGTTTTGTTTGCTCCATTGGAGGCACACTGATTTGTTGTGAGAGTTGTCCTGCAGCATTCCACCCGGAATGCATTAGCTATGAGGGAATTCCAGAAGGGCATTTCTTTTGCAAAGATTGTACTGAGAACAAACAGCTTCTCTATGGAGATATTGTTTGGGTGAAGCTTGGAATGTACAGGTAACAAGAACAGCAAGAAATCGCCAAGAATGATTTAAATGTTGTTCGTTTCTCAGTTTTTTTCTAAGTAACATAATTAAGAACTTGTTAGATAAGCAGTTCTCCATGAATAAGCAACAACAGGAAATTTGAAGAGTGCTGGTCTTATCTATTTGGCTCAACATATGTGTTATTGATGTTCTGTTGAAAGTAAAACCAGTTAGTCTGGAAACTGAAGGGGGGCCTCATTTGTTGCTGAAATATTTTTGACTGTGTTTGCCTTCAGATGTTCGTTTGCTTTAAGTATGGCTACTTGTGTGATTATTTTTTATTTTCCGCATCATCGTTATCTGCATTTCATAGTTACACATGTAAAAATTTGGTTAAAGAGAAAAATAAATTTGTAACTTCCTAGTGTTCCCTATCTTCAGGAGACCAAACTCAACATTTCTGCCAAAACCTTTGGTGAAAGGCCTTATTTCCTTCCTCTTTGATTGCAGCACTTGAAGTTCCTTAATTTTGTTGTTGATCTGCATGTGTAGGTGGTGGCCGGCACAGATTTGCAACCCAAGGGATGTTCCTACAAACATTCAGAACATGCGACATCAGCCAGGAGAGTTTCCAGTTATGTTTCTGGGTTCGCATGACTATTACTGGATTCACAGAGGTCGTGTGTTCAGCTATCAGGAAGGTGACAAAGGCTCGACTGATTCTGGTAACAGCAAACATTTGGCCAAGATTTTCAAACAAGGTGAGTAGTGATTTTTTAAGTATTAGATTTTGTTTTTTAAAAGAAAAACGTTTGAGATCACTTCTTTTTTGAAGTGATCGCTGTGTTGGGTCAAAATATTTCAGTGAAACAGCCGATAACACTTACTTGAACAGCCGGTAAAAATAACCGGTTACGGGCTCTTAACAAGACTTGTGTGAATATATGCTATTTGGCAGCTGGGAGGTTCATACATGTATAGTGAAAACCTGTGACCATGGCCACAATTTTTCACTATAAGGACTGACCTAAGCCAGTAAATAGCTTTAGTTATTAATTTTTTCTAAGCTCTCAATCAAAAAAACTCGGAAAAAAACGCACGCAAGCGTTACTGTGACCTTCGTCAGAGATAGGAAAATCTGGACGGCGCTAAGAACCAATCGGATATTTGGATTCATTACCATGCCCACTTGGAAAAAAATTAAATACATGTATTTCGCTCACTAGGGTCTTATCCAGGTACATTACAATTTGCTGGCTGGTCTCACAAATTTCTTTATAGTCTTAAAATAAGGTAGTTGTTTATTGTGAATGAGCGTTAATAGAAGTTCTTAAGAGGTCATGATTCCCTGAAAATTTGGAATATACATCTTCAACTATTATTGTATGGTTGTGATTGACATGTTAGTGCTTCACTGCCAGATTTTAAGTATATGCATTTTCATTGAAGGGAAAGATAACATTTCATACATTTCTTGCTTCTGTTCAGCTCTTGTTGAAGCTAAACAGAAGTATGCAGAATGGAGGGTGGCACAAGAGAACAAAGCAGAGCAGGATCTCCAGAAGATGTCCAAGAAACCAGCTCCCTATAAACATATAAAGGTTAGGCAGTTAGTGGAAATTAAGAATTCATGCTATCATATGATTTTGTATGTTAGTTTTGAGCGGTACTGTAACAAATTTGGTAAACTTGATAAATTTGGATCAAATATATTGAAGTATTATCTATGGCATATAAACCCTTAAATTGAAAGTTGGTGTCATACCTGATGGAAGCAAAATAAAAGCATTGAACATGCTGCATTGAATTGATAAAGTGGCATGCTTGTATGTTAAACCTATGTGTCCACGTAAATGTTAATAGAACATGCTTCATTGAAAAATAATGGTTTTCAGACTATCCAGTCATGTGAAGGTGACTTTGTGGAGTTGTTAGCTCAATCGTCATTCATTTAGAAGAAAAGATGTTGGACGTATTTCCCTGTTTCTTGTAGTAGCTCTTGTAGATTATAATGTCCATATCAAGTCTTTCCTCCTGTGAACCATTCCCTGCTGTACCCATGGCAGTGGTATGCAACCTCGGGAGGTAAATAAAATACAAAGAAAGTTGTTGCTCAGATCTTCAAGGAAAACAAAAATCACGTCCCATCTATCCACATTGATTCATTCTCTTTCTTACATTCAGACATTTGACATGCATACACTTGCAAACAACAATGTTTCATTCATTCGTTCATGTATGCACACACTAATTGTACTCGACTTGAAGACAGCAACTTTTTTCTACATTTTTAGAAGCCAGCATATGACCTAGACAGTGCATAATATTTTCTCTTCGTGGAAAAATGCTGATTTGGTTCCTGCACCTGTGTGGAGATTTTTTTCCTTTTTTTTCTTGTTTTACTCTTGTATTGAATTTGCCCCATAAAAGTTTGATTGTGGCACTGAACTTCAGATCAAGTGGTCTGGATGTGGACACTTCTTTGCAGGGGTTTCATTTAACAGCTGGGCACCAGGCAAATTAACAAGCTGTTAGGATGATTTTGCCCTCCTGGGCTGACCATCTAGAGGAAGGTTTTATAAAAAAAAGTTCAGTTCAAAACCTATTGCCTGTCATTAATATAACCCCTGTTTTGTTGAGGCTCTTAACTTTGAAGGTCCCTCTTGGCACTGCGGCGAATAGATGGATAGATGCAAATTAAATGTCGAGTGTATTCCAGGAATTGACTAGGATCCTGTGTGGCATGAGTAGAAGTATTTTCCATGGCCTCTAAGAAAACCAGAAATAAGCATCAGCGTCATAGATGCACTGCTAGTTTCAAATACAGACTATTGTTATTTGTTTTGTCATAGGTAAACAAGTGCACAACAGCTGTTCGAATGCTGATTGATCCCTCTGAGCTCCCTGTATGTGACTGTACAGCAAACAGCGAAAACCCATGTGGTCCAGAGGCCAACTGCCTGAATCGCATGCTTCAGTTTGAGTGTAATCCCACACGGTGCCCTGGAAAGGAGAATTGTCAGAACCAACGGTTTCAAAAGAGGCAATACGTTGATTGTGAAGCGTTCAGAACTTTACATCGTGGATGGGGGCTGCGATGCAAGGAAGGTGGGTGTCAGGAAATTATTGTTTATAAATTAAATGCAATTCCAATTAAGTATATTTCACATGTAAAACAGAAAATACAGTTTTACAAATAATCAGCAAAACACTGCCTTTTGGCATTGCTATGTTACGTGTTTGGAGAATTCCATTTAGCTCATTTCTTTCTAAAAGGAACAGGTGCTGTCAAAACTTTGACTTCCTCTATGATTGTCATTTTTCAATACCTAGGCAGTAGCAACATCCAGCCAAAACCATTGAGAAGAAGTCTAAGCACCATTTTGTCTTTGTTTCTGTCTATTCCAGATGTGAAAAAGGGCCAATTTGTCATCGAGTACGTTGGGGAACTCATTGACGAAGCCACATGTCAAGAACGTGTGCGAAAAGGTGCAGACATCACAAACTACTACATGCTGACAATAGACAAGGATTGCATCAT
>OMLO01000829.1_pt1 | contig 22120 bp, 21 predicted proteins | sample 1674811 | NCBI WGS metagenome assembly OMLO01 (sample SAMN06265003, study PRJEB25207) | coral metagenome | isolation source: Coral host | place: Mexico:La Bocana,Puerto Morelos, Mexico | collected 2008-11-13 | reverse complement strand
ATCTGGCAAAGTTTCATCCAAAAAGGAGAGATGGCATGTATCACCCCTGCCTGGTCCTCTGGTAAACTCGGTCTTAATTCTTAAAGTCATGAGCGTCTTTTTTCTCCTCGCAACATCTAAACACGACCAAACAGCCAGGAAGCAGGAATAAAGAAAATAACCCGAATTAACATAATCTTGCCGCAATTATGAGTCGTAATTGTTCGACGATGCTTGCTTTTCTCACAACGCTTCTCGGCCTCTTGTAAGCAACCTCCAGTCATTTCCATAAGTTCGAATTCTAATATCGATTTCCGCTTTAAAGTTAACCATTACTGATTTAAGTTCTTGGAATTCTTTTATTATACATATAAGAAAGAAACGGTCAGAACTCCGCACTCATCACTAAAATTTAGAATTGATTTCAAAACGATGTGGAACTGAAATATAATCATAGAATCTTACCGTTGCCTATAAATGGCTAAGTAAAGCGCTAATTAGGCCAAGTGCTATTAGGATAAAAATAGTAACTCTAGACACTGAATCAGGAATTCAAACTCGAAACACTTCATGCACGAAGGGTCAATCTAACAGAATTAGATCTTCTAGATGATTTTATCTATTCTCAGAAATGTGTAGAAAGAGGAACAAAAGTGTCTCTTTGAAATGCCCAGTTAATATGTTATCAGATCAAATATAAAAATATTAAGTCCTCAAGCTCCTATATCGACTATATCAATTAAGCCCCAACTCTTCACAGCAGACGGAAACCTTAACCTGTGGTCATTCAGTTATATTTTATCTCGCTAGCAACAAAACCATGTATATAAAATAAAACTATATATTTATAAGAGATTTAGATTTATGAGAGAAAGTGGTGCGCCGTTTTATTTTGAATGAAGCATCATTAAGCAGAGGTTTCCACCTTACGCACTAATCTTGACCCAAGAACTGCGAACAATACGCCCAATATTTAGACAAACCACACACATTAAGGATATTTTCAAACCATTGAATTGATTCGCATCCAGTTGTTCTAAGAACTAAATGACCTAAATATTTCTATCAGACTCTATGAAATCCGGCATTACCAGAAAAAGCACACCATTCCCAGTACGGCAATTCTAGCACAGTTTTATGCCACACTGCGATGGAAAAATTTGGAAACGCAACAATATTTCTATGATTAGACCTGTTATCCAAATTAATCCGTCCCAAAAATAGATTTTTCGAAACATTAAATCGGAGGGGATGGTGAAATCTTGAAACATGAATAATTATGAAGCTATGTCATGACTTTGCATCTCAAAAACTGAGCCTAAAGTTTATAAGTTTGTCATGTGTAATGCAAGTTAGTCCTTATCCTTGACAATTCTTCCCTTTTAGTCTGTTCCTTCCTCCTTGGTGTTTGTATACACTGGCAAATCATTATCACTAAAAGGTTTCCTTCCAATTGATTAGAATTTTCAATGACTCCAAAAAACAATTTAATTATTGTTCCGATGTAACTCCTTTTAGCTTGCACTAGAACAGCCTCCCAAAAACAAACGTCCATGCACGTTATGTTTGCCTATGTTATGTATAATACAACACTAATGTCCAGGATTGAACCGAAATATTGTTCAATTAGTACTTCACATTTGGTAAGGTTATCTGACATTTTCATATTACTTCATATTTGATAGAATTCTGTGTGTTTTGGAGACTTTTTACCGATGAGGACACTTTGTGATGCTTATCATAAGTAATTTGTATCTCATTAGCGTTCAATCCTGGACATATCTCTAATACAGCATTCTCTATTGGGATGGCAATAACATAACAGTGAACACTTAAACTGTTCAAGACGCTTCCAAATTTTTAGATTTCCAAGTAAGTGTCCAAGACACAGAGTAACTGTTAAAACATGACATATTTCCAGACTTCTAAGCTTAACAATTGAACTATTTAACTGTTTCCACATTTCTAAATTTCAATATTTTCAGATTCAAAGATAACCTGAAAGAACGGCAGCTGCCAACTGATTTGTGTCTTACCTTTTTTCTAAACTAGCAAGTCAAAATGCATTTTCCTACCCCTCCCCTCCTTCATCTCCCGTCTGACAACAGAGAAATTTCGCGGTAACTGATGAAAATAAACATTTGATGAAATTAGCGGGGGAAATCTCACAGTTCATTCACCCAATAGCAAAGTTCCGTTATGGCCAGATTTTTTCACAAGTAATATTTTTGTCTTTCAACTCAAATAGAGGGTCTCTTTCTCTGCATGATCTACTGTGTTAAAACAATGGTAACCAGGCATTCCAGGAAATACATTCGATCTGTAATAACAGTTGGCGACGTTCATTGAAGAAGGAGATGACTGTGGCAGGCTTCAACTAGCAACAGTCAGTCATGACTTCCTTAACAAACTATGCCCCCTCCGGAGTGAAAGGGTTTAAGTCAATTAAGTTAATTATTTAACTGTGCATTTAAAAAGATGCCCTGCTATCACTATTTACCTCTAGAAAATAACCCAAAGCAAAAACGCGCGCTGATTGGTTTAAAACCGTGTTTCTATCTAGCAATTTGATAATGAGCTCGAGATTTCTATGAGGTGATAGTTGATGAGGCCGAAGGCCAAGTCAACTATCACCTCATAGAAATCGAGAGCGAATAATCTAATTTACGGTTTAGTAGAATTTTAACTGAAATAAACGCAAATTACGCTTTCTAGTTCTTTTCCACGTATTATTAACCTTCACTCTGACAAAATCGCACTGACTGAATTGTCATTGGAAATTTGCAGTTGTATACGCTCGTGCAGTTGTTCAATATTTTCAAGTGTTTTCAATCAAAACATTGTTTATGACCTTCTTTTGGTGTTCTCAGGAATTTAACTATCCATTTTTATTCAGTAAATGTTTCTCCAAAAATTGGGGAAAACGAAAATACGAGACCATTTCGTAAAAGACCGGCAGCCACTTCACTCTTATTATTTGTTTAGTTCTCTGATTTCTTAATCGATTATGACACGGAAAGGCAATGAGGGGCAAGTGGATAATTCGAGTACACGTGCAACGGGGTATATTAAAGACTGGGTCGGAATTTGTTTTACCAATTTCGTTCCCAGGGCTTCCTAAAAATGGCGGATGATCAGACAGGTAGCGTGTGTGACGTCTGTTCAGGGGTTGCTGAGCCAATCGATTGGCCGATACCAATCGATACGAATTAACTAATTTTATCCATTGGTATCGATTGATCGATTGAATTTCCGATCATCGGTTTCCATCGATTGGATACCCCGGGTAAAATGTCGACAAGCGAACTTAACGATAGCCTTCTTCAGGAGGGTGAAGATGTCAACTCCGAGCCGTGGGCCGACCAGTAAGAACAGGTTGAGCAAGTTGCCGGAGATGTCCAAAATGAGCATGTTGCCGGAGACGTTCAAAATGAGCAAGCTGACGAATTGGAACTGAGCGGTATTACTGGACATCGTATTCCACGTGTGGAGTCAGATAATGAACTCGAGTTGCCGCAACCGCTTAGACAGCTTATTTCCGTCGGTGGTGTTAAATTGTTTGCCGTGCCATTTCGATGCCGTTGCCATTTCAATAGATATTCTGCCAAATACCGTCGAGGTTTGTCGGTGGCTTTCAGCGTCGATACAGTGATATCTGGTGAAGAAATTATCGAGGCGTTCGGTAAAGCGGGAGTAGAAGCGTGAAATAATTGTTCGGTGCAGTACCGAGGTTCAAATCGCTCTTGGTATGTTTCATTTAACAGGTCCTGCATTTAACAACAAGTGTACGAAGGAACAGGTTCTCGAAAAAGTAGTAATTTATTTTGGAAATGTGCCTGTTTTCATCGGCGACTTTAAGACTGCTATGGTCAAAATTTACGAAGGCCCGCCCGAAATGCCCGATACGGTCGTTGTTGGGCGCTTATCGCACAATGGCCGCGTGCTGTCGTTTCGGCGTGATTATGGAATCGTCACGGACGTACATCGTCCGCTGGTGAGGCTGAAAAACCTGTCGGAAATGCGGTGATGTGGGCCACATGGCGCAGGGCTGTAAAAAGCCACGATGTTATAACTGCGAAACCCTTGGACATGTTGCATCAGATTGTGATATGGATACCCTCTGTAGGATTTGTTTGAAGTCCGTGTTTGAACTCCCGTGTCAGAGTGTCCTTATTTAATTTTTAGCGCCAATGTTGAGCCTAATGGGGACCGTGCACCATCTTATGCCGAGGTCACCAGGCAGAACAGACCTACCGGCCCTGTGGCTGCGACAGAACAGCGTGGTTCTTCAAGAAGTGAGATGACGCCTGAAGAGAGAACCGAGAGGAGTCCCCAGAAGAGTCCTGTGAAGAGCCCGTCCGCTCAGCAGAAATCTAGCCGAAGTCATCGGGCCAAGGAAAGCCCAAGTCACCTTGGGAAGAGTCCCGAAAGCCGTACAGAGAAGAGAGATCGTCATGAGCGACATCGTGAGAGTGACGTACCGGCGTCGCGACTGGTCTCGCTCGGGAGAGCGCTCTTCGCGCGATCGTGAGCGGCACCATGCCCGGCTTTGTGACCCAGATCGGGAGCGAGACTATCGCCATCGTAGAGATTGCTCTCCTCCGCTCTACTTTAGTGATGATAGCAATTTTGGCGACCGAGATCGTAAGCATGGTAGAAACCGTAGACATTAATTTAAACATTTTCTTTGCTTAAAATGCGACTTAAAATATTATCTCTAAATGTTCGTGGGCTCGGTTCGCCCTCTAAAGTGAATTCAGTTTGCCATCAACTTGAGCTTCTCAATTATGATATTGTTCTTTTGCTGGAGACTCCTGTGTCCTGCAGAAAACAGGCACCGGCCTTTGGGCGTGTTTGGCGTGGAAATTGCTACTGGTCGTTCGGGACTGGTAGATCGGCGGGTGTTGCAGTTCTCACTTCGCCTTACTTTTCTGGTTATGTTCAGCGTTTTATTTTTGATTCCGACGGTCGCATTTTGAGTTTATTGTATGTTTCAATTCTTCTAAATTGAATGCTGTTAACTACGCACCTAATTTAGTTTCTGATCGCAAGACCTTTTTTGAGCGACTCCACAATTATTTCCTTTCCCAAGGCGATTATGTAATCGCCGGCGATTTTAATTGTCTTGATTGGGCCATTGATAAATTTCAGTCACAATTTTCCGCCGTCGGATAAAACCTGCGTTGCCGCTCCTGGAAGCTGACACATACCACGCAAAAATGTCAGCGGGATAGAGTTCACGTCTTCCTGCAACACCTAAACAGTCAACAACCATTTCCCCCAGTCAACAACCCGTTTCACCATGGAGATCGCGAATAACAGCAAGACCGCCTTTCTCGACATGTCAGTTTACAGACAACCTGATGGCCGCATTACCACCAGCGTCTACAAGAAACCAGCACATACTGATCAGTGCCCAGCGTATGATTGACACCACCTACAGACGGTAAAGCGCGGTATTGCGAAGTGTCTGTAGGACCGGGGCTAAACGTCTCGTGACCAAACCATCGGTAATCGCTGGAGAGAAGAAGCATCTGTCATTTGTACTTGTTTCTAACGGGTATCCCTCCTTTTTTGGACAGAAGGTCACAGAGGCAAGATCAGCCCCAAGAAAAGAGTCCGTCGCATAATTTTTAAATTCTGCTACGGACTCTTTTCTAAAAATCCACCGCCGTTTCGTTTTACGTCCAAGGAATATCAGAGTTTCCCGCCGCTGCCTAGAACAACAAGACATTCGCACCGTCTTTAAGTCCGGATTCCCTGCGAGCGCGGCAAAGATCGGGGAAATAGGGTAAACCACGCAGGAGAGGATCAAAGAACTCAAATGGGATATAAGACGCACCCGTACCCAGACCTCCGTCGTTGCTGAACACGCCCACGATCGACATCCTCACCGGCACACCTGTAGGAGGGTAAAGAAAGCTATTCACATCAGACTTCATCTAAATATCTATCAAGGAAGTGGTGTATTTTAGTCTTGGAAATAAACATTTTCGCGTTAGCGATTACAAGAAAGCTCTCGAGTACTCCAAGCTTCTGCTTAGTGTTGCCAAGGATGTCGGAGATAAAGGAGAGCAAGTATGTACATATTGCAGACTTGGTCACATTCATCGCTCTCTCGATGATTTGAAGACAACCATGGAACACTACCAGAAATGTCTTAGTATTGCCAAGGATATCGGAGATAAATTAATTCAAGGATGTACATATGGTGATCTTGGTCACATTAATTGCTCTCTCGATGATTTGAAGACAGCCAGGGAATACTACTAGCAATTTCTTAGCATTGCCAAGGATGTTGGAGATAAACGAGAGCAGGGAAGTGCATATGTTAGTATCAGTAACATTCATTACATTCTCGGCGATTAGAAGACAGCCATGGAGTGCTACCAGCAATGTCTTAGTATTGCCAAGGATGTCGGAGATAGAAGAGGGCAAGCAAGTTCATATTGTAATATTGGTACCGTTCATTTCTCCCTTGGTTATTGGAGGACAGCCATGGACTACTACCAGCACTGTCTTAGTATTGCCAAAGATGCTAGAGATAAAGGTAAGCTAGCAGCTGCTTATTGTTGTCTGGGTTACGTGTATGACCGTCAAGGTGATTGGAACGGAGCCCTGGAGAACTAACAGCAATTTCTCTGTGCGTCCAAGGACTCTCGAAATAAAGATTGTGTAGCATTTGGGTACCTTAACCTTGGCTTAATCTACCAATATCTCGATTTGTCAAAAGCCGAAGATTGCCTCAAATCCAGTGTGGACGTGTATGATAGCATCCGAAATCTCCTTCATTCGCGAGACGACTGGAAAAATAAGAATCCGGAATTATGGGTCATTCAGTCACGCCGAAACAAGATTGTGCAAGCTCTCTCCTCGGCTGATCGGGGACGTGCACAAGCCATGTTGGACCTTCTGAATTATGACATGGAATTGGCTCGGTCTTCATGGTCAGCCGAGAACACTGAAGCAATCTTTGACATTTTACGCTTCCTTCCATCGCAGACGATTTTTCTAGCAATTTTCAAGAACTCAATCAATTTCTGGTTGCTAGAGAAAGCAAAAGAAATTCATTTCACGAAAACGAAATTAGATGGAAACATGCTCCAAGAAGATGGAATCATCTTCGTGCAGTCTTGGATTGAGAAAGTTTGCGAAAGGTGAGAAGTGTTAAATGCGTGGATCGTTGCTAGGATGACCCAACAAATGACGAGGTGCATGTTCAGAGGTCTCAAGAGACGGGATCATTAGACAGCAAGAAAGAAGCTTTAAAGGAACTGTATAACACGTTTATTGGCACACTTGCAGACTGGTTACATGGTGATCAAATCACTATGGTCCTTGATGGTCTCTTGGCATTTGTTCCTTTTTCCGCAGTCATCAACCAAGATTCTAGGTACCTTTCCGAAACCTTCAGAATTCGATTGATTCTTTCGTTGACCAGTTTGAAGCTGATGGCAGAGTGTCCCGAGGGGTACCACAGCAGGACTGGAGCGCTGCTTGTCGGCGATCCGCGGGTTGGTGTCCCAGTCATCATGAACGGAAGTTGTACTAATCTACCGCCACCCCCTCGGCCAAAGAAGAAGTGGAAGTGACCGGAGAGATTCTCAAAACTAAGCCTCTTACAGAAGAAAGCGCAACAAAGGCCGCAGTGTTAAGCCGAATTAACTCATTTGCGTTAGTCCACATTGCAGTACATGGTTTTCCTGGAACTGGTGAGATTATTTTGTCCCCCAATTCAAACTTGCGAGCACGATTAGTTGTCTTAAGCTGTTGTCATACCGGCCGAGGAGAGTTTAAGGCCGAAGGTGTGGTTGGTATTGCAGTTGCCTTTTTAGGAGCCGGTGCTCGTTCCGTTATCGCGGCATTGTGGGCGATCGATGACAAAGCAACTAAAGAGTTTATTAAACACTTCTTCAAACATCTATCTGAGGGGCAATGTGTCAGCAAGTGTCTCCACAAAGCCATGAAGCATCTGCGGGAATCCGACGACTTCAATGACGTGAGGTGCTGGGCTCCGTTTGTACTTATTGGTGTACATATTGTCTTAATTCCAATCATCAAAGTGGCTTTGGTAGATGGTACAGGTTTAAGACAAAAACTGGGAATTTCAGTTTTTATTGAGACAGCACCAGTGGCAAAACTGTTGTCATGGTAACTGCTGTAAGGGTGTCATTTTGTTTCTTTTGCGATGCATATTTGTGGTGCCAAGTTCCAAGAACACTGCTTCAATAGTTTTAGAGATATATTTTTTATTGAGTATTTTACCATTTTTAGTTGCAAACCTTATGTCATCACTGATCTAATTTGCATAATAGAAAAATGTCAATATCTCTGAAATGAAAAAAATGTTTCAAAAAGAAAAACGCCATTCTCCTGTACTTCAAAAGGCTTTCAAATAAGCAGAAAAAAATTTTCATGTCATATACACTTTAACGGAGACACAAATATGCGTTTTAGAAGCGTGCAGATTGGAGCCGTCAAATTAAGTTCAAAAGTTTCAAATTAGTTCTCAAGTGTATAGGACGTGTTACCAACAAGAGAAATAAGAATTAATCCTGAAAAAAAAAAAATTGGTGTGTTGGCTTTCGTGTTTGCTACCCCTAGCTTCTTTCTGTATTTTAGTGGCTTACTGCCTCCTTATGGAGGCGAAGCCACTAAGTTGTCCTGTTGAATGAGTGTAACAATAGAAAACGAACGACCTACGAACTCTGCCGATTTTGATCCGATACCGACATTTCCCGATCTTAGCTTTTGTTAGTTTCGGAACATTGTTGGTTGTTTAACGTCTGTCGACGATTGCTTCGAATGGCCAGGAATATCACTCTGAATTAGCACGTGATCACACGAGAAATCTCGAATGGCCTGGAATATCACTCGGAATTAGCACGTGTCTAGTGGGACACTACCACCAGCGCTAAATCGCTGAAAACGCTTCAAAACGGCCTCAAACACCGTGAAACAACAAAGAATATGAAAGGAAAGCAAGACAAGTCAGTTTTATCCACAAAACATTAAATTTTAGGTATTTAAAGCAAATTCGTAAAGTTCCCATACAAATCATTGTAAACCGCATCTTTGTAACACAACACCACTCGTAGTCAAGAGTCACGTTCGCGTACGTTTCGTTTACAAATTAATTTCCTCTCATCTCACGCTTGGGCCGCCTGTGTTGAAGATAACTTTCATTCCACTATGTGTCCATGAATTAATGATTAATATGTACTTTTTTTCCTATTACTATGACGCAAGTTAAGTCCAGTAGACCAATTTATGATAAACTGTCGCTTCTCATTTAGTCATTTGAATTTGAGTATGATATTTTACTATATTATTCTAAGTAAAAACAGCAGTAAGCCACATGCAGTCCCAGACTGCCTATTTTTTCAATTGTTGGGATAAAGCAATTTTAGTAAACTAAAAGAAGCAAATTTCTTGTTTTTTCTTGGTAGAATGACAGCCTCAGGTGAAGAAGAATCGTCTTTTGATTCCTCTAGTGATGTTTGAGCCAGGTAAGAACAAGTGTTCCACGATGGCGAGTGAACTTAATTTGCTCTTCTGACACTTAAACTTTTATTTTATTTCAGGTGACATTTAAAAGGAAAAAGTTCATTTTCGGTTCGCTCTAGTAAAAACCACCATGCATGCCCACGACTTTTGTATTCCTGTGATCGTTGTTCATGTGAGATCCGTCTTTACCTTCGATGCTCGACGGTGTTTCAGATTGCTATTAAAGATCACGTGACAGTGTCTGGTGATTATCTCGTGGAGGACCAGGATTCACTTTAACTTTTGTCTTTTTTTACAGTTTTGACTTTGCATAACCGTTATAGAGATGAACAAAGTGTTACATATTGAATTTATAAATTAAAAGTATGTGAAAATGGCAAATCTATTTACAGTGGTGTTAATTGAAGTGCTTGCCGCTCAGACAATTTAAAGACCATTTTGCAGTTGTCTGCTTAGTGACCTGGCCTTCGAATGACAGGGAGGCTGGAGGTGACCAGTGCCATTCAAAGGCCAGGTCACTTAGCAGACAACTGTAAAATGGTCTATTGTGTTAAGACACGTTGTCATCAAACCAACTTGTTTGATTAATCTAACCAAAGTGCATTTAAATGTTTCCACTTTTAAAAAAAAAGGTTGCATGCCTTGCATGTCTATGTTTCAAGTGCAATGCAGGACTCTGTGTTCTTCCACACCTTGACCCTTAGCCTCTAGCATGAAGTAGTGCCAGTTGTCAAAACAATATATATACCTAATTGTTTGTGAGGCAAGTTCTTTTTCAAAAACCCAGGTGTAACAACTTCTATGAGATGGGTAATTCCAGTGAAATTCATCACTGACAGCAGTACATAAAGGAGACAGCATTGACACAGGTGTGTCATGATCATGTTCACCATTCTGTTCTTATATCCTTGCCACTGCATCAGTCATCAGGAAACCACCTTGAGCATTTCTCAGTTACTCAACTTTCAGTTGCTGTTCTAAATATTGTAATGCTTGCTAAGATAATCTAATACTGTGGCTGTGCTTTTGAGCTCACTAAACACTCTTCTGTCTGTTAAGAAAAACAAAAATTAAAACAAAATCATAAATCTAACAAGTGTACTGTATTTAGCAGTTTTCAATTGACTGCAAGTTATTGTCATCAGCAAAATAATGTCTACAGTAGATATGAGGTATGTAAAGATATGACTTATCATCACAGTTATACACACAACTTAAGCAGTTGTGAAATTAAAGACTGAAAACAATTCAGGCCTAAACGGGATTGGAACCCATGACCTCTGTGATGCCGTTGCAGTGCTCCGCTAACTGAGCTATCAAGCCAACTGGGAGTTAGTCACATTGAGTGTTCATAATTCAGGCCTCAATTTCTTTCAGGCTTTAATTTCATAAGTTATGTTGTGTGTGTAACTGTCATGATCAATCATGTCTTTATAATCTTTCTCCACAGTTCAAATATATGATCTTTTATTTATTCATCTGCATATGATGTACTGGTATGTGTTTGTGCTTTTTCTAACCTGCTTTAGTGGTCACTTTTTCCAACATGTATATCAAATGATGGTGAAAACAAGTAAATGGAGTGCCAAGAGAAAGAGCAATATCAACCTGCAATGTTTCAATGAACAGCAAACAATGTGTTTAAGTTAAGAGCAAAGAACATTTTATCAGAAATAAAGTTCCTGTATCCTTCAGTGGTGTGCAAAATAATTCAAGACAAGAATTCTTTATTTTGGGCATTGCTGTTTCAGAGAGGGCAGCTACATGTAAGCTAGTAGGATAGACTTCAGAGACCAGTGAAAATCAAGACTAAAAATAGGAACAAGTGCATTTCTTCAATAGCATTTCTTTACATACTTTGACAGGTAAAAAATGGTGGCATTTCATAATTAATTAACACTCTACTATACTGTACATGGGACCAGAATCCTTGACGACTCAAGGTGGCTCAGTGAGCTGTTTGAACAGCCGAGTAATAATACATGTATCTCAGAATTCTCACAAGGTAAATTAAATGACATGTACTAAATATTTGACTATATACATGTATGAATATTGAATGAATAGCTCTATCCTCCCTCCAAAACTTACCCAATCTCTTACACACTGTAGGGGGGTACAATTATATCCTGCATACATGGCTGGGTTGTTTAATATTCCCCTGGCAGCCATGACACCTGTAGTTAGTTTCATACAAAAGTGCATGAGAACAACTTATGTACATGAACAGTTATTTTCATATTTTCATTTCACAGTTTGAGAAAACAGACTTAGGCTTGCAATTTACTTTGACAGTAAATGCACCAAATAAATGTATTTGATACAAAATACCGGTAATACTAAAATTAAAACACCCACTGAATAGTCATCTGACCCTTACAATAAGTACCAGTAATTAATGGACAAATTCCTATCTACATGCATTTACAAGAGCTTGTTAGAATACAGATTGGACCATATAACTTAAGATCTATTAACAAGGGTCTCATGCTGCAAGCATCACATATGTTACAACAAAGAAAACACTAGTCTAGGTGATCATGCTTAAATGTCTGCAGCACCCAAACTTTTCTTAAACTTTTTATCAGCTTTTTAGTTCAGCTTTTATTAACTTAGGATTTTTAATTAGATAGGGTTTTTAATGGTTCTCATAATTAGATAAGATTTCATTTTAATTAAGTAGCAGAATGTAATTTCGAACATTAATAATCTACCTTTTCAGTTTTTGTTAGGATATACGTTGAATATTTTTACTAAGTGGATTTTAATTTTATCTTTTTAGGATTTCTATATGTCATAATTATTGTATATACAGTAAATGTTAATTTGCACCATACATATGTTAAATAGTTTAATCAATACCATTGACTCCAGTTACTTGATGGACATTTCTGACATCGGATTCACACTTGATGTCTCCATTGGCCACGACAGGGATGGACAGACTTTCTTTTACCTGCAGTGAAGACACGAGGTAGCTTTTAAGCTGCAAAAGATCTAGATCTATGAAGTTTTTACGACCACCTTGTTCAGCGTAATTATAACTACATACACGTACATTAACCCATTTACGTCTGGAGCTTTTTGCCAAAAACACATTTTTGGACATCTTGGGTATTTTCACCCTGGAAATGAAATCCTTTCAAATCCTTTCCTTCGAAATCCTTTCAAATTGCATTAGCCTAAAGGCTCTTGCAATTTTCAAAGAATTTTTTAATATCACCTGAAGCCTAAATCATTGATTGCATTCCCATTCACGTAAGAACACATTCATACTTATTTCTACTCAATACCAGTCTAATAGTGTCCCAGTTGGCTGGTTCACCTCTCTGTTTAGTTGTTCTACCATGTACAGTGATCCACGCCACACCAGCCTTTTCAGCTTGTTGACAAAGCTGAACTGTTTTCCTGACAAGATAACAAAAAAAAAATATGTCAAGCAGGCATATCTTGCCAAGAAATTTTACTGTGCAGTACATGTACTTTTGTACACCCAGAAGGTTGGTAGGACAAATCTGTGTTTGAGCCTAGGTTCTCATCATACTGGGGCTCGCTCCACTTTCCATAACGTTAACTAAGAATATTTCAACAATACCATACCCCCTGAATGCCCTGCTAACTAGTGCATCACAGGGTCACCCTCAGCATTAAATCTGCCAGTACTTAATTCTACACACCTTGTTGGAAGAGGTACTGTGAGAATAATAAAAGTGCCTTGCCCAAGAACACAACATAACGGCCCTCAGGCCACTGCTGGGACCAAACTGATTGATCCAGTAAGAGTCCAACAAATTAACTACAGGCTGCCACAACTCCCATGACCCAGAAGGCTCAGAACAAAATTTGTGCTACTGAAGCTGGCTTGAGATTAAAAGGTGACTGAGAATTTCTTTGAATGCATTTAATTTTTATTACAGTTTGAATTTACCAATAGGAGTATCAAGGGGAGAAATAGCTAAGATTTCAACTGAATAAAAATATCTATAGTGTAGCCACCATTGCTCCCAGTGTCTCTCTTCTTTCTAAGACTAGAGACCCTGGGAATGAGGTTGCAGTGTACCTTGCATCGTCATGTATTCTGATCTTGATTGACACAGGCAGTCCTGGAACGCGAGACACAGTCTGTCTCACAATGTCCTTAATTAATGAAGGTGTTCTGATTAATTTGGCACCATAACCCTCTTGCATAGCCCACCTGGAATAGATCAAAAATGAGCTGTCAATCTGCAGATTTCATCTGATATTTTATCATATTCATATGCACGATGTTACAATGATTTAAGATTTACTTTTTTATCAGTTTTAAATATTTACCAAACTACATGCTACTTCAAAAATAGTTTCTTAGCAACACAGAATGATTTACTGTCTTTTAAGTTTATTTCTACGAAAGGAAGATATCAAATGTACCAAATTATAATTGGTACCCTAGATGAGAAAAATAACTTTACCTAAGCAATCCTGAAAATTGGAAATCTGAGTGAAATTATTAATTTAATAATTAATTTTTTAATTATTAAAAATTATTAAGTCACAAAGTCTTGTTTTTGTAGCTGCCTTTCTCCAAGTCTAAAATTGTTTTACAGTCAGTGGAATTTAATAACTATTTTCTAGTACTGTCTAATAATCTTAAATGTTCCAAATCACCTTTGAGGGCAGCCACAATTGAGGTCAACACCATCAACAAACCTAGGAGAAAAAGGTTCTCATCTTGAATTATAAGAATAAAGTGCTAAGGCTGAACATCTGCTGGGACAATACAAGCAAATGTCATAGCAAAGACTTAAGTTCAGATTTGCTCAACTCACGGTGATACAATTTCAGCTGCTTCAGCGAATTCTTTGGGGTTGCTCGCAGCAAACTGAACAATCAATGGACGATCACCTAAAGATAGAGATTGAAATTCTATGTTAAAAGAATGCACAACTCAATAATTTTGAGAATAAATACTATTAAAAACTACATTGTGTATCATGCTGTATGGAAAATGGGCACCTGGGATAACAAGGGACCTCAACTGGGACCACCCAGCCCCTAGATAGTGTAACACTCCCATAGCTGTCAATCTCCTCAATTCAGCCACAAGCCCCCATGCAGCCTTCCAGGTACCTGTCACACTGAGTTAATGGTTGAGATGGGGAGGGACCTCACTGCGTTTGATCTGTACTCATGACCAAGGTCAAGATTCTCCCATACAGACCTCCTACCTGGTCAATAAGAACTAACTATAAAAAATACATGTACCTGAATTAGTGGTAAATTCCATGTCTCTGGCTTTAATTGACTTAACAAATGAGTCAGAGACTATCATTGGAGTGTATGCCAAGTCACATCCATATCTGCATTCAATCAACAAATTTTAATGTTCATGCATTTAAAATAAAATCTTGAAGTTAACTTGAAATCTGAGGTTTACTTGAATAATTTTACTGACGTTTACTCTTAAGTTACTTGAAATGTACATTTTACAACCCCAGTGTTCCTGATGTACATGATTGTGTAAAACCGAGAGATAATAAGACTCAGCAAGGAAAAATCTGGAAGTGTGTAAACAGAAAATATATTGGGGTACCAATACTATTTGACAGAGGATAGAGAAGGGACTATCAGGCCAACAGAAGCACGGAATATCGTATGGACAGCTAGATCACAGTTGGACTTTAAAATTCAGACAGGAGATGTTCATGGACCCCTCCTGACAGGGCCTCATTCTTACTAGATTTTTATCAAATGTTTTTAAAATTACCTTCTCACCAAGGACCGAAATGGTAACCTGAAACGGTATAGAAGAAAATCTGCATTTCAATAATAAGCTTAAGCTATCTGACTGACTAGATAAGTTGTTGATATTACACATTAAACAATAATTGGCAAGTAGATTAAACCAAGAGATTAAAAAATTGTATTATCAGGATATGATAGAACATTTAGTTATTTTCTGTTTAAAATCACCATCATCCCGTTGTTGTTTTTAATTTAAAATCCCAAAGTCAAAATGTACCGCGGCTGAAATAAACACAAGCTTTTAGTATCAATCTGCAATAACTGAGTTTGATTTCTCGCGAACTGAATAATGGCTACTTACTTCGAATACCTGACCATTGGTGCACATATACGCACGATCTCTCTTTCTTCGAAGAGTTCCAAAGGCTTCTTAAAGTTAAAAACAGTGTCTTCGAATTCTTCACTTTCTTCATCTGCGTCCGCCATGATTAATATTACCCAGCGTGCACTTCGTGCATCGTGGATGCGTAGTACACAACATGGTTCGAGCGTCGTGCGCACTTCCTTCGATCAGCAACTTTCAAGTGTTTTGTCTTGGCGAAGGTACAACCCTATATATAGGAAAGGCTTAGAAGCCAGCATGACTGATCTTCCGGCAGGATACTATAGGACAGAACTAAACAGAACCGTGTGGGAAGTGCCTGAGAAGTATACAGATCTCAGTCCGATTGGAACTGGTGCATATGGACAAGTATGGTAAGAGGAGTTCAGAGCCTGAGTGCATGTATGTTCCGTGTTCTTTTACACGTTTTCCAAAAAAATGTTGTGCGATTTGTAGCTTGTTTTCTTTACTGTTTTTCTTGTGTGTTCCGGATGTCTGCCGAAGTAGGTTTTCTTGGTTGTGCTTCCAAAGGTTGAAATCACTTAATTCGAAGCCTCGAATCCTAGCTTGCCAAGTAGGGTTTCATAATGTTAATGCTTCGCAACTATAGGCCTACAAAAATACAAAAAAATACAAAAATACTAGATACCTTGATATAGTACCTTTTACATCTCTTTTTTGAAGTAAATCTGTTGCTTAAAAAATCGCCATTGATGCATCGAGTTGAACTTGTCTTTGCCGAATAATTAGACATAAATACTAGTTAGGTTGAAGCGTAATTAAACAAGCAGTTTCAAAAGGTACAACATGAAAGTACTTACTGGGGTAATAGGTTCCGAGTGGAGTTCAAGTCACTCTGTTACTATACTTCCGCTTTGCTTAACCATAAAATGATTACAGATAGATCGACTTGCATGCCATCATAACTGTAACTAAATTCAGGTAAATTAGCCATTTATTTCATGGCAAAGCAACACTGCAGTGAGTTGTTTAAATACTGTGGAACGACGATTTAACTAATATAACCTCCATTTTAAGTCCTCAGCGTAACGAACCATTTTCCTGGCCCCAGTGATAGACCTTGTTGAAGCGAACATAATATTTATTTGCCAGGCCCTTCATTATATTGAGGTTCCTCTGTAATTTTGCAACAAGTGAAAACTGCCTCATGTAATAACAGACCTAAAATCAATATGTCTTGCATCTGGATGTACATGTATTCATCACTTCAAGCATTATGCATTGTATAAAGCAGAACTGAGTTCTACTTTTTGCATCGAGCACAGTAACACTCTGCATTAGTAATTTTGTGTATCGACAGGGGAGTTACACATTCAGCATTTGCTGCGAGGCTTTTTTCCAGCAGCAGGAAAAAACGTGTGAGATATGACTCAGGTGTATAAACCATTGTCTAGTGTACAAATTTACAGTAAGGGAATCAAACCATGAACACTTGACACTTTTTTGAATTTTATGACTATTAAATGAAGGTATTGGATTAACAGTCTTTATACACCATAAAAATGCTACAAACATGGTGTTCTCTCTGTTAGTAACAATTTCAATTGATTTTCAAGTCAAACTAATACATGTACAGCTTTACGTACAAGTGGCATGATCCACAAAGTCCCTTTTGGTACAGCTTTAACCATACAATACAAACAGAAACAGACAGTTCACTTCAGGTTCTCATTCAACATCTGTCTCAGTTGTCATGGTGGTTACTTTGACTGATTTACTAGAAATAAAATGTCAGGCACTGCCAGGGGGAATGACAGCATTCTGACAGGAAAAGGCATGTTCATGGTAAACATAACAATGTGGTGGTAATTTGTATGCATGTGGCAATGTGTTATCACATGTGGCACTGTTGTGGTAGTGACAACTGGTCACTCTATTCTCCCAGGAATATATTTACACCTGCTTTCAGTGTAACGTGCATAGGGGATGTCTTTTGACCATCTTTTGGCATGCTGTGCTAATTTCAGTGGTGTTTAACCTGAGTATTGCCTGGTATAATTAGCTTCATAAGTAATGTAAACATTATTAGTATTGTAATCACTGTAAGTATTGTACGTTGTGCTGTAATAAAAACAAATTATGTAACAAAAAAGAAACAAAACAAAAGAAAACCAAAGTATTTAAGCTGTGGTGTTTGAAATCGTGTGGAATCAGTCTCTGATTGCACAAAATCTCAAAAGGCAATTTTGTGGTGCTAGAAGGTTCTTGAAAATGAAACAGAAAACCAAAGATGTGATTGGCTAGTTTTGACTAAGGAATGTGGTTTAGTTGCGAGGAACAGCATTGTGTGTCATCCCAAAAATGGCTACAGAGGAGACTAGTACATTATTTTCCCAAGTATTTAATAGCTGCAAAACCGTGGTTGCATGATCACCATTGACTTACTAAAACCTAATTCTTCATTTAACAACTTACAGCTCTGCAACAAATACTGCCACAGGAGATCCAGTTGCCATAAAGAAACTATCAAGACCTTTCCAGACGACAATGCATGCTAAGAGATCCTTTAGAGAACTGAAGCTTTTACGCCATATGAACCATGAGAATGTAAGCTTGTGTAAACATGTCTGCTCATGTATGAGAGCTACTGTATGTTGAATTTAACTCTGAGAATTTTTTCTAGAATATATATGTTGTGGATCAATAGTATAACCCTTGGTACAAATTGGTATTTTCTATTTATTTTGTTCGTTACCATATACATTGTCAGTAATATACAGTATTGCTGTACACCAGAACAAAGGGAAATGCCGAATTATACCAAAAGTGAAATGGAATCAGTACAACACCTACACATGAGAACTTGATATGCAAGGATTATTTGCATGTTAATTCAATGTTGGACTTGTCATAGACACTCACCCCTCTTACACAGGGTGATGTTGAGTTATGTGTTTTTATCATGGATTTATATTATCAAATTAATTATCCTATGGAATTGTCCTGTTACGGTATATATACATGTATGTGTGCTAATTAAATCAACTCTAACCCATTCCCCTTATTAAAGGGCCATGGAAGACTGATTTGTACTGTTAAGTAATATGAGAGTAGCAAAGGGGAGATGGCACATGCACGGTAGTCTGAATGTCTTCCCATACCCTTCAACACTTTACGCTTCCTTACTGGTGGCCCACCTTTATAAACATAAAAAAAAGGTGTTTAAAGCCTAAATTTCTCATACTTCTCAGCACTTGACTCTGGTTTTCATAGCATGAAGCAGATAGGAATTTTGCAACTCCCCCCCTCCTCCATAGATGGGATGCTGGCCCTTTAAAGGCTGCTTCTGCGCATGTTGTCAGGTGTCTATTTCCTGACATACTGGCCATGTTACTTATTAATAATAATTTACTTCTTAGGTCATTGGTTTACTGGATGTGTTTACTCCTGATACAACATTTGAAACATTTCAAGATGTGTAAGTAGCTATGCTGTATTTTACTTTGAAGTAATACAGTTATTATGTGTAAATTTGTTGATCAGGACCTGACTTGTGTAAAAGATGGTTAACGTTATCCACTGGATAAATCATAATCATTTGGATCGTGTTTCTGTGGATCGCTATTCAATTTGGATTCAACCATGAATATAGCCTTTAAACCGCACAGACCAAAACAATCTCATTTCTCATTTGAATAAACTGGACATACATGTAGACCTCATAAGAAATGTTTAGTTTAGTTTTTAGTAAGAATAATCCAGTACATTGTACATAAAATTATTCCAAGGTATGTAGGGGTTTCATTAATGTTCACAGCAGGAGGCCATTGGTTTTTAGAGGCCAGCAAAACTTTTTTTAACTTCTTTTTAAGAAAACTCTCCTCTAGATGGTCGAACCAGTCAGGAAAAATCTTCCTCATGGCAGGTCAATTTTCCCAGTTCTGTCCCTACGAGTGTATGCAGTCCAGCAACTCACCATTAACACACAAAACCCTGAACTTGTAGACAGTATGTTGACTTTTTAAGTGATCTTTTCCTTGTGAACAATAGCTACATGGTGACTGCTCTCATGGGAGCTGATCTAAACAGCATTCTCAAGTGCCAGAAGCTCACAGATGAGCATGTCCAGTTTCTAGTGTATCAGATAGTAAGGGGGCTCAAGGTAGGCACAGATTACATGTTTGTTTAAATGTTGATTATGGCAATCCAAGCTCCAGTGGTCCAAAGGGCCGCCAAGTTCAGATTGCACAGATTGCTTTTCTCACAGACATCATGGCTGGTGGTATTGCTTATTGGCACTTACAGACAACAACAACAAAACAACAACAAAACAACAGCAACATGCAAAATGGAAGCCAAACACCAGCTAATAGACTGACCAAGGCATGCAGCCTTGGTTTACAGCATACATCTTTGATATTTGACATCCACGTTATGGTCAATTGGTACCTGTCAACAAAGTTAGCTGCTGACCAGTATCACATGACCATATTGTGGGCTCAGCTTTGTCTGCTGCTGCTCTACAGTACTGGTTTTCGATTTGATGGCAGGCCCAAACCAGTTAACTTATTGCGTTCAAGACCTCTGCCTCAAGGCTTGGCTAAATAACTTTATATTACTGCAACATTAAAATCTAATGACATGTCACTGTACAAACCATAAACTAAGGTGCATGTGCAAAGGAAGTCACAATAACTGAAGTCCATATATAATTCTAATTTACATGTACAAACAAACTGAACAAAAGAGAAACTCTGCCAAATCTGATCAAGACTGATCAGTATCATGTTTCTCTTCTTAGTATCAATCCACAATCACAATAAAAGGTACTTGGAAGATTCAAGCAGTTGATTACAGAAAAAAAAGTTTCATGTTCACCTGATTTGAAACAAATGCACTTACAGTATCTTGCTTTGCAATGAAGGAGAATGTGATTGTTGACTTAGTGGCTTAAAGTGCTGGAAATAAAGATTTAATTTATTAACAATCATTCCTGAAATCTACAGAATATTATGCCACTATTCACCAGGGTTTTTAAAATGGCTTCAGTGTGGGTCATTATGCAGATGCTAGTCAGGCACCCTGCTATGGCATTCTGTCACTAAAAAAAACTCTATCATGGGCTGATAATGTAGGACCAGATAGGTTTGGATGGGCTGCTGTGTTAAAAAGCTCTCTGGCCATGCCATATGTGGTCAGACTGTTTATAAAATTTTTCTTCAGATTGTAAAGTTGTTTACTTTATGGCAAGGCTAGAAAGAAAATGTGAGCTTGCTTTGTCCAATTCTGCAGCAGTTTTAGATTTTAAAGTTTATTTAGTGTCTGTTTCTTTGCAGTATGTCCATTCAGCTGGAGTTATTCACCGGGTAAGTGGTGTAGTGGATCAGATTATAGCATAATCATGGCAAACAGGTCAACAGATATAAAATTATGTACTATCATGTACCTCAACAAGTGATTGGTTTTCATAATTATATTATAGTCAAGTGTTGAAATACTAGCAAGCAAGACTGAAGCAACGTTACCATTTGCTTAATCAAAACATGAAGTAGTTGCCAGTAATAATACTATCAGTTTGCATGTTACATACCTTAACTGATGTATGTTTTCTTGTATTGTAGGATTTAAAACCCAGCAATATTGCAGTCAATGAAGATTGCGAGCTGAAGGTAAAACTTTGACCAATTGTGACGTTTTCGCTTCAGTTAAAAGAAATTAATTTTTGTTAACAGCTCATCATCACCATCATGCTCTCTTTGGCAAGGCAGTTCACTCTAATTTGCAGTGCTTCAATCTGAGATCTCCACCAAGAGGTATCAATTGGTAAAACATGTTCTGCGGTTATCCATGGGGAAAGGGATGGACTGGCACCCTTTTTGGCTACAGTACTTGCTGTCTACCCCTTTTGTTCCACGGTTGCTATTTCTCAAAAGGCATGACTTACATGTATTAATGACAATATTATTTACACATCATTTTTGTTAGATCCTTGACTTTGGCCTTGCGAGGATGGCTGAGGAAGAAATGACCGGCTATGTTGCAACACGTTGGTACAGAGCACCAGAAATCATGCTCAACTGGATGCACTATAACCAAACAGGTTGCTATCTATTTTTATATTGAAGTTATTGAGGAGCTTCATGTCCTTAAGATCTGTCCCATATACAGTACTTTCTCAATATGTGCATAGAATTCCAAGCCACTAGATATTAAAATTAAAATAGAAAACTCACAAGTCATGGATCGAAAAATGTAAAAAAGTGTTTATCCCTTGGAAACATCACAATATGTGATCTTTGTGCAGTCTTTTGTTCTTATACCTAATCATACCTTTTTTGCACACTTTGGTGGTATATTTGGCAAATCCGTTAAGTTATGATGCACTTGTATTTTAAAATACCCATGAGGATAGACCAAACGGGTTATATATGCCACCAAAGCATACCAAGAAGCAGGGATCCATATTCGTTTTTTCTCCAGATCGTCAGCCGGGCAAGTATGCAAGATGACATACTTGCCCTGGCAAAATTCAACTTGCCGTTCAAAAGTGAAGAATGACGACTGTAC
>OMLO01000828.1_pt1 | contig 22122 bp, 16 predicted proteins | sample 1674811 | NCBI WGS metagenome assembly OMLO01 (sample SAMN06265003, study PRJEB25207) | coral metagenome | isolation source: Coral host | place: Mexico:La Bocana,Puerto Morelos, Mexico | collected 2008-11-13 | reverse complement strand
TTGATTGGCTCCAATAACAATGAAACAGCGAACTCAGGAATGCAGAACCCAAGTTCCCAAGATGTTTCCAAACCCGCGCGGCCAAAGTGAGTTGAAATCCACTGTAAGAGATGCGAAAAATTAATTCTATCAACATGTAAAATTAATTCATGCCCAGTTAAAAATTAAATGCACCATTTTGACCAGAACGGGCCCCCATAAATTGGCAACATGGCCGATGTAGTGCAGTGGCACTCGCGTAGAGCTGCCGCTTGTGTCGTGGTCCTATTGTATGTTAATCGCCGAAGAAAAAAAACGGAAGGCGCTGGAAAAATAGAAAGGTTTGGACGAAATCGTATATCAGTAGAAAACCCACCACAACACGCTTGTTTTTCGTCTCTTTATACGCTGCAGACGAAACGTCCCACAGATCTGGACAATTTTGAACTTCCTCGATAAATTGAAAATTTGCCTCACGGTCTTCACGTCCGTCCACCATTTTGTGAAGTGTCACGCAAATTCCGTGAATAGACCGCGTGTTTTCATTGGTTGACAGCTAGCAACACACGTTTGCCAAGCGTTCAGACGTCAAATACGAGTTTACCAACACGAAAAAGTTGGTGAAAAAGTTGTCGAGAATAGAGGCAAGTTCTATCTGTCGCCAACAGTTTGCCAGCGTGTTTACACACACCAACTTGAGTTTGTATACTTTAGTTTGCCGTGTGAAAGGCCGCTTAAGGTTTTTCCTTGTCGATTTCAATATTCGCATGAGAACGATAGCCTAGAGATGGGCGGAAGTTCAGAAAGGTTTTCCTTGGATAAACTGCTTTTGGAATCACTCTATTTCGGAAACGTGTACACAAAAAGCAGGGTGTCGCGTGAGTCTGCAAACTGGTCTATTATTCCCAAATTTGATTAAACAATTGGCTTGAAATGTACGGTATACAATTTATCATGAAAAGCTGCACAGTCCTGACCTCTAAATCGCTATATAAGCAAATAACATCTGCAAAATAGACGAAGAAAGCGTTAAATATGGGCTAAATGACAAGAGCAGTTCTTAACTCGTGATCGATCTGGATAAGTAACAGAAATCAACATTTGAGCAAACCTTCGCTGTTATCTCGTTTTCTCTCATCCAACGCAATTCTACTTAAGCACAACATCTGGATGAGATAAAAAAAGAATGTTTCCATACAACATTTAAATTTTAAAGCGTCAGTTTAACCTTGGTTTGGGAAAAGGCCTAAGCAATCAATTTACAAGCCTCTAAAGCTTACTTTCATCGTCATCAAAAACGAAATCGTTGTGTTGTAGAGCAAACAAAAAATTGAATAGTATCCTCCCTTGATAGAAATAGTCATTAGGATCAATCGTAAGCTTTCAAAATATAGTGTCGTCAATTTCTTTCCTCATCATAATGTGGCCAGGTATGGATGGTGCGAAAAACAACACGTAATGAACGACAAAAGGCGACGTGTACATTGTATCTCACCTTGAATTTACTATATGACTGAAAACCTGAATGCAGTTATCTGGCGAAAAACGAAAGGGGATATGTATACCGCACAAAAAAGCCGATATCCGCCAAAATTATAGGTCAAACCAAGCGAAACAAACTATGGAATAATAACACGAGAAGACTGATGAGACATATAATAAAACAAAACAGAATCGCGCCGCCTGCGAACAGGCCGTAAAACGGCGATAGAACATAAAAAACCAAAGCAGGCGAAAAGCTACAAACTCCAAGCAAAAACCCATAGACAATACATGGGCCGAAAATGGCGAGCAGTAAACAGCTAAGAAGAATAAGCTAGACATGGAAACGCGTTGGAAGCGAACAACTAGTCAAGCAAAACGACAAATACGTGGAACCCAACCCGCGCAGCCGAAGCCTAAACCCTACGGAAGATTCATAACAGGAGCTAAAATTTACCTCCTTTCGACCCCAGGGGGGAGAGGAACTACAGCAATTAAGGAGCGAGTGCAGGTCCAGGAGCAGGTGCCGCCAAACCTGGCGGTGGAGGTAAAGCAGATTCGTCGTAGGCCATGACATGGTAGGTTGGTGGCGGTCAAAAAGGAGCGAAAATTTTACCATAACTACACCGAACTCCGTTAACCTGACCAGGAGATGACTGAAATTTTGATATTTGAAAGGAAGGTTTCAATGCATCATGCTACTAGCGCGCAGGTACAGAACGCTGGAATTTTAAGGACGTGAGCCTTTCCCGCGTGACGGGCAAATTATATATGCAGTGGGAATAGCAAATTGCTATTCATTTACCCCAAAGAGTGGGTCAGCAGGTGATTGGTGATATCAAACACACGTTAAAATGATCGTATTTTCAAACATGTTGAGACATTTCTCTTCTCAGTACTGTAGCCTAGACCCCAATAACTAACCGCAGTTTTTATAATAAGTGTTTTGTTTATGATTGCAACCTTATCAAAGATCGGCATACTTGAAGCGTGCAGTAAGCGGTAATTGTTCAGTAATTGTGCCGTTTATTGTTAGTAGTGTCAATGAATAATTTGTGTTGTACAATTGAGAAAGTTGAGGTTGCCCTAATCAAAATAATTGCATTCATGAAAGGAGTAAATTATCGTTGGCAAACTGATTCTTAATAATGTAGTCTCAAACACACCCGCTATACGCCACTATCAACTGCCTCGAAACGGAAATGGTATATTGCGGTTCAGAACGATAAAGACTAGTTTGCAGCACAGTATTGTGGAACAGCCATCCTCTGTCAGTAAGGAAAGAAAGGAACATTGACACTTTTAGGCGTTTAGTCAAGACATTTATTTTCAAAGGCCTTGTGTGAGTTTTTCAGCTTATATTTTAAATATGTGATAGGACTTTAGGTTTTATTTATTAAGATTAGTCGGTAGTTTTATTCTTAACATTGTACTTGTAAGAATTCATTATACTAACTGTGATGCACTTTGATTAAGCAATATAGGTATTAAATATTATTATTACGTTAACGGTTCTTTCTGAACTTAAACGTCCCGTTTAGGTGAAACATAGAATCATAAAATAGTGGAGTGCTCCAATCAAAGTTAATTTTGCTAGCTTTTACGTTTGGGGCAGATGTTTAAGTTAAGTGACGTGGTGCATTTTTCTGCTCCTTAAGTGAGTATGTGACTCTGGTTTCCCAACCAATCGTTGTGTGTTCTTTACTGTTGCTATATTGTAAATGATTTTCCGCTTACAAGCGTAGATTCTTGTCTCTTCAGTCGGCATAACTGTCTGCTCAGCTTCATTAAAAAGTAGTTTTCCATATTGCGCGATACATTTAGATTATCATTCTTGTCACGGTATGTAAAGTTTGTAAAGGAATACCCTAAAGATTGTTAGTCAATAATATGCTTAAAATAACTTGTTGTATGAAAATGTGATATTGCAATGTCCACTGGAGCGATTTCATGCGTAATAAGAGCTGAAGTCATTGAGAAATGTAGAGTATTTTATACATGCATGACTTGCCTCCTCGCAACACCTGAAATATTCATTCTTACATAACGACGACAAGATGGATAGCTGTTCTGCAAGCGTTTTACTTGGATTATTTCGTCTTGTTCTGGTACTGACTGTTCTGCATGCATCACTCGCTCGTATGTATCGTTTTTCTTACGTATTAAATGCAGCGTTGGAGTAATGGCCTTATAGGTTTTATTATAATCTCTTGGCAATGAACACTGAGAAGGCGATCCAGGTGTCGATTTACTGGTTGGACTAATCTGGTCTTGTTCACTAAGAATGTGGAATTATAACTTATGCTGTATTATCTCATTTTAGAGTCCGTCACTTTTACTAGAGAACCCAGTAACCCAACAACTGTGATAGAAGGAGTCAATAGTCATCGTGTTCCCCTTACTTGGACTTTCTCTCTTGGTAGAGGTGTAAACTTGAAAAGTGTTACTATTGAGAGGACCAGACCCGGAGAAAACAGTCGAACAAGAATAGCAACGAGACCCAGCGCCAACGACTCATTCATCTTCGCTAGTAATGCATTCAGAACTGACTACGGAGTGAGACTTCCTGCAACGCTAGTGTTAAAGAAAGTGCAAAGAACTGATGATTATATTTACATTCTGAAAGTATTTTATTCGAGCAGTATCCGCAATGGACAGGCTGAAGCTACTGTATCTGTTGTTGTATTTGGTGAGTATCAAAACGTTTTCTCGTTTAACTGAGAGGCAACAATCCAGAATTAAAATTTTAATCTGGCTGAAAAACGCATAAAACAGAGTTTTAATCACGTGCACGTTTGTTTATTTGTAATACTGACACGTTCTGGCGTTCACTGATAGGAAATTCTAATGGTTAGTTCAGCGATCGCACAATATATTGAAAAGCTCCAAAAGCCCGTATTCGTGACCGCGCAGCTATTAAGAACGCTACTTGTTGTATTTAGTAAATTCGGATAAAGGCTGAAGAACGTTTCTTTCAAGTAAGAGTCGAATTAGTTGATACCAGTGATAATTGGAACTGTTGTAAATTATATCAGCGTTATATAGTACAAGGAAACTGAGCTGTAATATGCTAAAGTTGTGTCTCCAGATATTGGACCCGAACCAGTGAATTGCGTGATCAGGGATTTATCAAACAATATAAAGAGTTATTATCCAATAAAATTGTTTATATATTTTGATTAGAGCTAACGTCAGCAACTTACGTCAGTAATTAAAATGTTTTTTCTATAATTACAAGATAATCATTATAGAAAATGGAGTTAGAGTGTAAAGCCTAAGTGTAAAGTGGCTTTCAATACTTGCAATTTTTGCAATTAAAATTTTTCTTCGTTGGATTGGCAGATGAAGACCTTTTTCCATACATACGCTTCACCTTCAAACAAAGTTAAAGATAAAATTTACATTTTGTTATTACTTTGATATCGAGGCATTTAATACGCCCTCCTGTTTATATTTTATTAGACATCTTGCTTACGATGTAACGCTTAGCAAGAAAAGGACTATTTATGGTAAATCGGTGCTAATTTTAGGTTTTCATTCACAGCGGATTTTATCTCAATTTCAAACGCGGGGGTGAATAGATTTGCGCGGAAAGTATTTTCAAATGTCGACAGGGATAAATATCATTTTCTCTGATGTTATAGTAGTCGTTCACATCTAAATGGCTGTTTTTGCAGAAGCCAAACAGGCGACTTCACAGTTATACTATGTATAGTAAAGAAGGCCACTAGTCAAATCCAGTTTTCCTTGCGTATCAACTAGTTTGGAAAGGGTAGGCATGTACGGAACGAAATCAAGGCTTAGTTATCTCGCCTTTCCTTGTGAGGCCGTTTATGATTCTCTTATGTGGCTAAAACAAAAGCAAAATAATGTAAACGAAGTGGACCATTTGCTCTTTTTGAAGACAAAGAATGTTTATCATTCATGTTTCATAAGCATTTCTTGTGTTGATCAACAACAAGTTTAGTGAGAATAAGTAATGCAGCCTCAAAAATGAAACGTTGTGGCTTGATTTCAATGCTGCAACTGTTATGATAATAAATAATGGTAATAGATGTAATAATAATAGTTATACAATATAATAATAATAGTTAGGCCAGATAGCTTAAGATTTTATTTAGCAATAACAACAACAGCAACATTTATTTATACCAAAACAAAGAATGAGGAAAAAAAGAATACACTTTGAAGCTTATAAATAAGGTATTAGCTGCCTATAAAACCATACGGATAAAAAATTAAGTATCTTCTTACAGGATACAAAAAAGGTTTGAGTTCTATATGATTCCAAATTCTGGTCGAGATTCTTTCTTGTCGAAGAAAGTTGTATTTACCAAAGAAATAGTCTCTGCTTTTATCTGTAACACTTGATAATACTCGTGAATTGTAAATGCAGTTCATCTCATGCTTTTCCAGCATCTTTTTCCAGCGTTCATCCAATCCATAACTCAAAGAATGCGATCCCAATAATCATGTATTTTCCTTTGGTTATATGTTAGCGCCTCCAAGTATCACGGGCGTTCCAGATAGAAATGCAGATGTCGAGATTGGAAAACATTTGACACTAACATGTAATGCATCTGGTGATCCACATCCAAACATCACCTGGACAAAAGATGGCGTCTCAGCAAACCAGTTCAGTGCCTCTGGTTACTCGCTTCATCTGGTTGATGTACAGAAGAAGGATGCAGGATCGTACAGATGTACAGCTAGTAATGGATATGGTGATAATGTTACCAGTATTAGCGAAGTAAACGTTAAACGTGAGTGAGGTGTTGTCTCTATTTACTCCAAATTGCTGCGTCTTACCATGATGTGTATTTTTCTGATTTTGAAAGTTCGGACCCTCGGACCTTCTAGAGCACGAGGGTCCTTACTTAACGAATCTCGTTACACAGTAAAAATTAAGATTGAGTACCCGATGTCATTGTTATTGACTTTGTTTGAAATGCCTATAACAGTACGTCATGGACAAGTGTAGCTTTGATTGCCACGGCAGTTCTATAGGTAGTCGAACTAGCACTCTTTACATCACTTTCGGGTATGGTCGGAATCCTAGGGAAGAGAGTTTCCTAATATTATTGATATATGTGACCGATAGACTTTCTGGAGAATCCATTAAGCTCCCTTTTCTCGTGCTTTTCAATCTCCCACGTGCGTCAGTAATTAGATGAACTCACACTGAGCATATTCCCTGTTGTTGTACTTCCAGTGCCTCCAAGCATTAGGATTGCCCCAGTAAGAAAGGCTGATATTGAGGCTGGAAACGACTTGATGCTGGTATGCTATGCGTCTGGGGACCCAAAGCCAACGATCACCTGGACAAAAGAAAGCGTATCAGTGAAGGAGTTTAATGCTTCTGGACAATTTTTACATCTACCTAATGTACACAGGAAGAACGCGGGGCCATATCGGTGTACAGCTAGTAACGGATATGGTAACAATGTTACGAGTGTCAGCATAGTCAGTATAAAATGTAAGTATTTAATTTCATCTAGATACCTGAATGAGCAGCTATTTCTCTAACACCGCAAGATGACTCTGTTTCTGTTTTCGTTGTTTTTTGTCGTCGTAAAAGCTCTGTTTTAGTTGTGTATTAGAGACTATTAGGTCCATAAATAGGGTTCGTTGTTCACCGTCCTTTGTTCTCAATTCGTGTTTTGTTAGGTTTATCCTGTTGTGAGTGGCCAAAATCAAGTACAGTAGTAACAACATTCTTTCCTACGATAGGTGGTAGCAAATGTAAAAATGAAAGAATAGGAATAACCATGACAGAAGAGAAATGGAATCAGTCTTTGTCAGATCAAGAATCAACTTACTTCAAGAATTTGGAATCTAAAATTTTAATGGCGGTAAGTAAGTCTTTCGAGATTAAGGTCGCAGTTTTTAAGGTTACTTTTGCAAAGGCCTGTGTTAATGAAAAGATCCAAGTAATTTTGGACGGTCGCTATTAATCTCTTCGGCAGTTAACTTTTTCTTTCGGCGTTTAATCCCGTGCCGGAGCTTTTTACTTAAAATGGCCAACGTCTTAAAAGGAAGTTAGGAAGATAATCTAAACCGGTCGATATAACACAGCAGCAAGGCCATGAGGACCATACTTATGTGATAAGTATGAAGGATAAAAATTATTCAGGGCTCTTCTCTAATGATCTTCTTCTGTTCTTTTTTCAAGAGGTACCACCGAGTTATTCAAAAATGTATTCTTTTTTGTTCTTAGATATGGAATGCTTATGGACAGAAAACTGTAAAGGAACTTTACAGGGTGTCAATTGAAGAATTCAGGTGCATCCCTTTGTCTTAACATTTTCATGGCGTAGCGCTCGATCCTGGCTCCGTGCTCCGAAAATTCCGTTCCCTTATGTTTCTTCTGAGGTCAATGGTGCTCACCATTTTACCTTTGAACTGAAAACCAGTAGCCAATTTCGTGGCATCAATACGTGATCCCTTTTACTGCTAGAAGTAACCCTATCTTGCTTATAGAAATTGCTTCACAGCGCATGTTTTTTTTTTTTTAATTTATTAGGCGTGGATTTATTTTCTGTCTTATTTCATTTTCGCTCATTTCTAGACCTGGCAGCGTTGTGGCCATTGTGCAGCTGCTGTTTGAAAACTCAACCATTGATCCGCTGCAACCTCTACAGGAAGAAATGTCTGATGGAAGTCTGGCCTCAATCAAGGTCAATCCTATATTGGATGTTGATCCAAGTATTCTACCCACAGCAACAAGTATGTGTAAACAATCTATTAATTGCTACTCTTATGATAGCTTAATCATCGTGGTTGTTGCATCATCGTTGGGGAGGAATTTTTAGTCACTTTAATTTTTATTAACCTGTCAAATGCTTTTTGTTGACTGGCAATGCTTATTTTTGACGCCAGACCCGTTTTTAGTCCGTTTTAATACTTATAACGAGGGTAACTTCCAATGAGCTTATAACAGGTAATTGTCTTCTGTCTCTATTTCGTTCAGTTATATTGTCGTTATCAAGAACAAATTTTTAAGAAGACTGGCAACATCTTCCAGCACGTTTCTAACAGCTACACTTTAAATGAATACTACCACAATTGAACAAGTGATATTTCAGTAACAGTAACATACAAATGCCCAATTATTGATAAACAAGTTGCGGTCATCCATTTTATACAGCAGGTTACCGTAGCAACAACACGACCAACTAAAACACCCTTAATTTTAGATTTAAGCGCTTACGACTCAAAACCGAGCTCGATGACCCCCATTTTAACTCGGACAATGACGAAGTCGTTAATCCGAGATGAAGATATGAGTGGAACACGGTACTCCTTCCGTCCGTCCGTCTTTTCGTAAATTCCTGTTAACTTTTTCTACATCCTCTGATCACTATATAAAGCGTTGGCAGTCGCTTGCGCCCAAGTCCTTTTTTTGTTTCTGTTGCTATGTTTCTTATTCGTGGATCGTTTCTGCACAGTGAACAGCGTATGCTTTTTAGCTTGAAGTTCCCCTCTGTTAAATCAATTTAGTCCTGTTCAATGGAAGTAATGCCCTACATGATTGACCTGAATGTAACACCTGGACACAAGTTACATTATTTATAAAGCTTATATAAGATTGTAAGGTCTGTGAGGGGACGACTTCAAGGTACATTCTCCTCATTTCGATAGTAAGGGTCTTCATCGTTTCTTTTTTTTTATCACCGAGCTCGTTTTTGAGTTATAAACGCTAGAAGCTAAAATTAAGGTCCGTTTTAGTTAGTCATATTGTAACTATGAGAGCCTATTATGCCACAAATTGAGAACTACTTATGCGATGATTATGCAGTTTTTCTGATACCATGATTTTAATTTGGCATCAATCGATATAGTGTTTAAAATGACCCATATGCATCAAAGTGCACGTCTTGGAAAGTGCTGGAAACTGTTTCGAGCGAGGTAGAACATTTTCCCCGAACGATTGGTCTTCTACGTACTGAATGCTTAACTTAAGCATTCAGTACGTAGAAAAAAATACGAAACATGTGAAACGGTTTCACATGTTTCGTATTTTTTTTTCAGCAAACCTTAAGGCAAACTTGGAGACGGGTTAGTAGCAGATTTGCTCAGAAGAATGAAAAAAGATAGCCGTAACGTAAACTAGTCAAGTGTCATGAGTTAGGGTAGTCTGACTTAATCCACTCCGTAATTTCACCCAGTAACCTGCCGTATTGTAACATAATACTCGGATAACGTGTCGTACACTCCATTCTCTTAATTTTGACTGGATTGAAACAATGTGACGTAATTTGAAACTTTGTAAAACAAAGGAAAGCAATTAATGTTATTTTTACGTTGTTTATGCGGATCTTACGTACTTACCTTGCCCGTCCTTGCTCTCCTTGGTGGGAAAGCATATTTATTCTGGTGAGATGTATGCTTATTTTGTTTAAAGGATTATTATTAGGAAATTTATTGTAAATTCGTCAGCGAGGTTACAACACGAAACAGTTATATTAAAAAAAGAACAGATTTTAGCTCTAGTAAGACAAGCATAAGTCGCATAATCTACTTTCCTTTGTTACAGATGCCGATTGGGTCAGTGAAAGAATAATTCTTCACTCAGTTTATTCATCTGTCATTGGTCTCCTTCTGGTTGTTATCACCGTTCTAGCGATTGTGCGTTGCGGGAGACGAAGCAACAAAGGTAATATTTTCAGAATATTTACAATAATTTCCTCATATCGCATCCCTTCAAGAAAGAAGAAATGTTAACAAATTGCCATTTAAAACAACATGTTCACCCTTAAATTCGTATGGATTGATAGACCGTGTTGTGTGTCGTGCTATTTGAAACACATCATTGATTATAAGTTAGTAAGAACTGGTGGTTGTGGTATGACTGAATTAAGGGTTAAGGAATAAAGCAACGCTAATGTACAAGGAAGTGAGCGTATTAGGCCTATTCGGTAGGTGATGGGCGTACAAATTAGAAATTATAGTTATTCGCATGTTGCACGTCTCTGAAGTGCAAAGCTGTCCTCCCTTCTTGTTATTAAACTGGTAATTGCAAGAGCATTCCGCGCTCTGTTACAAGATAATCGAAATGGTTCTTCTCTACTTATAGGTACGTCGGATAAGGCAAGGTAGGAAAAATCTGATTTCAATTTTACACAAATGTTCATACCATTCTCGTAAACCCAATTTCATAAAAGACGAATTTGAAAGCCGTGTTATTAACGCCAAACCACCACTGGACATTTAAACATTTTTTTTTTTTTCATTTCCCTACATGTACGTCAGTTATCGTCACTATCTAAGTGTTCACTTTTGCTATTATTTTATCCCATTGTTTTTCACTACTTAGATTGTACACGCTAGCTATATACATCTGTACAAAGCTAGAGAGACATATTGCTTGTAATTTTCACTACCGTATACAATATCGACTATTTTTCATTAGCATATTATCAGTTATAACAACCCGCTTTTTTGCACTACTTTGTAATTTGTTGCCTTTTTTTAAGATGTTTGTATCAATATTAATAAAAAAAAAAAATGAAAGAAAAAAAAAATTGTACACGCACCTGCTTTCTAACCATTGTGCATTTTTATTGTTCACGTTATGTACTCTTTTTTTGTAGTTGCCATTACCACTGCAAAAGTAAAGGCGTTATACAGGTAAAATAAACTAGCTGTATAAACTAGCTGTAAATCCCTCCTGGCGACAACAAGGGAATGAGAAAGAAAGCAGAAAGACCGTGTCTTTTTTCTTCCTGGAACCGTATTCTCAAAACTTGTGATAACGCTCTCTGCCATTTAACTTTTTCCGCACTTTGTAATTCTTTGTAATTCACCTTTATACCTTTATTTACTACTGTTGCTGTGTTAAAGATTGCAAAGATCATTTCTGCCTGCACGTATTTATCCCTTTGGTCGAGTGCTACCCTCCACAACTGGGGTATACTAAAATTGATTTTTATTGTTTGTTTATCAAGTAATTAAGACATTATTCGCGGTTAGGCTCAGTAAATTACCAAAATGCTAGGTGCTTTCGGGAAAGGGAATTGAATTTCAACCTAACTTGTAGTCACCCATGCTATTACTTTGTGTTACAACTTTTCCCTTGAATTGTGTTGTAGACTGATCAAGGAGCGCCACTCCAAGCCACTGAAGCGTATGTAAACCTTTCAGACAGATTGATGTTAAGTGATGAGCAATCTGCTGTTATGCAATCGCCTCCATCAGGAAACACACCACTGAGCACAAGACATCAAATTGTTTCGGAGTACATGTCGCTTAATCCAGCAACAAAGTAGAAGAGTTGGGAAGTAAGTCGGGAGCATGTTGAAATCTCAAAAGTGATTGGAAAGGGTGCTTTCTCTCAGGTTGCTAAAGCAACAGTTTTAACTGTCAATGGAATCAAGGGAAAGAAAACTGTAGCTGTTAAAATGCTGAAAGGTAAGAGGACAATCTAGATACACGTTCACACGTTCAGACAATACGAAAGTTATTGTCAAATTTTATCTGATTGTCAAATTTTATCTGTATATCTAAACTTGATTGATTCATGGTGGTTGTGATATTTGTATTATTAATACATGCCTCCCTTTACAAAACCACGTTTCCCTACAGTTTCTTACGTAGTGAATTGTGAATTGGGTTTACATAAATGATTACTCCAATTCGTAAAATTATAACAACAAAATGACGTGAATACCGATGTTGTCTCAGCAGAAAAGTTTGATATAATTTCACTTTTATTATTTATTTAACCGCCTCAACAAAGAATTTTTAAATATTCTATGTACCTAACATGCCAACTTACAAAACACCGTACATAACAATCAAACGCCACATTTTTTTCTTGGATAGAAAATGCACCCGAGACTGATAAGAAGGACCTGCTGTCAGAATTAGAGCTGATGAAGAAGCTAAGGCCTCATCGACATGTGATCAAGCTAATAGGATGCGTTTCAGAATCCGGTAAAACAGAACTGAAATGCGTTTATGATTACGGTTATTCGCAGCAGGTTTGGTTATGCTTCACAGGTTACAAAAACAAGGTTAAATACCTTTGTCACATTCCACTTCAGTGCCTAAACTAATACGGAATAATGCTGTTGTGGATTTGCAGAACCGGTACTTGTACTCATCGAGTACATACCTTATGGTGATCTGTTGGGTTACCTGAGGAAGAGCCGTGGCCTCCATGACCTGTACTTTAAGGACCCGGATGCTAAACCTCAGACCAATTTGACATCACAGCAGCTGATGCAGTTTGCCTGGCAGATCGCTGATGGAATGAGCTACCTTTGTTCCAGCAAGGTGAGGGAGGCACAAGAAAGGTAACTCCGACACTATTTAGACAACAAACGCACGGCCTACAGACTGAACATCACAAAATGGATGAGATGGGGCAAGTTTAATGAGATCCATTACATGGAATAGACAGTTCTCCCACGTTTTAACAAAGGATCGAGTAAAACTCATAGTGCATGTTAATAAGCGTTCCTTTGTTATTAAACTGCCTGTGGATTCACGACATAGATAAGTATCAGGCCTAATCAGATTTAAAGCGGTTACTGGTTATTTTGGTCATTACTCAGTTATTTAACATTAAAAATTTCGTTATTCTTACTGCATTCCAAATGCAAATTTTCTCTCAGATAATCCACCGTGACTTGGCGGCCAGAAATGTTCTCGTTGGCGAAGGAGAGAGGTGTAAGATAACAGATTTTGGGATGGCGAGGAATGTTCAGGGAGATGACATTTATACTAAAAAAACTCGGGTGAGACGTAGTTATAAACACGATTTGTTTTCTGATTTCTTGAGTAATTTTCCCTTCGGGCTTGTGCTGATTTGATTTGACGGACATCTATCAAATCGATTTTCCACAATCGTGTCGGTGAACTTCATGTGTTGAGGTGTGGCCGCTGCATCGTTAATTTTGCCAGAAATCTAAGTTGCCCAGATAAATCCTCAAAATGCATTTGCCCATAATTTACTCTGTTTGTCCACCAAAACTTTTGGTAACCTATTGTTGTGAAATTCCCCAACATTTGTTTATGCAAAATTTGGGGGATAAAACTGAGCGATTTATGGGGAATTAGTGAAATGAGAATTGCTAATATCTAACAATCGCTGCTGATGCGACGTCTTGTGCCTTACCGTCCAATAAGAACTAGAAGTAGTCGATAAGTCAACTTTTTTGATTTCGCGATTTCATTACAAGATTTCAAAATTACCTATAATGGTAACCTTTGATAGTGTGGGATGATTACTTATCGCTAGATTAACTCGGATTTTTGTGTTCTAAATAGGATCGACTGCCAGTGAAATGGACTGCTTATGAAGGATTACATTATGGAACATACACAACTCAGAGCGACGTGTGAGCATGATTATTATAAGAAGTCAAGAAAAGCTTTGACCGCAGAGTTCGTTCCTCAGGAGAACGACATACCTGACTGTGTCGCCTTATAGCTATCTCGGTGTACCAAAATTGCAGGTTTACATAGACCTACATAAAGTGTGGATATAAAGGGAAAATCTTTATACATTCCCCTCAACTGGGTCTAGGGGAAAAATGTGTGGGTCTACAAATGAAAGCACTAGCTGGTTGTATGTCGCTGCGCCGGTAATAGAGTTTACTCCATGGAAAATGCGTGCGTACGATTTTTATTTACTTGAGTAATATCAGAAAACGAACAAGTGAGCGCAGCGATCGAGTGAGTTTTCTGATACAACTCAACGAATGAATAAAAAATCGTACAAAGCATTTTCCGTGGTGTAATTTGTTTATTTTGTAGATACTGAGATTTGAAAAGCCAATTTTTGCACGTGTTTAGGGAATCCATTCAACTGCAATGTATGCGTGTAAAACTAGAATAACTAAAAGATCAGTTTCTCTTTCAAAATCAAATATTTAATGAAGTAACACAAGAAATAAAAAGCCAGTTTATACTTTCACAACTTTAATGAACGTTTTTCAGTTAAAAAAAAACCTGATTGAGGCTTATAAGTCAATCGAAATCGCGATGCGATGTTGTTCACTAGTGAGTTTTCATCGTTCGCGTTACCTATTGGCTAATGCATTTTACGTATTATTTTTTCATAATCTTTTTTTCGTGAGGAAATCTCAGTATATTTGATATAGAACGAGTTACAAGCCATAAACTAAAAAAACTGCAACATTAATTCCCTTGTTGACAGGCAGTAGCCATTTGATGTTGGCCATGTTAGCACAAACAACCCTGTACTACGAATGCATAGAGAACTGAGATTGTGTTCCCTTAACGAAAACGATATATTGATAATAATTACGAAACAATGTATAGGATTGTCGTGCATCTGATGTAGTTCTTGAGGCGGGTTTTTTCAACAGAGCAGCTAACACTACTTCAAGGCTTGGCATTCAAATTGTATAAAACGTAGCTGTTAACATAGTGAAATGAGCCACGAAAGCTTCTGATAGGTAAAACAACAAACTCCAGGCCACCGGATTTCAAACTACTAAGGTTCAAACAATTATTACCTACATTTTATTCTTGTTATTGCTGTTTCTTTCAGGTGGAGTTTCGGTGTTGTCCTGTATGAAATATTTACTGTAGGTACGTTTACTTTTATCACTTAAGTATGGTCTTAATTCAGTTTCGACAAACATCAAGTTTGGGAATCTAATGATCAGCCATTGTGCTAGTGGCGGGGAGATACAATAAGAACGTACGGTTCGTATGAACATGTAGAAATCTAAGTAATCCAGTAACTGAAAGTACTATGAGAAACTTGGGGTTATTTATTCACAGTGGTGGTTTTAATTTCATTAATATTAACAGAAATACAATGTTATTTTTCGCTTTGTGTTAATTCCTTTTTTTCCGCAGGTGGATCTCCATACCCAGGAATTAATGGTCGTGAAATTGCCACCAAACTTCAGAAGGGATATCGGATGCCGCAACCTAAACACGTTGATCATCAACTGTGAGTGTTATCTCTGTGGCCTCTGTGAGAATTCGTAGCTTGTCACAATAGTTATTAGCTATGGCGTTATCTGAATTTTAGTTGCGTAACTACTAAAATAACAATTCCGGCATCCTTCCCAAAGTAAAGAATCTTTAACCGTAAAACCTAAAATACCTCAGGATAAGATTGACATCAATCGCCTCGCCGTAAAAACCTAAACGACGGTCAACAACGAAGTCAACAATGTTTATATGAACTGTCTTTAAGGACGTTCCCGCTCCTTACTTCTGCTTATCCTTTCTGCGTGCGAAATTCATATTGCAACGTCACGCCACTCCATGCATAAAACGCGTATGCTAAGGAGGAAATATATACTAGTTATACAACCCTTTCGAGTGGTGTCCCATGGAATATCCCACAAGTCACTTGTATTTTCTCAGTATGCACACGAGCCTTCAAACGGGTGTGTATACCAAGTGAGAAGTGGAATATTTCTCGATGTACCACGAAAGAGCATTGCATGTAATACCGTCGAATATGTAACGACTTTTCTGTATTCTGATTGGCTGTGTTTTCTATGACTTGGTGTAAAAGGCCTTGATACCGGTTTCGTTGACTTCACGTGCCGTTGCTCTCTAAAATAGTTGGTGACCCCTTCATTTCTTTTCACAGATTACTTTCGTGCGTGAGAAGTTAATATATCACCTTTCTACTCTAATTACCATCACACACCACGACAGACACAAAAGGAGAGACTGGCTGGGCAAACAAACATATCTTTATTGATAACGAAACGCTAAAGAGAAAAGACCCATGGGTAGGGTGGCACGGTTAACCCGAATTGTTTTTTTGTCTCATGGCAAAAGTTTATCTTCACCTTACTGCAAAAAATAGAGTGAGAACATTTTGGGCGCTTAAGTCCTTGAGGCAAATACGTCGAACTTTACTGCATCAATTTTAACACTGCTAATGTGAACCATATCTGTTATCTGTTTAGTTACCAGATTATGTTGCAGTGCTGGAAAGAGAATCCAGAAGACCGACCGACATTCTCCTCGCTTAAAGACACCATCACTAAAATGACGCAAAATAGTAATGTATGTTGAAGAACTTCATTGTTTTTCTTTTACGAAAGACGATCAGTAATTATTGATTTCCAGAAAAGAGACTTTATGTGCCTTAAGGATTTTCAACTGTCTTTTTTAGGAGGCACACGTTAACATGAAGAAATATGATACCAGCTTATACGCGAATGTTGACGATCTCTCCATGGATTAGAGGAAGACACTGATAATATCATGAACTCGATGAACAACCTTTTTTTTACTGTACACCGTATATGTATGTGAAATAGCACAAAACCTTATTAGGTTATTTCTGTTGAGGAAAAGAGAAAAACAACAACTGCCGTACTAAATATTATTAAGTGTAATGATGCCATGTAGGAATAAACGGAAAATACCAGTTATGAGTATACAGTGAATTATAGCTATTACATTGTTCCCCGACCAAAGACTGCACCTGAAAAATAAAACAACAAATTGGTTATAATCAACAATTATTCTTTAAAACCGAAGTGAGGAGTGACAAAATCAGTATTATAATAATGGTGGGGTCTTGGTACGAGGATACGTTGGCTCTGGATTGGCTCGATTCTTGGACTAGGATTTTGACTAATTCAACGCTGGGTATGGTGGCCTACCTTTGCCATAGTGAAATTTAGAAAAATTGACATTGAATTTTAAAAAAAAAATTATTTGTAAAAGAATAAAAGAAAAAGAAATTATTTTATCAAAACAAGTAAATTTAAAAGAGTTTCAATTTAAAGCAAAAAGTAATAAAAGATTAAAATAAAAATAAATAAAAATAAAATTGAAACAAAAATCTTCATAGCCTATCGTTGCCATAGACCAGAATCACTTGCGGTCGTGGGTAAGCAAATATGGCCGCTCGCATTGGAAATGAATCGTGGATTGAAGATCAAGAACTGAAGGAGGGAATGAAGAAATACGTCAGTCAAGGATTAAAGCGTGAAGAAATATTGGATGACTTGGAAAGAAATTTCTCTCAGTACGCTTGGAGCTTTCGAACGCTTGACAGACGCCTCCGAGCCCTTGGAATCTACTACACAGACAAACGTGTCTCTTTGGAAGAAGTGCAAGATGCAGTTCGAAAGGAACCAGATGGCCCTGGCAAGCTATTGGGGTACAGGGCTATGCAAAACAGATTACGGCAGGAGCATGATCTTCTTGTTCCACGTGATCTAGTGCACGCCGTGATGTTTGATCTTGATGAGGAGGGGCTTGCAGCAAGATGCCCAATCGGAAAGAAGGGAAAGCGAAAAGGGCATCTCACAACAAGGGGGTAAATTGGGTATTTTCACTTAATGGACATGACAAACTAATGGGTTACATCTAAGGCATTTGTCGTATACTCCTAAGCAACCCAAGTGAAGGCAGACAGTTCCTTATCGTTTGCGTGAGCCTTATATGCCCTTCGAAATGCTCCTTCACCAAGCAGATCTTTAGAGATATTGAATTCAACGGGTTTGGGAATAGTAGACCACGTCATTCTATTCAAGTCAAACTGATACAAATAAACAACCTCAGGAGACTCGACTACCTTTTGCAGTTTCAGCATTTGGGTAACAAAAATACTTTTTGGAGGTACAGGCTTATGCATGACCGCATTCTTAGGACTGGGAACAGAGTATGCTCTTCGCTTAACTTCTGTGTAGGACACACTGTTCTCATATTGTCTCTTTCCGGTGCTTCGCTCTCCCACCTTGGAAGAAATCGAACTATCCTCCATTACGTTCGACGGTGAAGCACGTGCACACGTACGATCACTTGATGAACCTTACATATATGAGTTTCAGATCTGGGACTTGCCCCTGCTCTCCCGCCAACACGTCACAGACTACATTACTTCCTGTTTGTGGTGCAAAGTGCTTTAAGAAGGCGTCCTTTCAATCGTCTTTCAATCGTCAACTCGTCGTCACCAAATCCAACTTGAACAAACTCCCATGGTCCGATACGCGAGTATTTTTACGCCTTGCCTGTGACATCAGCGCTTAGCCTTTGCACGACAATCTCCTCTTTGTTTCTCCTAGGGTCGTTTGGTTTGCCCTGTTTCCGGTTCTTTTCTCCTTCATTGCGTTTTTAAACTTTTTCCATTTGTCTGCTTTATCCGCCATATTTGTTTACCCGTGACCGCCAGTTATTCTGGTCTATGGCAACGATATGCCATGAAGATTTTTGTTTCAATTTTATTTTTAATTATTTTTATTTTAATTTTTTATTACGTTTTGCTTTTAATTGAAACTCCTCCCATACATCAATGGCTTAACTGAGCCACTTGCAAGACTACTTGAGAGAAACAACGGAATTCGAGCTACAAGTAGACCTCTCAAGACCTTACAACAGGATTTTTTTTCCCCCAAGTCAAGACCGCCGGCCGATCTACGAGCAAATGACGTTTAATAGATTATCTGTCCATGAAACTATATAGGAGAAATGGGAAGGTGTTTAAAAACCAGGAAGGAACCTATTAGGAACACAAAAAGCCATAAAAAGATTCCAACGTTGCCACTCACACATGGTTGAACAGCCACTCTATTGACTTAAATAACGCCCACGTAATCGACAAGGGAAATTTTCGCATGAGGAAAACACTGGAATCCTGGCATACCGCAATCACAATTGAATCGAAAGAGAACTTAAAATCATTACCTAGACAATATTAACATTCTATTCTTTCTTTTGTCTTTTTTTCGATTGATATTTACAGATGATATTGTGCTCTTCTAGGTAGGCATATAGTTGATCATAGACGATTCCTTCAAAGACCTTGGCAATAACTAAGATCATCGAAATTGTACGATTATTATTTAGATCGTCCGATCGCCTTGTTTAAAAAGTGGGGTGAGCTTTGCACATGTATTTCCAGTCGTCCGGAAATATGCCTTGACTTATTGACTGGTTAAAAATATCACGGATAGGGATGCAAATGAAATGTTTACATTCCCGAATAGGCCTAGCAGATGTCTTGGCAAGGCCAGCAGCCTAATAAAGTAAGAGAACTTTATTAGTACTGGTCAGACGGAGCTGAAACCGTTTATCTGTGCCAGTGAGGTATTTCTGATGTCAATCACTATTTGAAGAATCAATATTGCTGGTAAGTTTTGGGCCGATAGTAGAAAAGAGATCATTCAAGTGGGTGGACAGTGTAATTGGATTTGTTATTGACATTCCATTTAATTTCAGAAATACTACCGATTTTTTCCCAGATTTTCGCGACGTAAGTTCGTTGATGTTCTGCCAGGTCTTTCTAGAATCATCCATATACTCGTTAAAACTGTTCTGATGATAGGCTTGGCCGCCGTAGCGTATCTTCAAGCCCTATTTTATTCCAGGCTACCGGCTACCGAAGTACTGCACGTTAAAAAACTGGGCCCGATTAAAATATTTGCTGTTAACTTGGATACTTGGCGTCCCTATGGTGACATGAAATTTATCAATTTATAATTCTGTAAACAACGCGAGCAAACCAGTGACCATTGTCCGTTTTCCGAATTAACTAACCACAAGAGATTTTTTATTCATATGTTCATAGTCGGTTGCTTATCAGACATTCGATATAAGCTTACAATGTGCATTTAATAAATACAACCCAATGGAAAAAACACAAGGATCTCAATGTTTTATCCGTTACTGTATCTAAGTGTCTTAATTGTAAATTGTCGATCAAAGTAAATTATGATAAGCTTAAGCCCTGTTAAAAAATCTAAGTTCCGCATTTGATGATTTATATGGACGTGAAATCATATAACTTCGCTCACTCAAGGGTTTGCGGGAAGGTTGTCACAGCCAATTGTTCAAGCCCCTTCAATCTATCCAGGTAGCAAAAACAAGTTAAATCAGAAGAGTTCTTTATGGTTTTGAGTCAACAATTCATCTACTATAGACAAAATCACAAGTTTATTTTGTGGCGTTCTACCTTAAACCTGATAAGTGGCGTTCTGGCCCAAGCGCACGTCATGACATACGCAATATGTACGTAGTTAATCCAATGACTTCCGGTAGGCGTTCGTGACCTAAAGAACGTCCGCTTTTTAAGCTCTTCAATATTCCTATGAAAAAATATTACGAACATTCCTTGTTGTTGAACGTTTCTTGAATTGTCATCTAAAGACAGACCCATTACTGGTTAGAGTTACGTTGAAGAAAATGAAGGCGTTTTTTATCCGTGTTTCCCGATGTTTGTTGGCCATACATTGGATATTTGTAGCATTACAGCTAGCTGGTAAGTTAACAGAAACCGAAAATTGTTCGTACAGTTCAGTGGTAAACAAACGTAATATTGTCATTTAACCTGTGGCTTTTGATTGCACTGTTTTTTTCTGATTGGATTTCAGAATCAAAGATCACATGCCAAATCGAACCTGATGAACCCAAAATCGTTGTGCTGGGAGTTGACAGCAATGCAGTGTCACTGAAGTGGGAAAATTGCATTGGTGATGCTGGTGAAACTTTCATCAGTTTCTTTTTCAAGAGACAGAAACCTGGCGATGTTTTAACACAGCAAATTGCATCACGAGGTGCCCACGCTGGGTTCACTATGAGCGATCCCTTCAAAGGTTTCAAAAAGTACAGAGCATTGCTGAATCAAGAGCTGCGCATTTATGACGTCCAAAGAAATGAGAAATACGTATATACACTCACGATATATTACAGGCGTACTGATGGTGTTTTTGAAGATAAAATTTTCCAAGTGACTGTTGTAGTGAAAGGTAAGAAACGAGTTGAGTTTTCTTCGGTTTAATTTCGTTTCTTTTTGGCAGGTTATAGGTACATGGTACGATGGGGTTTACAACTGCAGTCGACTGCAGGGTTTACTTTTCAGCTATCGCGGATTCCATAAGAACTTATCATCATCTACGTTGTATGTTCTGAAGCTCAAGTGTTTGGTAATAGCGGACAACGAAGACAGCCATATAAATTCATTTTTTTTCTTAATTAGCTCTCCCTATATCTGCTTTAGTTTTCTAGTTTCGTGTTTATCGATATTTGTCATTCCACTTCGTTCACATTCACTTGCCTGTTTAAAAGTTCTGCGCTAAATAATCAACTCTATATTTAAGCCTAAATTCTCTGAGTGAGTTTTCATGTAAGCTTATAGTCATGATCAGTCGAAGAGGCCTTCAATTTTCAAATTCTAATTCAAGTTCAACTCAAACAAGATCTACTCGTAGTGTTTATTATTAGCTGGTCAACCCTTGTAGCAGCCACCTATGTCTTACACCTTTAGTATGCCATCTGACGGAGTGTGGAAAATACTAACAAATTATGAGGTAATTTTCGGGGGAAAAATGCGTCGATTACCCGGAAAACACACTGGATTATGCGGCAATTTTAACAGTTAATAAGATTGATGATTTGAACCGAACAAAAGTGAAACGAAAGCACTTCAAAGTCTTATTCACAATTCAAGCTCTCTAATAGAATGCACATCATATACGCTCGACGTTTTAATGGTATTTCTTGACAGGTATTTCTTCGATAGCTTTTTATCTCATTCCTTGTACAGAATTCGTTGTACCGTTGGTGGATCATCAGTAGTATAGGAAATAGCACGGTTTCTAGGGGTATTTGGGATAAATACCGCGACTGATATTTCAAAATTCACCAAAATATCACGAGCCGCCGCGGCGAGTGATATTTGGGGAGTTTTGAAATATCACGAGC
>OMLO01000827.1_pt1 | contig 22123 bp, 12 predicted proteins | sample 1674811 | NCBI WGS metagenome assembly OMLO01 (sample SAMN06265003, study PRJEB25207) | coral metagenome | isolation source: Coral host | place: Mexico:La Bocana,Puerto Morelos, Mexico | collected 2008-11-13 | reverse complement strand
GGGGGTAACAAGGTAATTTCGTTATATCAACTAAGTTGAAAATGTAAATTGGCCACCGTAATGAGTTATAAAGCTAAGCTTTATAACTAATTTATAACTCATTACGGTGGTCAATTTACATTTTCAACTTAGTTGATATAACGAAATTCAAAAAAGGTAGTCGCGAGTTTTCGTTGCCGGGCGGTTGTCAATGGAAATTCGACGTTCTTCATCTATCGTATTACAGCTTAGGCACCTGTCCCATGGTTGGCCCCTCAGGGCCTCGGGCGTCGACGATTTCCTTCGGGCTACTTCAAATGGAGCTCATTTTTTCTTTCACGGAAATTTTCAACCACTTTTCGGTAATTTTTGGCCGGAAAGGTGCATAACCCTTAATTCTACTTCATGCAGTCTTGTGCTGTGGACCTCTGTGTCACGCAATATCAACAGTTTTTCGTGTTTTTTCTTCATATAAAACAAAAAATGGTGAAACATAGCACCCGCATAAGTTAATTTTGTTTAAATGTGATGTCTCATAAAATTCTGTTGTAAAATCAGGAAAAAATAGGATCCCGAAATTACCAAATGTGTTAATGAAACAATCCGAAAAGCGTGACATCATTGAACTGGTTCATCGGCTCTTTCACGACCATCTGTCTTATGTTCGGTTTATTATTTCTCCTTTTGCGCTTTTCTGCTTTTAAGTTTTCCTTCAATTTGAAAACAATTTTGTAAATCAGCAAAACGACTCAGAATCTCCTGACGTAAGTATTTTGAGGGAAGATCATAATCACACAACATATTTCAACGAGCTTCAACCGCTTGCCCCAGTTAGCCCACGACGTCAGTCTCGTACAGGTGTTGCATTGTTATAAGCAAATCTGCGGACTGTAGCTGTGCTAAGAAGCGTTTTTAAATTGCCATACATTTGTCGATGATTTTTTTAATGTTTGTGGACTAATACGTGGAAAATTTAAAACGCTACTGGTCAGTTTCCAAGATACATTCCTGTATCTTTTTCTTGTATCTTAGCTCTGCTCTTTAGAAATTGTTCAGAATTGGATTTTTACAAAATTAATAATTGTCATTGGTTTCTATACAAAAGCTGCAATTGTTTGATGTGTGCGGTTACCTTCCCACCAAAATGGCTTCCCAAACCTTAATCGTGTTAGAGTCTATTCTTTAGAACTGTACATGCTGTAACAGAACACTCGCGAGTTGGTTCTGTGGCGACTCAAATCAATATTATTCCCTGATATGTAAAAATCTCACAATTTTCGTCAACCTGGAACTTATCATAGTGCAAAACTGTAAGGAGACATGAAAAACAGACTCCGATTTTCATTGAAGTAACTCACACTTCATCTAGTTTAGCTTCAACTTGTAAAAAGGGACACCTGAATGATAATATAAACGTGATAAACAATACCACATTCAATAAGCGGTTACAAAAACCGACTTAAGCACGCATTTTAAGTCCAGGCGAGTCCGCTTGTCGAATCGGACAGTTTGATTTTGCAAGTAACTTCAGATCTAACATGGTATATTCAGCAAAAACGCCCAAAATGTAAGTCACACTTTGCTAAAACTGAATAAATATTATGTGTTAGGAACTTACGCATTACGAGGAATAAATCTGCGAGTCGATGAAAGTCTTCTTCAAATAGTTCAATTACAGATCAGAGGCTGTGGAATAAGAAAGAAAAGACGTATCATCGGAAATGTCTAGCTCAAAAATACGAAAAATTTGAAATTCTAACAGGATATTTATTCTCATTTAAATGGTTGTTAATGTTAAAATATTTGCATATTTTTGTGGTTAAAGTTTGCCAAAAACTGCCGACGTGACAGTGTTTGTAAACACACATCTATCAAATAATTAAAATAAAAAGATAATTTTAAATTAATTTCAGAGTGGGTTGTAATATTGTGGCAGAAATCCAAAGACACATTACTAGAATTAGACAGTTTCTTGTACCTTAACAAAATAATTGTCGCAAAAAGACATGATTTAAAATTGATGCAATGTGGAGAATTCTAAAGTTACTCCGAAATTTGACACGTAATTTTAATAACGCTATTTTATTTGAAGTTTGACAGTCACGTTTGCCTATACTTTTATTCCTTTGTTGAAACAAGCAAATTCGTGAATTTTCTTTGCGACGTTTTCGTAGGCTCGTTTTAGAAGCAAAAATGGGCATTTACCGTGCCTTATGTTATTGTAAAAATTTAAATCTTAACGAACACCTGTCCTTTACTTATCGGCACGCTTTGAAGACAAACAGCGCCGACACCGGTAACTGATACAAATCGAAGCTTAAAGAAAAAATCGATAGGCTGTAAGAACCTAATCCAAAGCGACAACTAAATTAGACTCTCTCAGCATCACTCTACAAAAAGAGTAAATTTGCATAACAAAATGCAATAGCATGATTAAAGAGGCAAATGAATGAAACTATTGAAAGCAATGTTTGGCGAGAAACCACACTGGCGATTTTGTTTTTCTGAAATAACCGACACTGATTCGATTTATAAAACGTTGATTACTTCCTTTGTATCGCACTTGAGGAAATGTGTTTATTTTAGAGAAATTACGCATTTAACTAGAGAAGCAGCCTCCGCCGCACCAATTTTTAAGAGGCGGCTCGTAGTTTTCGGTAACTTGTTCTTTGAAGTGTCTATGAATTATGTTCAACGAGAGACACCCCGGTCTTGCAAAATGTATAAATCAAAATCGGTTACCTTAACAAACAGCCACTTTGTTAAGACCACTGTTTTCTTGCATTCACGTTAGCCGTCGTGGCTTTCTTATGTAACAACATGCAACTTGAGTATTTACAGAACCTATAAATAATACTTTGGTCAATTCAAACTGACGTGACTTGATTAGAACGGGACGGTTTGCGTGCTATCCGTAGACAGCAATTCAGTGACGTGAAGGAAAATGGGAAATATCAAATACTCACTTTATGAGGCTGTTCTATTGTCATTAGTGTTCCCTATATTGACAATCAAACCATGCCACTTTTCATGTCTCTTCAAAGTGCTCTCCTATTTGACACATAATTTAATAACTGTACTTTGGTTGAAGTTTTATGACCTTTTGACAACTGAATGGTATGGCTTGAAACTTTTTGATTCGAGCTGTATAAATCTCATCCAACACTGAATTCTACTCTATCGAACGAATTTTGTACGCTAATCCTGCCGGTAGATGTTGTAACAGTGGTTGTTGATCAAGTCGGCTGAAGAGATACATGAAAAATTAATCACGGCATAGCCGACACAGCGTAGAATTTCGCTTGATTTAACATGTACCGTATAGTATTTTTTCGTTACACTTCGGCGGCATATCATGCTGGCTAGTTTGGATGAGCCATGACTCTTATTTGGCGAGAAAAAGTCGAGCCTATGTACGCACGGCGGGACCATACCTAAATTCGGCCAAAGTTTTGAAGGTGTCTTCCTAGTTACGGGTAATCCGTCCGGCGTTCAAGCTATGTGGTGCGCGAAAAAAAGCTTACTTTTGTGGACAACTGGTAAGCCCCGAAAGTAAATTCCCAATATTTAATCTCTTGTCCGAGGCTAACACTCTATTTTCAAAAACATTTCGATTTTGATCACTTCAGTGACTTGAAAGTGACCAAATCAGGTCAGTCAATTGATGTAGAAGAACATAAGAACAGTAGACGCGATTCCCGATTAGCTAATATAATTGTGAGTTGGGTACAGTAATGTTTCGGCTGGCCACTCCAAAAATCCCTTCTAAAATTCTCATCTACATGATACAATGCAACCGTCGTAATCTGCAATGAGAAGGAGAAACTTAGAGGCGTTTGAACTAAAGATTTACCTGACGAACATCACAGGACAGTCGTAAAAACCTAACATTGCATCCAAACCTACCACGATTTCTAAACACTTTCTTTCTTCTCCAGATGATCAAACTTCTACTGTTATGCAGTTCCGTTCATGAGAAAATAAGGGGACAGAGAGAATCTCTTCGTAAGCCAGGGATGTCACATTAATTATCCAAGTTAAAACTTTTGAACCTTATGGCTTAGTTAAATGCTACATTGTGTCGGCTTTGCTTAATTTTTATGTGTGAGCTAAGCCTCAAAGTATGATATTAAAGGCCTTTTCGAGAAGTGCGTGTTTCGGTCGCCGTGTTGCGGTACAGATGCCTCGAATCAGCATGTCGAAAGCGTACGATCTTCCAAATATTCCTTCACCGATAGCTCGTCAAGAGAAACTCTCTACCCAGGACATTTTCCTAGATATATTTTATCCGGCAGGTACTAATTAAATTGGCCTTTGACAGTCAGCAAACAGCTGCGCAAAGAAAGATCATATTACTGCAGACCATTTTGTTTCAGTTTCTAGTTTCACATTAGGCCGACGTAAAAAGTGAAAGTCGTGAAGAGGCTCAGGCGCTGGCCTTCTTTCGGTAATTTTCAGTTATCACAGAAATACGAAATCAATTACACCTGCGAAAAATGTATGTATGTTTTCTGCATACGAACTCAAAGCTATGTCACAGAGTCAGATCAGAAAAGGACCGAAAGCACAACATCGGTTGAGACCCGCAAGACTTACATCTTGATATAAAAAAAAACCTTAGTCTTAAAAAAGAAGAAAAAATCTACAATAAAAGGGGGCCTCCGCCCCCTCAGTCTCCTGCTTTTCCCCCTTCACATTATAAATCTCTCCAGGACAAAGAAAAAACTTTTTACTGTGCAAAAGTGAATTTATTTTGTTAACGAGTTTAGTAAAAGGAAAATAATGTAAAATTATACCAGAAAGGCATTAGCAACAGTTCTTTGTCTGAAAAGCACATGTTTTTTTTTATAATTACCCTAAATCTTGTTACGTAAACTATTGTCATAGCAACGGTGTGGCCTATCTTAAGCTCCCGAGTTAGCAGAGGACAAATAAAAGCAAAGCTAACAGGCGTATAGCCCACCTTTAAACCAATACCATAAAACTATTTTTCAAAAAAGGAGACCGTCAAATAACCAATTATTAATATTACTGACGTTTTAGATCTTCAGTGTATAGAAAGGAAACACTTTCACAAGTTCAGCAGAACCCGCACAAGCTATGGATGTTTTGTCCTCTTACGCTTAGACTCGTGTTTCGATAACTCACACGAAATTTTTTTGTCCATTTCCAAATTTAAGAGGCCAAGGTAAGAGTTACGCAACACAATGAACCTGGACAGGGCTCATTAGTGAACGGCATGACGCGGCCCCCTCTAATTAGAGAAGAAGTTTAAGCGGACTACAGCAGCAGCGGAAAGTCAAATGGCTAGCTCGTGCATTGGTGCATTTCTTGGCCGTCCTGTGAAAAACATCATGATATAATTCTATAATGGACAAATTCTGCGCCATCTGAAAAACATGAACCCCGACAGTTAACGTTTTGAAGTTTCTTTTTCAAATTTAACGCTGTGCTCCATATTTTGTTTCGAGATACAGTGAGTAAAAAACTAAATGACTAAAGAGTGTCGTGATATGAGTAGGTATAATATAAATTCATTTTTTTAATCGACTTTGTCCTCAGCGTCGCAGCCATGGTTACTTAATAATCCCTTATTATTTCGATCGCCATCAACTTTCTTGCCTCATACACTAAGCGTTTTCATGACATCAAAGCGACCATCTTCGGGCTCCGAGCCGGTGAAACTTTTCATTCACTGTAAAACTCAGCGTTTTCTTATTCAGAATATGTTAAGATAATTCAAACTCCTGCAGACATGATTTAGCGCTTACGTACATAGGCGATTCGTGAAGGTTTCTGTCCTCTAGGCAGTCATCGCTTGCTTGCACCCACATTGTAATTGCATAATTTATTAACAATTTCATCAGGAACGGCTACACGGGATTTGAATATCCACAAATTATCTGTAAAAATACTTTGAAAGTTTTACTATACTTGCTTTCGACCCGGGTGCAATATGCTTCAGTATTTTTTTTGTAATTTCTCCCTTTTTCATTCTTGTCAATTTACATGTCACAATGTCACATTGGGTTTTTCTTTTTTCGTGAACCTCTATCTGTTTTATCTGTCAAGTAGTATGGATCAGTAAGGTAAAAGAAAAGCTCAGAACAGTAGCATCAGTGAACAGCATATGGGAAACTGAATTATTAATGATAATGTTGAAAATAACATTGCATGTTTTTCATTAAAGACCAGTGACATGATGCTAAATTATTTATGTGTACCTAGTTCCTCGGAAGGAATAGCAGGATTTGAAAAAATAATTGAATTCAGCTACTTCAGTGTCAGTGTTACGGCAAACTATTTCGTCGAGACAATTAAACACGACAGGATAAGGGCTGTCATTTATAAATTAAACCAAATGGCTCGAGATTACTTCGTTAAACAGGAAGAGCTATGTAAACTGTCCAAAACTGACAAGATTTTAGCGATGTGGAGTAATAGTCCCGACCCTATCTGTCACTTGTTTCCCGTACTTATTAATTTCTGTCACCTGTGCTTAACAGCGTTTATCTTTCTTCATGAAAAAAAATTACAAAATAGTTTTTCTGAATGTTTGGATTAAAACGATTCGATGAATCTCATCTTTAAGGGCCATTTGGATATTGCAGTGGTTGTGATCTATATTTTTACCGAGGAAATATAACGATTTTGCTAAACGAATGACAAAGCTATCTATTTCTTTCATGTGTAAACACTGAGCAAAGCATAGCTTTAACGCCTAGCATCTTGGCATCCAACATATTTTTTGGAATTCGAGTTCAGAGATCTGTAATGTGGTTCAGTTTACGGACGTGAAACTGATTCGAGGCGTAAACATCTGACATGTTTGGAGAATATTCTGTGCTCAAAAATCCTAACCTCTAGAACTGAGGTTTTTAAACCGTAACAAGTATACTGAGACCGGCTGAATGTAGAAAATGGCATTATTATAAAAGGCATTTTAGTAGAAAATTTTTAACATTTTCAACAGCCTATTAAAACATGTTTATTGGGCCTACAGTGAGTATAAGGTGTCTCCGACGAGACAAAGCTTTGCCAGAAAGATTGAGATCTATAAAAGATCTTCCATTTCATTTCTTTATATTTTAAAATCATTCGTATAGCTTTTTCTTTCGCAACAAGGACAAGAATGCAGCTAATTTAAGAATAACTTGTTTTTTTGCTTTATTTGACGCCCGATCTCAAAGATATAATATGGATGTCGATTCGCTTTTTTCACGGAATATTATTTAGCTCAACAACCACAAACGGCACAGAAATTTGCATAAAGCAACCCCACGATTGTTTTTAATAAATCCCACTAAGTTACTATAAGCAGATAACACTTACCGCAGAGCTGATCCAAACGCAAATCTTTCCAAATTCAACCTGAAACGAAATCGTTTCTTGTTAAAAATAACTGTTCCTAAGGTCGCTGATAAAGCTTACTTCACTGAATGAATTCGCGTACAAAATTGTACAAAGGTCAGTGGTTCAAACCCGTACGTCATAAGAGGTAATATTAACCTTTGTCTCGACTGCCACAACTTTTACAGGAAGACAGTATTCATCATGTTTTTGAACTATTCTGGAGTATTGATTTAGTCACGTGACCATGTCTGGTATAACAAATAGACCGGCGTGTGTAATATGCCTAAAAAAAATCGAAATGCGTGGCTTACAGTGACGTGATCGATGCGCAGAGATTTTATCATAAATCTAAATAAAAAATGTGGCATATGTTATGTTAAGTGTCTCAGGAAGAATGTTTCGGCGAAGTAATGTTTTGGGCAACAGATCTAGAAGAAAGAATTTTGTATGGATCCGCCATGTTAGAGAGCTGTAACAGGTTCCGTGTACCAAGTTGAGGACTACCACCCGCATGCAGAAAGGTATCAAAGTACAGCAAGCTTTTCTAACAAATATTTATATTTGCTCCAGTTTTTCAATATAAGGTTTGCTGTGCATTAAACGCCTCTGAAAGAAAATAGACATTTGTAACATTTGCAAGGTGCAGTAGAAAAAAATTCAAATTTCCATATCACTAAAGAAACCCAGTCTGAGAATTCTCCTCAGTTTCCCTCCCGTGAACAAAGCCTTGTTATAGTGAATGGTAAGAGATTTTACAATTCTGCTGACATCAGATTCTTACAGATTAACCTAGTGAGCTTAAGGCCGCTCAGGTAAAATAAAGGCGTAAACAAGAAGCTGCTTAGGTTGGCCCCTCATATGAATTTCATAAACTGACTCCACTCACAAATCACTTGTTATTGTTGTGTCAGCCGTCTCTCTCCTTGCAGTGAAATTTTTGCTGAAGGTTATATATATATAGATTGTTATTGAAGACATCTTTCTCGTTCATCATCATCACGTCTATAGCGTGTGTGTAATTAAAATCCTACGATGCATTTAGTGGAAGCTGTTAAACAATCTTTTCATGCGTTTACGGTTTTTGATAGATATATTATTAGTAATATAAAAAATACTTGAGACAGTGTTTCATCGGGATATCCAAACATCAAGAGTTGAAAATACGACGTGCTGTGGAGTGTTTTTGACGAAATTCGAGGTGTTTGGATAGCCAATGAAACACTGTCTCGAGTGTTTGATAAATCTTCTCAATGGAAACAAAAAGGTAAGCAAAAAATCACAATCTATGCTAATAGACCTATTTCGATATATCAAAATTCAGCCTACATTAATAGACCTCAGCACGAGGCTCTGGAGAATAAACTCTGTAGTTATTCCCCAGAGCCTCGTGCTGAGTTCTATTAGTTTCAGCTGAATTTTAATATATTGAAATTGGTCTGTTAAGACCAGGTGTCTAAACCACAGTCATTATTTCCTTTGTTTAACTTGATGAATTATAATGAGTTTGAACATATGCAATGACTTTCCCTCCAAGACAGATCAGCAATTTTTACCCTGACCCTCCCCGTTTGTGTAATCCAAAAGTTGTGAGCTCGTCCCCCACCTAAAATGATAGCGCAAAATTAAACTTTGAAGCTTAAACGTATAATAATCTTGAATATCAGATAAAATTGCGGTTTAAATGACAAATATACGATATTACGTGGCGAGAAGATATCAATTTTATTTCCGAGTGATAAAAACAGTATTTTACGAATACGCCAACGAGCGCGTAACTATTGTTTGCTGTGCAAGTCGGTTAGCCTGTGAAGCCCTTGTGTGTGGCTGTTCAAATGAAAACTATTGTCTGTGGCATTTTCATTTCATTTCAATTTCTCATCTGTTTTCTTAGGCTTTTCTACACCGAAGTGTTTTTTTTTAGCTAATTAGTTATGCTATGTGCCGAGTCTGCAGACGAACACCTTTTAACTAAACAGGAATATTGTTTACTTTTCATACTCTCTCGTTGAACTGTGAACTTCTTAGCTGACTCACTGAAGTTCGTTCTTTCGTTCTTCAAGCATTCTCCAAAAAATCTAAGTTACGTATTCGCTTGTAACAGCAGAAGTTCGTCTTGAAGTCGGATTTTCGTACCGATTGTATATTTATAGGTAAGTCCTTTGTGTACATTATGTCGACTATTCGTACTGATCTTGACTGAAGCCGATTTTCCACCGCTTACAGTCATGTTAGTAGCCACAAGCTGAGCGTTTTACATCGCCAAAAGAAAACGATCCTATTTGGTTCAGTGTGGTTCGTCATGTAAGTATAAAGGATACAGGACCAGTGAAGAAAGGGTCAATGTTAAAATAAACGAGACATGACTGTACGCTGTGTCTTACTTACTTAAGACGAATTCCATTACCGCAACAAAAGCACTTGGCAATGTATCAAGCGACTAACAGCCTTTTGTGTCTTTTAAGTTTCTGGCTGCCTTCCAAACATATCCTTTCCTTGACAATGATTGTAAACGTTTCTGCGCAGATCAAATTATTTTGAGTGTTTTTGGTAGTCGGCGAAGCACTAGCGTCGTGAAAGCTTTAGTCATTCGTTGTCTACGTCGCGTATTTTAAAAAGCCTGCGTCAGAGAGTACAAATAATGTTAGTAGATGGATTTAACCCTCTAAGCCCTAAGTTGAAAACATTGATTCTTCTTACTGGCAGCCAATACATTTTATTTAACGTCAATTCTGAGAATTTGGTGTTTCATCAAGACAGTATTTCTCAGCTAATTATTTTCTTAATTCTCGTCACCTTTCTGTTTGATAATTTATAAGTATCGCAACCAGAAATAAGACTTTGATCATTCCGGAGAATTGATTAAGGGTTAAGATCATGTCGCGTGGGTCAAGTTCAATTAAAACCAAGGACCTGCAATAGATATTCATTGGCTTATATCCGCGACTGTTTCTGCGTGAAAAGAGAATGAACTTTAATGAAATTGACACTCCCCTTACGGGGCTTTCAGTGCCAATAAATGTCAGCATCAAAAAAATTCACAAGGTTGCTGTGCTCTTCGTACATTAAGTAAGACATACTCAAAGGAAGGACTCAAAAAAAGAGCTTTCCACGTTGAGATAATGTTGACTACAACATACGGAGAGGCAAGAAAACTTGTTATGCTCCAGCAGACCGCTTACTTTTCAACATGACACTACTTCAAGTATGTTTTGCTCCCTTTGTTATGAAATAACTATGTGTCACTCTGGGCATATTAGAATTTTGGTTACCGGGGCAACATCTGATAAAAAAAGACAAGCTAAAAGCATTTTCTATGAGGTTCGTTTACAAATTGATAACACAAAAACAGCCATTAACGCCACCGATTATCGTTCATAACCTGACCCGCGTCACTGCATCCGGACTCGACAATATTTGACATATAAGACAACGCTCATTGTATGAAGAAAGTAATTTAAAAAAAAAATCCTGCTTCTTACATCTATTGTGAAGTTACTAGTTTACACTTATTGTTTCGGTTAGAGCTTATGGTAAATGTGGCGTCGAATCAAGTTAACTGTATTGCTTTTTCAAAGAAGCAGTACATCCAAATTTCGAAGTCAAGCAAACAAATAGATTTATCCGAGTGTGCGACTTTGCACAACAACAGTCCGGTACAAAATGCTCTGATGAAAACTGATACGCGAAAGAAAGCACATTCTATTTTGCTCCAGCGTCGCAAAGGCCATCGGCTGAGATTTTCCTGCACGGTGGAGCCTCGCTATGTCCAAGTTAAATCATTTTTCCCCGGATATACTATTCAGTCACTGGCTTTTAGCTATCTTGAATACCCATCTTTTCAAACTGTTTTTCGTTTTCCAGGAGAGGTCGAGATAACGGGGTTAACATTCGGTGCAACTACTTGCTCTTAATAGAGCCTCGTCGTGGCTTGCGCATCTTAGCCTAGATTCACTGAGTTTATCAAGTTTGTCGTTTGTAATCCGTGTTAATCTTCTCTATCCTTAACCATCCTTGTTCCTTTATGGTTTATTATTATCTCTTTAGTGTTTTTCATATTACGAAACTTTTTTATGGTTTTTTTTTATTCAAAGGTAGTTTTGGATGAGGCCAAAAGAACCCAAAATTAATAACGTGACAGACCTCCTTAAATCCTTTTAACCTCGATGGTCGTCGTTCATAATTCTCAGTTCTTGACTGTTCCTCTGTCTGACGAAACCATACTTGTTTGCTTTTATGAATTTATTCATTTATTTTTACGTCTTGGTGCTTTTCTTCCTATCTTGCAAAGTAAACTAATATTTTTGATGTTTGCGGGTCTTAATTTTGTGTATTATAAATTATTAAGACGAAAACTCCTTAAGCTTATGTTCAGTGAAACTGCATGTGGTAACAAACGATGCTTTGCCTTTTACGACGCGTAGTGACAGTATTATTATTGTAATTTTTATTCCTGTTGTTGTTTAGCATCCTTCATTTATGGATTATTCACTGATATTTACATTACCTAATGCAGTGGTGAATTATGGACGTATAGACTGCAAAAATAAATTAATTGTTTCGTATTATAAGCGGCAAGTTTAACTGAAATCTTAACGTTTAATGGTAACAAGTCAAAAATTCGTTAGAGAGCTTCTCTCGTATTAATAACGACTCGCCTGGCGTCGGCTAGTACTGCAACTATTTTATCAAGCAAATACAATATACTTTTACTTTTTATGGTATAAACGGATTCTAACCACTGAGTGCACTGTTTTCATAGAAAAACTACAAACTGCTTAAACTACTTTCAATTTGGCTTATAATATCGGAAATCGCCATTTAAATTCGTTAGTAAAGCAAATTCTAAAACGTGAGGGTTGCTTTTAGAAACCGACCTCTTTTAACCGAGTTTAGCTTAATATAACTTCTGCAAATTGTCTGACCTACAGAATTACATGAAAACCCGGCGGAAGAACATTTCAACTTAGATACACAGGCTGTAAATATATTTAGTCAAATAAAAATCCGCATTCTGACATATACTTGCGACGGAAACCACTCCCCAAAATGCATGCTATTGACGCTCTCGCTTAGTGAACCTGTGAATTTCCCCATAAAGTTAACCGAATGTTTTCAGATGACTTACCAAAATGGCGTCAACTGGTGCTTTCGACAAAATAGAACTGTATTTTATCGTCTCCAAGTAGCTGTGTCATAAACAACCCGCGTCCTCTTTCAAATTCAATTTCAAACGCCTTCAGAATGACAAATTTTCGAAAGGGGTTGGGAACGGAATCAGAAAAACCTCAAAGAGATTCAAATTGAACGAGCAGCTGAAAATTCAAGCATAATTCCCTCGCTTTTTGGCGGGAATTGATAAAATAAAAGCAATATTCTTTCCGCGGTCAACAACCTAGGTAAATAAACGGGATATCAACGTGAAAAGAGATAAGTCGAAGTAAAATCGTCCATATTCCTCATTTATTTAAGTGTCACGTCACTTGCGTGTTGTAAGCCGTAAAACATGCTTTTAGCAGTTTTGCGGTTAGCGTGATATTCTTGAGAACCTAAAATACGTATTTTTACCAAACATTTCGCCTTTCGCAATATGTCTTGTTCAATAATGCATACAGTGTTATTGAAATGATAATTAGAAATATTGGGTGAGGGACGCAAAAAATAAAGAAATCGCAATGTCATTCCAACGAGCTGTTTTAAAGTGCAATAAAGCAGAGGTGTTAATGGAAAGAAAATTATTTTTACGGGTAACTGTGAATATGAGTTTCAGAATTACGCTCCCGGAATTCTGTACAGAATTCCCAACCTAATAAAGCACAGCTATAGTAAGGTACTATTTTACCTTATTGTAATATTCCTGATACAAAATCATATTTTGCACCTCTTATTCAAATTGTCCATATTCTGTTTCTCGATTTCGCTCTAAGATAGTCGTTTTTGAGTCAGGAACAATCATTAGTTCAAGCAACATGTCGTATGGATGGCTGATCAATTTTGGGAAGGAGTTTCGATTTGTGTCAATCTCTGTTGATACGTAAAATGGATTTTAGTAATATGGAAAATACATGACTTTCACCAGAATGCTTCTCATTTGTTTGAAAAAAAATTGTTATTTTTTTTCTTACGGTAAGAAGTTAGTTGGCTGACACAAAATTGAACCTATAGCCGGAGTTTGAGTGACAGTTTAATATGATTGCTTCAGCTTTCGTGGGCGACGTTTGCTGTGTCTTGTATCAATTGTTTATTTCTGCGGCGTTACTTTCACGAAAAAAAATGGCTGAAAAGCTCGAAGAATGACACAGGAGCAACTGAGCACCAAAGGCAAAAAAATTCTAGAAGCAAAGGGATTAATTTTTCGTAATTTGAAGAAGCAGTAATGAAACTATATAATTTCAGATCGAGTTTTCGCCCTTAGCGAACGCCAACAACGTTAAGAGCTAAATAGCATAAACATCAGAATAATCAGGTCAAAATACCTCATATGGAATCCACAATGCCTGTTCCTTCTTAGATGAGGAAATTTCAAAGGAATTGCCGTTGTAAAAGGTAAGTAAAGTAATCAAGCGGACTATGATGTAGCGATTCTGTGTCGAGCCTAGCAACAGGATATGCAATTTTCGATAAATGGCTAGATGACACCACAGTTGAGCCAAGTCTTCACGAAGGAGGCGTGGTTTAGCTGAGATTAATTTCCCGAGCGGTAAGACAAAGTCTGTATATTAACAGTGTGTTCTCGGCATTTTTTCAATAAAATAATTTATCAGTTTTTAGAGAAATCTTGTTTAGAGGAGTAATCAAGTGCGGATTGTATGACCTCAATGTGGATGAACGTGTGCAACTAATTACAGGAGATTCAAAATGGAAATCTTATTAACAGTATTATATTCGGTGTTTTCAGAACTACTTAGTGTCGCAAATCACAAAATAGTGCCTCCATTTGTATAGAATCTTAAAGTCATCCGTAGAGAAACTACCAAATTTGAACGAATTGACAAATATGGACTGAGAAAACATAGCCCGAAAAATGGAATACAAAGGACGAGTGGAAAGTGTCAAATACAAAATCTAATTAGATAATTTGACGTTCTTTTCTCAGAAATCATGCATACTATTTAATAATAATAACAAACGTATTTAAAGACAAATTTCACATTTTTTATGGTAGAATTGGCACATTTTCAACTTTATCCGGACCTGGAACAATTCAATAATTTTATGTAAGTCAATTGATGTTCAAGTTCGACTCCAAAATTCCCCATAGTATTTCTCGCTATATTTGAAATTCATGTTATGTTATAAAAAGCTATAGAAATAAAAAATTACTTTTATAGAGAGAACTAAATTAACCAAAGTCAAACATCAATTTTGTGAAATGAATTGTTAAATTTGACAATTTAAATCGGCAGTTCAAACTACAAAGTTCCAGTTCTACGAAGAGGTTTAGCAAAATTATATTTGGGACCTAATTAGAATTAATTAGGATAACATATTTTGCACCCGGAAATTCGTGTAATTAAGATTAGACCCTCGAAAAGAAATCCCATTAAACTAAGTCTTCAATAAACTAGAAATAATCAGTAAACCAGCGCTGCTTAAAAAGTTTGACAAGCGTCTAGACATTCAATTGAGAGCTTCATCATCGAGAGAGGCGCTTTTTGACTTCTTGAATCTCCCATGAAGTGCCATCTGCGATCTTCTTTGTTCAGATAATCGTTATGGCTTACCCAATGGCAGGCACTGAAATTATACGTTGAGTTCCATGTTTTGAAATCGCTTTATTTGGACCTTAATCATGAGTCGCGCGTTGCTTAATATTTGCATATGGCTTTTTCTCAAGAAAAACAGAAAAAGTAAGAAATATGTGATGTAATAATTTTTAGGCGGCATTTTATCAATAAACCAGGTGCATAATGCAAATAAGGCATTCTATATTAGATTATTAGCCCCGTGTCATAGTTCACTTGAGTAGTGATGCAGTGAGAGATAAGTAAATACACAGTAAATCATGGTACTACTGACGGCTTTCGGCATATTCTCAAATAGCACTAAGCCGATTATACATTGTACATATCTGTGAGCTTCTTCTTGCTTCAAGCTCGCGGTTTAGAACATTTACTACTGGGTGACTGCTTCATCACTACTTGGAATTTCGTTGTCCGAATATATTTTGGATATCCTGGCAACAAATTATGTTACCAGTACATAACTAGAAACGATCTCTAAAAGAAGCAAAAAAAAAAATTATGAAAAGCAGGATTATCCAATCCAAAAATTTTCCAAATGACTTCAGATATCATCACAGCTTTCTTATATTATGACCATGAAAATAGGATATGTTCTCGAATAAAAAAGTGCGATTTTTGGCCGCCTAGTCCGCGCGCCGCATTGTCTTTTTGCCTGGATTTATAGTTTAGTGTTTGTCATTCTTTTCATAGCACAGATTAAGGGTTATTTCGTATCTTATAACATTCCCTTTCTTTAATTATCAGTGAAAGCGGAACAGATGTAAATCTTGTTCCACCGGTTATTAGATTCAGTTTCGCTTCCGTCGAAATTCATTAATGTTCAAGCGCTTAAATGAGGTGAAGAAAAGTACATTTTCGAGACTCTTTTGTGTCGCTTCCATGAGACTTTGAAAATGAAGCTTGATTAAGAGTGTATCCTGCCTTTTGAAATACAATTTACCTGGTAATTCCGACATTTGAGGATGTTAGAAATTTCTTATGCCGTGTTTTAAATTATTTTCTGCGCAATCTTGATGTTGACGTCGATTTTCACACTAAATGCATCTCCCGAGAAAAAATCTACATTATATAGAACTGGAAAAATACGATTTTTCTATCTGAAGATTTTGTAATTAAGTCAGTGAGAGAAAGCACTCTAGGGTATTGACTAAAATTTTAAGCTGGCCGTTGTTGAAGTAAAAAACACCAGAGCTTGCATTTAAATCATGTGTCTCTGTTGGAGTAAAAACCTCTTTGAATTATGATAGAGCTCTAGTTCTCAAATGTTATAACCTCCTACTAATGAGGGTAGCGACGAAGTTAAAGCTCTAATACTCTAGATAGAGTATTTGAAAATCTGGCTTAAAACTTACCTCTAACCTGAACGAGCGCAAATGACGCGGTACAGAAATCTTGAAATTTTAGGTTATCCTGCTCGCTTGCTAGAATTTTATGTTCAATGCCACCCATTGACCTGAATAAAAAGTAAATGCGTTGGCAATCGAACAAAAGCTAAACAAATTATAGCTTGGTCTCACGTTGCTTATTTTCTCGCAGTTGCTCCGAAAATCGAGTGCTATCATAGAGATTTTTAATATGCGTGCTTTTTCAGAAACACCACTGACTCACAACCCGTTAATTTGATGTTAACCTAACCCTGTAAGATTTTGTTGCTATCCACGATATCACGAAATATTTACAGGTAAATAAGAAAAGTTGCTCGTCTAAGAAAAAAGGGCCACAGGGATTGCGAAAAAACAAAGAAAATAAAACAGCACTGCACTGCGTGGTAGAGCAAACACAACTTGGTTTTCATCCCATGGCCGCATTGTCTAAAACTATTTTCATTGGTCGGTTTACGCTGAGCAAATAAGATTTTCTCGCTTGGTGCGCGAGTAAAACAGAACACTTTGCCACCATAACACAATCACCTGTCCTGACCTGTCCTCGAAGGGCGGAGCATTCTCATTATTTGTATTTTTAGTTGACTTTTGAGGAAAAAGATTTTAATGAGAGCTATAGCACCATCGTCGAAACGGCGCATATTCGAAATATTTAGTCTAATTTGAAGTGTTTCAAGACACGTCTCAATGAAGTTTCTAACCAAAAGCGATAGAGCAGTCATGAAATATTAATTCTCATTTCGTGACTCTATTTAGCGAAGTTAAAAACAAGGGCATGCTAATTTTATCCTTGCGATGTTTATAGAAACTGAAGGAATAGCCCTGTTTTTAATATCACGAAAGGCTTTTTTTGATACAGCGACTGAGTAGAACTGAACAATTAGCAAATATGGGCTAGAAAGGGAATTTTCTTTGAAGATTCACTGAAATAAAAGTGAAAGTAAATATTATTTTCGGCGACTTATTTTTCTGTGAAAGATTGGATTCGTTAGTGTTTTACTCGCAAGCACCAGCCCAACTGTCGACGTTTCATTGACAAGAGCATTACTTCTCTCTCGCAATATGTCTTATTATCGAACTTTGTTTCCTTCGGCAAGTTCAATTTAACTGAATACGTAATGCATTGCAGTACAATCTTTGCGGGATTCATTTTCAGAGTAAACAGCACGCAGGGAAAATCTGGGCTGTTCTTGGCTTACCATATGCAAACTTCGATTAATTATGAACCACTTCATTTAACAGTAAGGTCTTACATATTCTTCCTGCCATTGATGATGAATTCGCAGATGATTTTGATTCAAGAATCTCCAAAATTTGGGATTTTCACGTTGTTGATGGTTGATGCGTCGTGGCCGGTGCTTCAGAGGTTTTGTGATCGTTTAACTTTGCTCAGTCTTCTCAGTCGGTTTTGCAAGTCGGAAAGGCGAGTATAGGCAAACAGAGAAGGACCCTGCTTCTAATCTGAACAATTTCCGTTGCAAGTGAGTTTATTGAGTCATCACCATAGGAGGCAAGGAAATAATGTACAGGGTTTAAAATACCGGACTGGATCTGCTCCTTATCTGTTAACTAATTTCAACTGCTTGCTGGTGAGTTATCTCACTGTGTTTTTGTCCTTTTTGAGGCGCTTGGAAGTGAAAGACGAAGACTTAGGAATTCGAGGATAAAGCTTGATAGTTGAGGACTAAAATTGGCGTGGAAAGTACTTTGCATAAGCACAGAACATTCGATTGATTACTCAAGCAAATATGTCACTTTGCATGGACAATATACATTTCCACTCGGTCGCCTGCACTTTTCTCAAGCTGGAATTTCACAACAGAGAACAGTGAACAGTCAACTTTCCCCTCAATATTGAACTGGGGCAAGAAGATCAGGCGAAGGTTCCGATAAACAATTAGGGCCGGCTAGCAAGTCGGAGATTACGGCAAGATTTCAATGAATTTTACCAAAAATAAAGTAAATAAGGCTTATTAATGTGAAACTTTTCGCCGGACTTTTGTCCGGCGACAAAAACTGGCTATAAATGCCCGTCTTACCTTTTAAGAAGAGGTTAGTATCAGTCATCGCATAATGTTAAGGATAAAATATGACTTTTTCACACTTGTTTTGGCGATTCATTAATATGCGACATATGTTCAATTCACTGAATAATATATAATGAATCTGCTACAGAAAAGCTGATGAGAAACTCCAATTTTTCTACATTCCTTTTTAGATTTTAATTATTTTATGACTTTTTTCTACTAGCCAGTCCTTTCTGGGTAAATTTGGATGAGTTCTCATTTTTTCTATATTTTTTATATCAGTGGGCCAAATGGCGACTCTCCCACACAATCTGCAACATTTACTGACTAGTTTGCAAGTCGCATGCGTGCCACCTGGCTTCTGGCTTAGCTGAATAAAAGTGGTATACTTTTTTTTAGCCGTTCACCGTTTTGGCTTGTGCAAGACAAGAAAACCCCTAACAAAATCATATCTGATTCAAATACATCGTCAGTGGAAGTGAATATTCTTCACTATTCACTTTGCCAATGTTTGAAACTCGTTGACGTTTCTAGGCGACCAACCTCAAAAACTGTAAGTCAATAAAGCTCAGTTAACTGAGCTTACAATTAGCATAAAAAGCGATAAATGTTAAGTCGTTTTACCTCTTCAGGCCATTTAAGCCGACGTTTTTCTCAATTCATGAAGCAAACGTCGATTAGAAGGCTCCCGATTGTTGTGCTCGTTTAAATAACGAAGAGGCGGACAGGCTTTAATTTACCGCCCGTGGACTCAAAGCGTGGGATTGAGCTGTCTCTATGTAGAGTGGGGAAAGTCTTCAGGTTGTTACAGTCAAGTCTGGTTACAATAAAAAGTCATTTGGATTGCCACCGAACCAAACTCGGTTTTAAGGGGCCTAAGATCTACTTTGAGGAGTGACGTCACCGCATAGCCACTCACCTGGTGCTCGCCTCAGGCTTTGCGCTTTTTTGATCCATCAACGAAACAAAAAGAGAGACCTTGAAATTACATCAATATTTTCATTTATGATCCGTCGCCTTTGATCACGTTGTCCTGTAAACCCCAAAATTTGATCGTTTACATTTTTCCTCGTAATCTTTCGACTTTGTGCAGAGAACTGAGAGAAGGCATCATGCTAGATCCGAATTGACTACAAACCTTTAAGGAGTCGATAAAACTCGGCAATTGGTGAAATGTTTGGCTCTTTGGGAGGATTATTCGAGGAAAATTGGCCTTTAAAACTGCAAGATTTCTTGCTGGTAAAAGCGCTGGCAAGCCCATACTTAAGGTCAAATTGTTCAATTCATCGGGCTCAAATTCCTTAGGATAGGTAAACGTGCTGTCTGTTTTCTACTTAGAACAAATGTTTTTGTAGCTCTATCAGAAACTACATCGCTTATCATATGCTAGTAAGGCAAGTGTTGTGAATTATGTTGGCCTCCTATTTTCACAGGAAAATCACATTAATATATTGTCAGAAAACTAGGAGACATAAAATAAAAATAACAGAGTGAAAAATTGAGCGATAAAAAAGCAATAACTGAATAAACATCGAATAAAATAAAACAGAAAATCGAACAAAAATAAAACTGTTAGCAGAACTGTTTATCTCAAAACTGGTTTGTTTTACATATATTGAATCTCTCTTCTGGTCTTTGTGGCTCACAATTAGAGCACTATAGTGACTATTTCACCAGTTAAAGGGAAAGAAAGTCTGTTCCACTCCTTGGGGATATTGAGAAGGCAGATTGCTTATGAGTGCTGGTACGTAGCTCTGGTCTCTGTAACATGGAGTGAATAGGGATCACCACTCTCCCTGAATGGGATCCTAGTCTATTACAGGGTACCCCCAGTTTTTTTTTTAGGTTGCCCACACTATGCAGGTCAGCACTGTTTCCACTTCTTGGAGGGGAGACGTCCTGGAAGAGTCAAGTGTCTTGTCCATGAATATGGCACTACGACTCCAGCTTGAGCTTTCTATGCCGCACGTAACATTTTAAATTAATTTGTTAGCGCTCTCTCCTTAATTGGGTGGATTAAGTTTGGACTATAGCAATGATAAATAGAAAACTCCAAATCAGTAAGACTTGCTTGAAGATTGTGCAATCCAGACTTCTTTCATGCATGAAATTACCTAGTTGACATTGTCAGCTAGAAAGTGGGTAAAAATATTTGATTTGTCCACTTGTATCCACCTGTTATTTTGGAATTCAGCATTATGAACAAAGGAAAATTACACTTTAAGTCTCCAAAAACATTAAAAGAAATGTTAAATTGCTGCGCAAAATAGGGGAAAAGGAGCGAGATCGCCTAAGAAATTTAATGCATCCATCCCCTCTCCTCTGTTGCAGCGTCATTAGGTATGCTTTTGTGTGCGCATACTCATACCACGAATGAGTAAATTGATCTTCAGCGCCCTTTTTGCACTGGCTCAGTGTGGTCACTCAGATACTGAGGGAGGCCAGCCAAAGCGGGGCACGCGTATTCTTAGACAGATCTAATGATACTGCAGAAAACAAGAATTAACTGATTATCCGATAACCCGCATTTCTTAAGGGCACGTAGAGCATACAGGCGTTTACTCCCTTTCTTAACAATATGTGTGACATGCTCGTTCCATGTTAAGTCATCCGACAGATAAACACCTTGCCGGGAGTTACCAACCAGAACAGGGTGTGGTGGAAAAGGGCAATACTGCAAAAAACTGATGCACATTTCGTTTCCTTTTTTACCGTTTAGCACCATGCCCCTAGAGAAGGCAAAAGTGAAGATATCCGAAAAAGTAAAATTCAGATACGAAGGAGAAAGCCTGGGAACAAACTCTATAACATATTTGTAGTTCGAAGCCATTTTGTTCACAAGAATGCAAAACAGCTGAGGGGTTAGTTTAGTTCCTTGGGGAGTTCCCCCAATCAGAGTTATAGGATTAGAACGGGCCCGCCCCAACTCTCACTCTCTGGTTTCTGTCAGTAAGAAAGGCAGCGATCCACCTGACCAAATGTGGGTTCACATCTCAAGATCAAAACCCTTGGAAAAGCCAGACAAAAATATCATCTGATATACATTTCGCCGACATTAGTCAGGTCTCCAAAATAGGGTGCAGCAGGTATATCAAGGCCTGCGTCGTGGATCTTCTTGGAAGGGCAAATTGCTTAATGTCGAGCTTGTCCCATACTTCTCTGAGAAGTGATTCAGCTGAGAAACCTCCCAGTACTTTAACTAAGATACTGGCCTCAGGTCACTTTCTACAGACCGAGGAGGGCGGCATTTCGGGACGGGAACCACAATTTCTTGCTTCAATTCTGTTGAAAAATAACCTTGTTCGAGCAAATATTTTTATTTGTCAGCTATAACAGGGGAGAGCTCGAATGCAAACTCTTTCCACACAATATTCGGTATCAGCTCAGGACCGGGGGATTTTTTTATCTCTAAAGCACGCACTGGGGGACTTATGCACTTTGTGATCATTTTGAAATGTCTTTACCGAGCCATGTGTGTGTTCATTAATTTGTTAACTGCGCGGCCTAGAGCGAGGGAGGTTCTCGCTTTAAGTGAGAAACGTTTCAGTTGTCGGCAAAAGTGGAAAAAAATTAAGAGCTAGTTATTGAGCTCCTCACGGTTGTAATTTTATGACGAAATGTTTGTTAAGAGGTAATAATT
>OMLO01000826.1_pt1 | contig 22123 bp, 14 predicted proteins | sample 1674811 | NCBI WGS metagenome assembly OMLO01 (sample SAMN06265003, study PRJEB25207) | coral metagenome | isolation source: Coral host | place: Mexico:La Bocana,Puerto Morelos, Mexico | collected 2008-11-13 | reverse complement strand
AAATTTAAGCTTGAAAAAAATTCAGCCCTGAACAGGATTTGAACCCATGACCTCTGCGACACCCGTGTAGTGCTTTACAAGAAACAGAACGGTTTATATTTGTGTTATATCTCTTGAACATTAATTCAAGTGTGTTACATTGTTCAAGTTCCACAGTAGCTCCAGTTTTGGTCGACTGGCTAAACAACCCAAGGCAGGACCGTATCATTAAAGGCGCTAAATCAAGCTAACTTTGTCAGCGATTGGAGCCAAAATTTACATGTTCTCCAACGTCGTAACGGTAAACTAACAAATCACTCGCAGATGCGTGTAATTTTTCTACAAATCATCCTAAATAGATTCAGTTTAACTGTACAACTTCTTACTTATTCAAAGTTAGCGCAACACTTAAAGAATCATCGAAAAACTTGCCCCTTTACGGAAGGTCCTGTATTGCGTTAACCTCAATATTTAGGTTCTTCTTGCCCTCTTCATCTTGCGTCTTGAGTAGCTGTTAATTCTTTTGAGTGAAGACTTCATTGAACGTGGCAGCGGAAGGAAAACAAGAGGACTACATGGCTCCCTAATAAGGAGCGTGATTAAGAAACTTAAGTGGAAAAGCAGTCATCAAAAGCACTTTCAGGAAAGAAAGCCTGGCGTGAATTCGTCTTGATCTAAAAGCACAGTTTGTTTTCTTTGAAGCTGCCATTAGTACATCAACAACCAATGAGATCGCCTACTCGGTGGGGCCTTCCTTATCTCATCTAGATCACTTCTCAATGCCATCTTATGCTGTTTGTTGTTTTCCAACCGTCGTGTGCTCTGGTTTTAATGTCTCTGGCAATCGCAGGTATTTGCAACACTTTCGTTCTTGTTTGTAAAATTGCACATCGTATACCGCCTTTTGTGTTGTTACGTCTGCACGGTAAATAAATGAGATGTAAGATAAAATTTCTCAAATTCTTTCACGTCTTTTTTGCGTTTACCTTAAATTTTAACAAAGGAATGTTTTATTTCGCCGTCGCTTTTTCCAGTATCATCGCAGTACTTAAGGTATGCTGGCATTGTAAATACAGAAACGGAAATAAACTATGCTTATTGTATGTCACTATATATGTGATCATGCACATGTTTATCTTCTCCAGGAACTTCCTCCATTTGCACCAAAATGTGCGTGATGAAATATTGAAATCTAACGTAACAAAAAAAAAACAGGATTCAATTAGGCTAATATAATGACAAAACACTTTTATTTGGGTTGTGCAAGATTCTCCTCCAAAACTATTATTCTATTTCACGTATTTTACGAATCAATTATTGTCACTGGGCAGCTCTGCAAACTGTACTGATTTCATTGTCGTGTTTGGAACACGCTTAAAGCCAGCCACATTATTGCCGATATGCAAGCATGACACAAGTCATTATCTCGAAACACAGTGGCTCGTAAATACAATTTTAAACCATCACGTCGATGTATCGTTCCATTCCCGGTCATAATACAGGCTGACGAATGTCACATTAATCATCGTAAACAACATGAAATCAGACTCGCTCAGTCACGCTAAATTCTGGCCATATTATCGCTCAGAACATAGCCAGACAAATGTCTCGGTCGCCTACTGTAGCGGGACAAATCTGGTGTCTCGCTTTGTCTCGTTCAATTCACGCCGAAAAAACGACATTATGGCCAGTTTCAAGCCCGATTCTCGCCATGTCAGGCTACAAATTTTCATACGGGGAAATATGGCACTTTGTTTGGGCTGGATTGAACAACGCCTAGATTCATTAGAACAATTGGTAAGTTCCAAAATGGCTTCAAATTCGAATAAGCGAGGTCCAACTGTACCTTATATCTCGAATGTTATTAGGCCCATTCAGAAATCTTCCATCATATTTTCATCATATTATTTAATGTATGGCTTCGAATTGAAATGGCTTTGAATTCAGGTTGGACATAACTGAATTCGAATAAGCGAGGTCCAACTGTACTTTGTATCCTGAATGTTCTTAGGCCGGTTCATAAGTCATCCATCCATCATATTATTTTCATGTACGAGTGAAGAAACCAATGGTTTCGCGCGAAATCTCACCTGATATTCCACCATGTGTTCTATTATAAATGTTATCTAAAAAAGAAAATAGTTACTATTCATCTAGTTATTATAACATGCAGTGGAATTTAAATGAGCTAAGTTTAGGGGTTTGTACCTGGTGTCACCATGAACTGAAGATAACAGGCGACTGTTGGTATATTTTTAGTTTCATGAACCAGGAATCATGAAGAATATTATTATTATTATTTTGTAATCACTTGAAGTGTATTCGGGAATCTATCATGTTTCTTGTTCAGCTGCCGACATTAACATCTTAATGTAACATACGTAATAAAGTTCAATTGACTGGCACAAATAAATGTGCGTGTTTCACTTTTTTCCATTTATTTAAACCTTAGAACAAGATCATTTCTAGGCAAGGCTCACACCAACTTTCTACTTTCTTCGAGGGCACAAGTTGAGCAAGGTCTTAACCCATTGACGCCTCGCCCGCCCGTAACCGCCCGTGCGAAAAACTGCTCCATTTCCCTGTGCCGCCTGTAACCGCCCTAAAAAAGCACCTGGGGACAATTGCCTTTGCTACCCTTCCTAAAGATTTTTTGGTTCTCCTATTGTTCTATTGTTCTTGAGGACAAATAAACCAATCAGAATGGACCTTCTGAGCATATTTTTAGAGGACTTTAGGGGTCCTAGAAAGACAGTTTTTCTTCTTAAAATCGTGCGCTTGAAAAGTGCAGGTAATCATGGTGCATAGCGGGCCAAATCCAGGAACTTCCAAGGTCTTGTTTTCTTTCCTAACACGGATTAATTTCTGCTTTGGGCTTTAAAATAGAAAGGAAAAATACAAATTAATGTTTAGGTGGCCTTAGAATCAAGGATTAAGAGGTCCTTCCAACTTTCTGGTGAAGAAGTTTTTCTTCTTACAACTGTCGTGAAAATGTGAAGATCGTAGGGCTTTAAAGTGCGTTTTGACGACAGATTGCAGGTTTAAATCAGCTTTTCGGACTTAAAGAAACAAAAATGGTAATGTACATCACAACTTGCTGTCAAATTTAATGTTTGGGGCGATTGGTAAAGCTATGACTGCAAAAGCATTCGGCAAAAACTCAAGCAATAATTTGAACATGCGGTCATGCAGCGAAGCATGTGTGCGAAATTTTGAACATTTTTTTTACTTTTAAATAGGTTTCTTCGCCTCTGCTTGAATGAAAGTTTATTGCTATTGAACTTCCTTACGCATTTCTTTTATTTGGTTCCCTATATTTGGGAATATTAGGTTTTAAAAGTCAACAGTAACTTGCACGCTGGATTTCTGCATATTTAATTAACGGCGACCTCCAGGCATTTTGTTGATTTAGTTTATTCGCTTCGTTCAAATATTGTTTAGAGTCTTATTCAGCTACTACAGAACTACTGAAAAAGGAACTAAGGGGCCACTGATTTAACACAGTTGAAACACGACTGATCTCAAAATAATTGGCTTCTTTTTGTTGTCTTTTACATTAATGACTTTCATCTTTCTTTCGCAGCACTGTAATATTTCGTTGCACGGTGAATAAATTACTCGATTTCTTGTTTTCAGATTGATTTTTACATGAGTTCCTCAGTTTTATTTTTCGTTGTTTTCTCAAATGTTAACTGTTATAGTACAAGAATGATATTCTGTTGTATTTGGCTTCATTTTTGTCCTCTAATTTTAATAATTAACTCATTTTCGCAAGTCAATTTTCTCAGCTTCTGTGGGACATTTCGGCGCGCGGTAAAGAAATAATATAATTTCTTGTTTGGTCATCAGTTTTAAACATCATGTTGAGTTCCTTTTGCTAATATTTTTCAATATTTTGACCCTTCATTTATTCAACTTTAATTAAACGAGGTCTTGAAACCTGATCTTGTGTCTGTGGTTACTGCACATATGGTTTATTTTTTTGGTTTCGATTGCTCTGAAATAATCCAAAACACGCCAGGGAATTAGGGGTGGGTCGCAGGCAATTTCATTCAGGCGTCAATGGGTTAAACAACCAGCCTCACAAGAATCTATTATGAATTTCTGTTCTGCATAAGGCATTCAATGGAAATTCATCCCACCAACAGGCCCTCATCACGGCTCAGTTTGGGAAAACAGGGTCAAGGCCTGCAAGCGTCATCTAAAGCGAATAGTTGGCGAAAGTAAAGTCACCTTTGAAGACAACTGTTTTGTGTGAGATCGAAGCTTGTCTCAACTCCAGACCTCTCTTCACGTCACTCGACTCAAATGATGATGATGGAATTGCCCAACTTACTCCTGGTCATTTTCTAATTGGCCGACCACTCGAAGCGCTGCCTGACCAAGTTATAACAGCTCCCATTTCAACCCTGAAGCGATGGCAACTCTGTCAAGCTCTTACACAGCATTTTTGGAAGCAGTGGTCAACCGAATATCTCAATGCCCTTCAGCGATTCAATAAGTGGAGGCGACCCAAACGATGTTTTCGCATCAATGACATTGTGCTCATTAAGGACAATCGCACTCCACCATGCCAGTGGCCCCTTGGCCGAATCATCAAAAGGTAATTAAAGATGTCCTTTCACAATCCTCAAAAAACAAAACAGACATATCATGTTACTCAAAAAAAGTCTCCTCCACAGTTGCGTTTGGGAAATGAGACGCTCTAGATAAAAAGGTTGCATCCCCTCTCCCCTTAAAAAAATATTGCTTAGAAATCTCAATTTGCTGTTGTGGTATAGGTATATGCCAGGGCTGCAGGCCCATTATAGATGATGTTGAGAAGATGCCAATAAGAATACCGCAAACTCCAAGTACTGCAAACATCAGCATGAGCATTGGTAACATTAATCTGGTGGTAAGTGTGGTCAATCTGATGGCTTGCATGTATTGCTCTCTTGGTGGCAATTTAAATGGACACATCTCAACAGTGCTATTGTCAAGCAAAAACTGGATTATTTTATCTAAGAATCTTTTTTGGAGAATTTCTCATTTTTTTGTATCTGAAATGCAGTTTCAAAGAGGATACTGCAGTTTTCTCAATTAGAAAGTTGTAAACGTTCTTAGAGTCCTATCCTGTCCAAAAGGGCAAAGGTCGCCCAGTACACAGTCACATCAGTCTTCACATAAGAATTCCTCAAAGAAGGCCTTTAGACACATTAAATGCATACTTGGAATCCAGCGATGTCAGCCCGATTACGTCCCAGCTTCCCAGCAAACTTCATGGGATGAAGCAAGCAAACTAACTAAGGGCTATTTACACAAGGAAAGCTGGACAAGGTGTGGCTTCTGTGGTTAAAGGTTTAGTACCACATGAGACGAACCCTTTGTTTCACAAACTTTGTTCCTCAGATGCGCTGGGTTGACAGCTCTCCAGTGACATGGACTCTGAAGAGGACTGTCAATAACATGCTGATGGATGCACTTTCCGAGTGCTACCAGGCTGCTAGCAGCTGGGAGATGCATCTCCAGATACTTTCAGTCATGGCAGACGAAGTGCGATACAGCAAGCTCTTGCAGTTTATCCCTGATCTGAACAAATATCATTTCACAGAAGCCAAACGCCACTGCTTGACCTATGGAAGAGGCGCACCAGTACCGTCAGTAAGAGTAGCCAGGACAGATTTCACCACCTTGCAGTCACAGTCACAAGTTCGCACACTGTGCAAGATCTTCCATTTGGAGAAAGATTGATAACACTTGGTAACAAAGAAATCATCAAGATCCCAAACGTTGTCAGGATGTGATCCCTGAGACAGTGGTAAAACAATACCTTGCCTTTTGCGACGGGTCAAGTTTCAAGCCCTTAAATTGCAGTACACTTTTACATATTCTTACTGTTTATCCTGCCTCTTCCCCAAAAATCATTACAGGGCCTGGATTACCTGAGCTCAGCAGGTGTGCAGGCATTAGAAAATTTGGCTGACATCATCGAAAAACTTTGCGATGTGGGGCAAGGTATGGGCTGGGCTAAGGATAGAGTCACCTGCGAGCTGTGAAATGTTACCTTAAAAGTGACTACAAGGTTGGTTATTTAACTTTCCCAGTCGAAATGATTTAGCCAAGTAGTTCAGTTCTTTTTTGAATGAAAAATATCTGTGTTGGTGTTAAAATATAATACCACACTCCTAGTAACTCGGACTTTTGAATAGTGCTTGATAACAGATAAAATTTCAATTTCTTCAGGGAAACACGGATTAGTTTTACTGCTACTTTTCACTGTCATGCACTAAACTCTGAATCGAACAGTCCGGGTACAAGTCCTTCTGTATGTCGCAGGAGAGCCAATCGGAGGTGCTGTTCTGGAAGGACAATTTTGATTGTAGTGGCAATCTAACCTCTAGCTGTGTTGGCCCAAGGGGTTATGATGTCTTGTTATGATAATATCCTCACATTGCCGTTTGAGGCTAGTCAGCTAATCAGCTAATATGCTTTTTTGCTGTTTTGGCAATTTTAAAACCCAGCCGCATTGGCGATAAGGGTTATTCAGGCTAATAAAGTTTTATCTCACAAAGCCCACTTGCAGCTGTGTTGGCTATGTGGTGGTAATGCATATGATGTGTGTGCATGCTCACTGTATGTTGGCATTGTTTTGTTTGTTGATGGATTTGCTTAAGTGATGTGTTACAATCGGTTGCTCGCTGCTGGCATAATTTATTTGCAGTGCCTGACTTGGTACAGAAGGAGGTGACCTTGTCTGTTTGATCAGATGACGAGCTCACTAACAATCCACAGCTGCAGCCACTTGCAAAATCTCTACGTGGTATTTAGTTCAGGATAGAGCACCAAGGACAGTCAGTTCATATGTTTGGGCATATCAAACATGGAAGAATTGTGCCATCCAGTTGAGTGCCACTGCTTTACCTGCAAATCATGTGATTTTTGCCCTGTACTTGGTGCATCTTATCCATCAAGGGAGCTCAGTTTCACTGCTTAACTCTACGGTATATGGCTCTAGCTGGGTTCACAAGAAGAGCAGTTGCCAGGAGTTGAGTGATCACCCCATTGTCCAACAAGTAGCGGAAGCTGGTTGACAGATTCTAGTTAAACCTCCCAATCGCAAGAAGTACTTGGAAGTGAGTGAGGTCACGAGGGTCATCCACCGGCTTGAACAAGGCCATCTGGGGAATATTCAAGTTGCTGCGCTGTTTGCATTGGGATTCTTTGGCTTCCTTCAATCTCAGGAAAGTGACTGTAGACAATCTTAAATTTGCAGATTCCCATCTGGCAATTTTTCTTGAGCAGAGGAAGAATGACCAGTTCTGAGAAGGTTCTTGGGTCTTTAAAGAGCACAGTGATTCTTCAACGTGCCCAGTTGCAGTGGTAGAAAAACTCTTGAAAGTGGGCAGCAACGACAGGAAGTCACGTCTCTGCATACCAGGAAAAGGATGGAGCTCAGAAAGGAGCCTATGTCTTACAGTTGGGCAAGCACGCTGGTAAAGCAAGAGCTGTTGAGGGCTTGAGCCAAGTTTGTATGGAATCCATAGTCTAAGAGCAGGAGGAGCAACGGCAGCACCTGGAATACCTGATTGACTCTTTCAAAGGTAATGGGGAAGGGGCAGCGAAAAGTCTGGAAAAAAATTACATCCAGGAGTCCCTTGAGTCGCTGCTAACAGTTACTAAGACAATACAAGCCTAGAAACTGTACAAACTCTTAGGTTGTCATTCCAATGCTACGCAATCATTTTGAAGATTTATCTTTATTTGGGTAGTGCTAAGATGAGTGTCCAGAATAAGAACAGAAGAAACTCTTAGGTTGTTGTTGCTATGTTTACGCTATCTATAATGTTTTGACATGCGATTTAGTGTCAAAATGAGTATCGGCTAGATCTGTAACCTCGTAAGTGTCATGCTCAGTTGGGTTTTTTTCCTTTCTGCCAAGATTGTCTTGGCTAGGAGAGCAAGGTCTCTCTCTTTTCTCTTTTGTTGCCATAATTATTCTTAATTGCAAACTGAAGTCAGACGCATTAGTTTTTCCTTAATTCCAGGAATATGTCTATTAGTGTTGGTTTTTTGGTTTTGTTTTTGGCTCGATACTTTTAGCCGTTGTGGCAGTCGGCCTGGCATGGCTACCAGTGCTGTAGCTTTTGTTAGCTTTTCCATGGTGTAATTTTTCTCATGATGCATGATGTACATGTAAGGGTTTGTTGAGCTTGTAATAAAGGTCAGGTTGTGGCAGTCAGCCTTGCAAGGCTACCAGTGGTGTGTGAGACAAAATGTTTTACAGGAAACCAATGCCACACCAGGCCTAACGGACAGCAATAAAGAAACCACTGCGGTTGAAGAAAGTACACTGTTGGAAAGCAGCGACAATGATCTAGAAAGCAGCCAGCGATCTCCAACCCGCAGACGTTGTGTAGAGGTCAACCGCCAACAAGAAAACCAAAGCAAGAAAACCCACTATGACAACAAGCCTTCGCAAAAAATCAGCAAATCTGAGGAATCAACCCGCAAATTGAAAGCCCATGCCGAGAAGAAAACGTGTCCAAAGTCCCTGAGATACAAAGTCTGCATAAATTTTGTGCCTGACCAGGACTTCAAGGATAACATCAACAGTATCCGAAAGGACGCAGAGCAGAAATTCATCGGTGTGCTAACACGTTTTCACTACAGGAGAACAGAGCGATTAAAAACCAAACTCAGAAAGACTGAGCAGAAGAAAAACCTCACTATGGCCAAGGGAAACAAAACGAACAATGAAATCTGATTAAAAACAGGCCTAAACCGGCCAAAGGCACTAAGCCAAATGAACAATGTGAGAAAGTAACACCTTGATTGATAAGATCAATGAACTCAATGAAATGAGGAAGACTTGTAAGAAAGAGATGAATAAAGAAGTTAACCATTATCCCTGTTGTTTTTCTGACTACAGAGAAAAGGGGAGAGAAACGAGGAACAAAAGGCATAACAACAGAATGAAAAAGGAGAGGACAGATACAATTACCAAATCTGAAAATACTAATCGGAAATACATTAAAGATATCTCGAATTACAAAATGTCAACTGGCCACATCAATCCACTTATAGAAGAAAAGCGCATTAAGCAACAACGTCTACAAGACTTCAAACAGTTTGCGAGATGAATGTGCCTGAGATATGTTTCACGGGCAAGATAGACCTATACATCCCTTCTATGTCAAATCAGAATGGGAACCGCCAGAACAATCATCAGCCGCTCTAGAAAATTTTCTAGAGGGTGATAAAACAGAACTCACAGAAATTAAATTATCCAAGCCCTAGCAAAACCTGCCACAAAATGAACGCAAAGCTGTTAAAGAGTTGAAAACAAACTCTGACATCAACATCAAAAAGGTAGACAAGGGTTTAACAACGGTCATATTGAGCAAGAAAGACAAGATTCAAGAGGGCCAGATACAACTTGATGAGAAGAAAAATTAACTACCTCTTGACAGACCTATGGTCAAAGAGACATTCCACAAAGCTCAAAATCTAATAAATGAGCTACACAGCAATAACCACATTGACAATATGAAAATGGCTATCCCAAACGCCAAACCCACCGCACATTCCAGTGTTTTACACACTTACCAAAATTCACAAGCCGACCCCAGTTGGTAGACCATTAGTATTGGGCTGTGACGGCCCAACAGAACAAATATCCTCATTTATATACTATATCCTTCAGCCGATAGCAAAATCGCAAGAATCATATCTTAAAGATACAAAAGACTTCATAAATTTCATAGAGAGGACAACAGTCCCCCCAAGTGTCACAATAGTCTCTTTGGATGTGACAAGCCTGTACACCAACATACCTAGAGAAGAGGGAATTGAAACCATAATGGGGGATTTCAAGGCAAATAAAGTAAAATAAACATCGCCAATGACTGAAAAAGTTCGAAGACGTGTGCGAGTTATTGTGTGACATCAACAGTCTGAAGACTCGTGTCAATCAGCCAGATTTTTTTGCGAAACTCTGCTTTCAAGGTAAGATCTTTAGCAAAGATACAATTCTTTTTTATTCCTAGCAAAGTATTTGCCTTGAAATCCCCCAGAATCATATCTTAAAGATACAAAAGACTTCATAAATTTCATAGAGAGGACAACAGTCCCCCCAAGTGTCACAATAGTCTCTTTGGATGTGACAAGCCTGTACACCAACATACCTAGAGAAGAGGGAATTGAAACCATAATGGAGGATTTCAAGGCAACTAAAGTAAAATAAACATCGCCAATGACTGAAAAAGTTTGAAGACGCGTGAGAGTTATTAATTTCAGAGAATATTACTTTCCTTGACACAATAATATACAAAGGGGATAGATTTCAAAATGACTCTATCCTTGACATCAAGACCCACTACAAGCCGACAGAAACCTTCCAATACACGTATTATACCTCCTGCCACCCTCTTGGTGTAAAACAAGTTTGATCAAAGGCAAAGCAACAAGACTCCTAACGACAAACTCCTCACAAACCACTTTTGAAGAGTGCCTCTCAAACTTCAAACTCTGCCTCAAAGCGCACAGATATCCTTATAATTTCATTGAGAGGTCGCTAACAGGAGTCCACTTTGAGGATAGAAGGTTGGCCCTCCAACAAAGAAAAAAGACTCAAACGAAAGTTTTGCCATTTGTCACACATATCACCCAGCAGTGTGTGGCCTAAAAGAAATTTTAATGAATAACGGGGTTGTAATACAAAACCAGCCATTGCTGAAGAGCATCTATACTAACCCTCCTATTATATCATATAAGAGAGGCAAATCTCTAAAAGATACGCTCGTGAGGGTAGTCCGTGTAGGCCTGTCATATCTTTTGTCTTTTAGCAGAAAAGACTGCATAATTACAAAATCAACTTGCAGAGAAGGTACAATACATCTTCACAATATGTACCATAAAAATAAGTAAATATTACCTACAAAACTTCTTCACTAAAAATCATGAAATACACATTTTATCTTAAAATGCTTTATCAATGTCATTCAGCCATTTACTCCCACAGCTTTTTGCTTTTTGCTCTGGATATGACGGAAAGAGCTCCAATCTACTCAAAAAGGCATTAACATGACAGCAGGTCTTTCTTTCTACTGGCACCACGTTTTACAAGATTTTTGCTGGGACATGCACAAAAATCAAACTCTGGAGGGTTTTTGGGTTGAAAGTGACCTATGTCTTAAGGCTTTTCAGGTTTTGTTAATTTTTTTTTTCACCTTTCCTTTTCCTCCTTTTGCAATCTTTTTATGGCAGTGATTGACCTTCTACTGGACTTGTTTCCAGTTCAAAAACTTCTGAGAAAGCAGACAATTTTTACCATGGAGTAACAAAGTGCAGTTGCAGAAAATTTTGCTGCACATTTTTCACTCAAATTTCTGCTAGGCAGTCTCAATCATAAACAAGTAGTAAAACACCAGTAGGACCAATCCAAACAAAATATAGGGAATCCCCATTCATCCCAAAGAGAACAAATAAATATTATAGCTCCTTAGGGAATGCTCTGTAAATTATAATAAGAACCCTGAATTTAGGTATTTTTAAATTAACTCATTACTCTTTTTATCGTTATTGTAAATAATATTATTTTAGCTTTATGAGAATTGTATTGGAGATTTCTGTTTCTCTTATTTACACTTAGTAGTAATAGGTCCCACACCAGCTGTACAGTTTCTTATTTTAAACCAACTTATCAAATAAACATATGTATGTACATGTATGTATGTATGTAAAATAGAGAAATAAATTATTTCCACTTTATTAACCCATTAACATTGAATGCACTCACATGTGAAAACAAAACACCTCTGAAATTCCAATGCACCCATATGCACCCTGTCAAAAATGGCTTGTTTTAATTGGCTGTAGCTTAAAAACAAAACTCCCCTGCATATTGGAAGGCACTGAAACATTAGAACTTCAAGAACTTGTACTTGGACATAGGACTGAAAACTGCAAAGATGAAACTCAATCTGTGAGAGTTACATGTATGGCCCAAAGAGGAGGAGAGTCATCCAAACAACAATTTTGTTTTCAAAAATTACAAGCGCAGCAGCCAATACCACTATCCAACATCCATGTAGCAACAAGCAACATGGTATTCCTAAACAAGGGAACAGCTATTCAAGATGCCCATTCTATTCAGTCTCCATTCAAATAACTGACACCAATGACACCAACGGCTGTTGATACTATCCTTAAGAACCACAACTCTAGAAATTTCACTGTCTTTGGTTGCATCAAATGGTTTGGAGAACCCCTCAAATAAAACAAGCAAATAATAAAATGGCAAGAGAAGCTGAGATAACAGACCCTATTGGGGATATCAATTTATTATAGCCACAACCAACAGATTGAAAACAAGCAATTCTACACTGTGACCAACTGCCAGCTCAAGCAGTATTTTGGAAAACACTTGTCACCCTAGTAAACACAACATTTAACAAAGGACATCTCTCATATTGAGCCATCAGAGAGCCAACCAAACATTTTTTTGTCAAAAATGGTGCATGGTCTTCTTAAATTTTTAAAACGCATTGTTACTGAATAAGCTCACTCTTCCACCTCTGTTCCATATCTGGTAGGACTGATGATATCTTTGTGAAGATCAAAAACTTTGCTTAGCATTCCTACATGTATATCATAAGAGACTGTTCATGGATGTAACTTGATCATTCAATGTGATAGGCACCTTCATATGGAATTTTAAGAGGTTGTAAATGTCCTTAAAACACTCTATTTAACCCCTTTTCTGCCACACCCAATGTCCAATGACAATGTCTGTCCACTGGCAGCCATATTGGATTTGTTTCTTAATTTGAAAAGAAAAACCTTCAAAACAGGACATATTTCATACAACTTTTTTCATATAAAGCATGCTCCGATTGGCTGAGACAACATGCTTTCTTAGAGTACAAATGCACAGTAAGCTGAATTTCAAACTTTTGCTTGGGCAAAGAGAATGGAAACAAGCTAGTTCTCAGTAGTAAAGAGCCCTGCCTGGAGGCCACTGTTAAAAACAATAGTATTAAACAGTACTAAAACAATGGGAAACAAGGCATGCTAGAGTTATTTTTTGTGAATTAAACTCCCTGGAGGTAGCAGCACTCAGTGGAGATAAGTTTGTTTGATTATGATATACAGTGACAAAAAAATTTCAACTTTGGACATGTTTTATCACACCTACTTTTATTAAGGTTTGAGTTTAAGAGTTGATCAGTGGCTTTGTTTATTAGAACTACTGCATAGAAATGTTCACAGCAAGATGGCTTAACATAATGCAGTCTGAAATAGTAGCTAACCGTAAACAGCAGATTGGTGTTGATACTGGATAATTTTTCTGACTCATTTTATGACATTGTCGCACAATCAACTTGGTCTGTTGCCAGCAAAGATGGTATTTTATGATATTCCATTTTTATTTTTAATATCCTTCAAACAAGGAGACATTACTGAAGGTCAGCAGTGTTACCTTACTTGAGACCTGAAACTACCAGACACATGAGAAACTGTACATCGACACATGACAATCTGTACAGGACACCGTGAAATCTGCAGAGTTTGGGAAGTTTACTTGTCAATGCCCAAGAGCCTTTTTGGTGACAAAACATTAGTTACAGAAAAAAAACATTACGAGACTCATGCACAGACCATGTTTTTCTTATCAGTTTTTGTAGGCGCCAGAATTCATGTTTTTAGCTTTGTGTTTTGTGAATACCGGGTAGTTTTGTGTAATTAGCTTCCTTTGTTTTATGGCCTTTTTGTATACACTATGTTCAGTTGCACACTCTATAAGTTCAGTTCAAGCATTATTTTTTTAGTAGTGTTGTCAGTAGAATCTTTGGTTTGTTTCAGTCTTTCAGTTCGTTTTTGGTTGGTCACATTCATCTTGCAAGTTTCTTTGTTTCTTTCGCTTTGCCGTTTTTCTGCATTCTGCAAGTTCGTCGCTTGTTAGTTATTTTATGTTCATTCCCTGTCTGTCATTTTGTTACTTTCAGTTACCTTGTCCATTCTATGCTTGGTTTGAATTTGGATATGAGTATAAGCGTTTGCAACAATAGTTTTTTTTCTCACTTTATACATAACAAAACAATAAAAATTTAAATTTTACTGATACTGTGAAATAAACTCATCATTCTTTCAATAAAAAGTGTAGAACATAGTATGACTATAAGTTTACCCTCATATTTTCTGTCAAAGTTCACTAACATGTGTCAGAGACTGAAGCTAGTATTACGGATTGCGTGATTTGAGTAGACTTAAGCTAATGAGGGAAGACCCATGTGGTATATTATTTCATTCAGTAAGTGGTTTTGTTCAAAAGAAAGATATATTACGTGTCAAGGACCAGAAATTAACCTTTAGTTCACTTGCATGCAATATTGCATGAAAAGTAGAGTATTACAGACAAGTGTCATGTGTTTCAAGTTCAGTTGATCTCGTAAAACAGTCAAGAGAAGTACAAAAACAGTTGAAAAAGGAGCCCCTGAGACAATAACCCCACCTGTGGACCAATTATAATTTGTCCTGATTTATTTTCTCTTGCAGGGTCCAAAATTAACTTTTATCAGCAGGCACCAACTGGCGACCTAATTTTTTTTTCAGTCGCCAAATGGAAAAATGTGGTTGCCAAGAACTGTTGGTAAAACTTTTCCTTTGCAGCAAAACACAAGCCAAAATTATTCGTTACCATGGTCTTGCTGGCAAAATATTTGCAAGCGATGTAATCAGGAATCAAACCAGTGCTGAAATCATCTTTTGACCACTTTGACAGATCTACATTGCCACCTTTTGACGCTCAGGGAATATCTACATCTTCATCTAATTTCTTCGCAGATGTTCTGTCTCCACCTTGTGATAAATTGCGGAAAGATTTCAGAACATCTTTGGCCACCACATCACCTGAATATCCACATCACCCCGAAATATGTGCGCTATGGGAAACCGCTGAAAAAACATGGCAGTGAAGCTTCGCACTGTTCATAGTTGTAAAACATTGTGGTAGACTCGTAATACAAGGAAATCAGCTTTATAATTCCAAAGGAACGGAAAGGTAAAAAGGAAGTGGCAAATTTGCGGACACTTTGAATTTTATTTTGATCAATTTGTCTGAAAATCAAAGCTATTGTTTGTATAATTATCATGGCGTGAAATAGCGTGGTTAATCGCCCGTCTGCGACCAGTTGTGAAATTCTGGTTGCCAGTGCAAAATTTGTAGTCGCATTGGCAACCAGGAAAGCGCAATTTCGGACCCTGTCTTGCAAGATTCATGGGAATCATTATTTCTGAAGACTACCATTTCCCAAAGTCAAACTCCATTCCAAAAGGAAAAGATATGTCGAATATATGTTAATAAATTAGTTATTGATGAACAGGAATAATGGACATTGTGTGACTACGGACAAAAGAAGAACATTTAAGAAAGTTTTAGGTGCTGATTAAGACAAGGTGCCTTGTGATCAATCTCTAAGAAATGACAAAGATGCCATGTTGGACTGAAAAGTGGCATTCATTGTAGAGAAGATGAATGTACCACAAAAGCCCATGTATAAGCTGCACCTGTAGAGAAGCCACACTCCCCTTATTGAAGATAAAATTTTGGAAAAAATCGAGATAACAAACTTTGAACTAAAAAACAAGATCACAAATAGTTTGACAGCATAACAGTTGCCGCTGTCAACGATCACAAAAGAGTGCTTAGCAACAAACCTCTCTGTTTCAATTGGACTGGAAACAGACACAGAGCTGACAATTTCAAGAGCAATTCAGACAGGGCATCACACCTCCATCTGCAACACCATGAGTAACCAGTTAATAACAGCAACTTCCAAGGAAAGACCAGCTGTGATCTATCCAGTCGTCTTAGTGGAAGTGCTGGGAGTCAAGTGATAAGCATTGCTAGACACCAGTGCTGGAGGTTTGTATGCTTCAGCAACATTACTTCATTGCTTAAAGATTTGTCCTCCTTGACAAGAAATATGACAGATCAAAATGATGATGGGAGTAGTTACTAAGCCTGTGGAGATCTTCAAGGTACTCACTGAAGGACGATTTCATCTTTGAACCGCAGTGGACTTCCACAGGATGCCAAATGCTGATTGGTAGATTTGAAACAGTCTGCATTCCTTGAATTCCCCTGGTCCCTGAGTTTGGCACTGTTCATATTGAGAAAGCTGTTTTTGTGATTTCAGCATTTACTTTCTCATAAAACGTTGGAGGAGTGAAGCTAAAATTCAGCTAAGAGATCTCCATCTCTTGTCTTGCCTGTAACCGACCAAAAGTAGTTTCATAAAAAGACCCTCCACAAAGCCCAGGAGGGTGAAAAATATCACACAAGTCCATAACATTTCTTTCTTTTATCCCTTATTTAAACCTCTTAAACTCATGCTGTAATCACTCCCCAGACTCCGCAATACAATAACGCATAACGCTCCACACACATACACGCTTTGCGGACCTATGTGTTAAGTTAGCTCAATGTGTTGGTATACTGTATTGGAAAGCTGGGAAAGCATGAAGGGCAAGAGTTAAAGACATGGCCTGACAAACGCACTATTTTTTTTTCTTTTCTTTTTTCCCTCCATGTTTTTTCTTTCTTTTTCCCCCAAGAAGCTAATAAGTGCTTCTCATTTATAATAATTCATTATTTTGCTCGATATTCATGCATTGCATGCATCATGTTATTAAAACCCATGCTAGCCAGGAGCCCGCATTCATTTTGCAACTAGGACAACAAATGCTTTCCAGGTTTTTTTAAAACAATTCAAATAAGAAAATGCTCGTTCCACACGCTGTTGACATAGCAGTAATTATCTCATCACTCATTGCTTCACTATGTTTCACTATGTTTCACATTTGCCAAACCATTCAACGACATTTTTCTCTTCGTCAAGTCAAGTTGTGCATTGGTCAGCTGAAATACAAGCAAAAATTTATCACCCAAGGAAAGAAGGATTGACCAACTGACCGACCGACCAAGTGAGTGAATTCACCGTCGCTCACGTAACTCCTATTTTGCATTCTGCAAAATAGTTGTAAAAATGCTCGCACCACATGCTGTTGACTCATCTCATCACTCATTCCTTCACTATGTTTCACATTTGCCGAACCATTCGACAACATTTTTCTCTTCATCAAGGCAAGTTGTGCATTGGTCAGCGGAAATACAAACAAAAGTTTACAACCTAAGGAAGGAAGGAAGGAAGGAAGGAATGACCAACTGATCGACCAAGCGAGTGAATTCGCGCTCGCTCACTAACTCCTATTTCGCATTCTTCAAAATAGTCATAAAAACAGTAAATTTGTGTTTTAACAAAAGAAAAAACAAAAGGTTAGCTCATACATACTAATCAAGCATACACATATGTACTGTATATGCCTATGTGTATATATGCATACGCATATGTGTGTATATTAATATGCGTATGTGTGTATATTAATATGCGTATGTGCGTATATGCATACATGTATATGTATGTTTTTTACTCATCTTCCATTGAGAAATGGCTCAAGAAGGACGGAAAAGTCCCAAAGAAAGTAATTACTTATTACTTGCGGCTAGAGTAATTTCTGCGAAGGATATATCTTTGATGTCGAAGGTAAGTTTCAGTCCCATTAAGTTGTTCTTGCTCTTGGAGAGAGATTTTACTCAAAAAGTGGTGCAATCCACGCAATTTATGCTTTTTCTGGCATGTTTTTTTTCTTCGTCTATGCCCATATTGGAAGGTTAAAATCCCTGTGATCAAGCATTAGTGTTGTAAACTTCCATAATTTACTTCCAGTAAAAACTCAAGAAATAGGCTATCAAAATTGACAGAACGCGCTGTATTTGACCAGACGCACAACCATGTGATGGATCTTGGCCTGTATCCTCTACTCCAGTCTGCACGTCGTAAATGCCATAGTATCGGGACTGTGCTCCTAAAAGTCCAGAATGATATACTAATGAATATGAACCGCCAGCACGTGACACTTCTAGACACGTGACATTTTAGAGGGCTGTCTCTCTGAAAGTTCCAAGCTGCCACATGGGGTTCCTCAGGGCTCATGTCTGGGACCCCGGCTATTTACCAACTATTCTAGCAAGCTATTTGAGGTGATCAAAGAACATCTACCTGTTGCACATGCATATACAGATGACACAGAACTCTACTTGTCCTTCAAGCCCGACACCACATCACTGCCAATCTGATGCAATTGAGGCAATGGAACTCTGCATAAAGGCAATCAGAGCGTGGATGATTACTGACAAGTTAAAGCTAACAACAAAACTGAATTCTTAATAATTGGTACATGACAACAGCTTAGCAAGGTGGACATCAATAAGATATCGGTGGGTGATGTGAGTGTTGCCCTGTTGCTGTTACAAGAAACCTTGGAACCTGGTTTGATACCAACCTTAGTCTAAGTGACACACATTATGAAGACATGTAAAGCTGTTTTTTATCATCTGCATAACATTGGACGTATTAGGAAGTTTCTTATGATTGAGTCTACCAAGGTGCTAGTGCATGCCTTCATAATGGGACGCATTGATTACTGTAACAGTCTTCTCCGTGGTTAACCAACCACTCATATTAATAAGCTACAACGTGTACAAAACATAGCTGCTAGGCTAATTTGCTCCACTCCGCATTGTAGTCGCATTACTCTTGTATTATATTCTTTACATTGGTTACCTGTCAGATTCAGAATTGTTTTTAAGATTTTAATAATTACCTTTAAGGCCATACATGGCCAAGCACCAGACTATGTTTGTAATCTTATTCGTGTTGAAAATCTATCCCTGTATGGTCTTCACTCTAATTCTCAAGTTTTATTAGTTCCACCATCCACGAAAACGAAGAAGACACTTGGTGACAGGGCATTTACTGCTGCTGCACCATCACTTTGGAACAAATTGCCGTGTGCAATAAGAGAGGAGGACAATTTTAACCATTTAAGTCCAAAATGAAGACATTTTTATTTAGAAAAGCGTTTGAATAGCTCTTGATGTTTTATATACATTTTTACTACATGTAGACCCATTGTTTTTAATATTTCAATTTTTAAGATTGTTACCTTAGCCTAATGTACATAATTATTAATTGTAAATAATTAGTCTTCCACAAACATGGCATATTCCACAGAGGACAGCAGGAAACAATCCCCGTAATGTGCAAGAGGTGGTAGTGCACAAGTAAAACCTCCAAGCAGTGATACTCTTGCAAATAAGAAAATAAACAGGATAGAAGGGGTACAGTCCACTCTGTACAATCCCATTCCAGAACATTTTGGGTAGCCCAAAATTATTGATTCCCTGAAAGACATATTCAAAGAATATGAAGACATGCAGATAAATAGCTTTATTCCCAAAACTAACAGATTACACTTTGTGGATAGTAAACTTGGAAAAGTAGCTCATGGCTCAGTTATCTCATACCAGCAGCGCCAAAACACAACAAATGATCCCAAAATTCACATGAACATCGATGGATCAGAAAATCCACAAGCTTGTGATGTGCTATCACTTGGAATCTATATTTATTTGTTCCCACTTTGGAAGAAAAAAACATCATCAAAGGACTCAGTGTCTCACTAGCACAGTCTTGCTTATATGAGGTAGAGAACAGGGAGCAGTCTTTATAAACATATCCATGCACAGCTGATGCAAAAGCCAATGTTTTGCATGTTACATGGTTCCCAAGCTATCATTTTGCAAAGAGGAAAATATGTTCAATATACATGTCCTAGGAAAGACACACACAGAGTGCCTTCAAGAATTCCAACAGGTCCACCCAGAAATCAAAATAAAGCAGCGCAAGTTTGAGCAGTTAAAGTCTTTTTTGTGAACGGGTCTTGTGAATGGAACAGACAATCCTGCCTATGTAGGAAACATGTTGAATGCAAGATAGCTGCATGCATTTTCAAAAGTCCTTACAAAGCAACAGCAATGAATCAGTAACTGTTTTCAATTTTTTAAGTGAAACTGTCAACTCAACCCTTTCTGAAAGAAATGAAGCCAGCTACCATTGCTTGGAATGCTTAATGCAAGGCTGCCAAGAATGTGGCATACAGCAATTCAAGTTGGCCCAGGAAGAAGAATCAAAAGATGTTCTAGTCAAGTGGAAGAGATATGAATACATTAACCCTTTGAATGCCAACAACATATATAAATTATGAGTCTAAATTATGAGTCTCAGATACCAAGGACGTATATATACGTCCTCTACAAAGCTTTGTTTTCTTTTACCCGGTCGTTTGCGGTTTTTTACCGTGGTCGTTTAGAAGGACCTGAGAGTCATTAAATAATCCACTGACCAAGAAAAATTTGCATTGTTGGCACAATGTATACCCAGGAGGCTTTGTGTATGTTTATGGTAAATCCAAGATGGCGGCAAACACACATGGCTCACGTCAGATGACAACCGAAGAAGTTTTAGACAAAATTTTCGCAGATAGAGACTCTGAATTTAGTGACGAGGAAAGTGAAGATGGTTAAAATTATAATGGCGATAGCTCTGGCTCCAAAGAAAATGATGAAAGCGGTGAAGAACTCGAAAGTTTCAAGGAACATGAGAGTCCCAGTACTGCAAGTTCTGGTGAGGACAGTGAAAGTGAAGACTTTGCACTTTGCTGACAACAGGCAGTTTGATCCCAATGATCCTAATCGTGATCGGCTTTACAAAGTCAGACCAGTTGTTGAGTACCTGGTAAACAAATTTAGAACTGTGTATGTTCCTGAGGATCACATTTCCATTGGCGAGGAACTTCTATTATGGAAAGGAAATCTGGCATTCAAGCAATACATTCCCATGAAACGGGCACGATTTGGAATAACTTTAGGATATTTATGGAACTCTTTTGTTTACCTGAGTAAAGAACCCAACAGAAATGGTGATAACCCAGATTTAGTTCGAAGGCTGGACAAAAGTGGAGCTGTCATTCCGAGGCTGATGGGAACACTCCTGAATGAAGGGTACAGGCTGTATGTGGACAACTGGTACACCAGCCAGGTATTATTCAACTACCTGCATGAAAACAATACAGCTGCATGTGGAACCGCCCAGAAGAAACGTATCAAGCTCCCGAAAGAGTTCACAGATGCCCCACTTGCAAAAGGAGAGCACAGTTTTCGGAGAAATGGTGAACTATTGGTTGTGCGTTTGAATGACAAGAAAGAAATATACTTTTTGTCAACCATTCACTGAGCAAACATGGTCAACACTGGCAGGCATGATCAGGAAGGCAACCAAGTCAGGAAGCTGCAAGTTGTACATGATTACAATCGCTACATGGGAGGTGTTGACCAAAATGATGAGATGATTGCCAATTACATCTCTGTTCGAAAGAGCATGAAGTGGACAAAGAAAGTTGCTTTCCACTTCATTGAAGAAGCTGTCCTAAATGCTTATCTTTTGAACAAGAAATCTGACAACAGGAAGCGCTACCTAAAGTTCAAGTAGGACGCAATCTCAGCACTTCTTTCTGCAGGTGGTACAGACATCACTGCCCCCACTGCAGGTGATCGCTTGTCAGGGAGCCATTTCCCAGAAGTGATACCTCCCACCCCTATGAAACAGAAGAGATGTGTGGTTTGCAAAAAAAAAAATGTGTGGTTTGCACTCACAACAAAAGGAGAAAGGAGTCCAGATATCAACGTAGGGACCGTCCTGAAAGACCAGGACTTTGTGCTGCACCATGCTACAAATATTCCACACAGAAGCTAACTATTGAAGCCAGTGAACTTTTATTTCTTTTTTTCAAGCTTGATACTAGAGACATTTCTGTTTATGATAATTTTTTAGTACATTTCTTTATCTAATTATAAATTCATGATGGCCACCAGTCATTACTGACTGAAAATAGATGAGCCACAACATAGAGAATGTTTTATTTATTGATTTCTCTGGTGTAAGTAAAATGTAACTAGTTACAACAAATACATATACATGTATGTTGTATAAAAAGTCTCAAACAAGTTTTGTTATCACAAAGCAATGTTTTGTTATGAATTAAAACAGGCTGCCATACCATTGTTGGCTGCCTTGCTATATCATTTGCATAATTACTGTATTAACTTTTCTAGTGTAAAGATGCAGGGTTGTCAAAATAAGCCGGCAACCGGCGCATTTCACCGGCTATTCTGAATACTGCGCCGGCTACTCCGAACGCT
>OMLO01000825.1_pt1 | contig 22148 bp, 8 predicted proteins | sample 1674811 | NCBI WGS metagenome assembly OMLO01 (sample SAMN06265003, study PRJEB25207) | coral metagenome | isolation source: Coral host | place: Mexico:La Bocana,Puerto Morelos, Mexico | collected 2008-11-13 | reverse complement strand
TCTTGAAAATGCAACCTTGGTACAATCCTGTCTCTGCTCCCAGCGGTTCTCAGGCAATGCTTGTATGCCTGTCAAAAGATAAAGACATACCGGTAACTGAATTGTGATTCAGCTGTTGCCATTCAACAAAAGCTTACAGTTGGACATGTGTATAATATATAGTTGCCACACCCCTGACAGTATTTCGCTCTACACAACGTATAATTTTTTTATTATATTTGCACTAAGCACTCTTGCCACAGATTAAAGCAATAATTTTATATACATGACTTATATTTACATGGTTTCAGTCTTTGTTTGAAAAAAAATCCATTTCAGTTCCATCCTTTCATTTACAAATTTAAAAATTCCATTTCAGTTCCATGCTATCATTAAAAAATTTTGGTGACTCCCCCGAGCCCACTCAGAATTGTCAATGACATGGATATTTAACTGGAACTGCTTTTTCCAGATTTTAAGAAAAAAATTTCATTTCTGAAGCTAAAGCCTCTGTGCAATAGATTATAGTACTAAAGGCAGGATGATCTGTTACAAACAGCTTGTGTGCTAAGGTATTTTCAAGTCACATCTGGTTTCCCAAGGACTTATGGTAACTTACCATCTGTCAAAGCTTGCTCTACCTTTTCATCCTCGTGGATTTCCCTGTAATACAATAACCATGTCGTGATTAACCAATCAACAACATATAGGAACAAAATAATCTTTTTGAGGAAACAGATTAGGCATACACAAGCTTCCTCGTAACAACTTCACCCAAGTCGGCTTAATCAAGATTAGTCAGTAAAAGAAATCTAATAACAGAATTCATGAACGGAAGTCATCCTCTGTTGGTATCTTACATCAGTAGATTTAAACAAATTTATCAATCTCCAGTTTTCAATGAATAGATATGTTTAACACTCAAGACAACGTTAAACAAAATTTCAAATTTGTCAAAAGTACTCCCCAACAAGTTATATTTTATTTTTTTATCATCTAGCAGTAATTCGGAAAACTGGTAAACCAAGGTCTCTTGTGTCACTTTCTCAACCATAAATAATTCACCACATTTAAACAAAAGAAACCTTTCAAATCCATGACGGTGTTTGGATATCTGATATAATTTGCATAGATTTTTAAGATTACATTTCTCCATTTTTTCCAATAGTTTTACATGTAGTTTCAACTAAGATATATCAAACAATGGAGACAGATGGTGTTTAAACACATTTCAAAACACCTTGTAGTTCACTAAAAATACTCCACTACATTATGTATTTTTAACTCTCTCTCAGTGTTTGGAAATGTGGTGGAGTTCACTGTCTTTTGTTTTTGATATTATATAATACATCATGAGTTGAAAAATCCCAATACTCTGCTCTGAAATGAATTGTCACCCCCTCCTCCCCCCTTTCACATATGATCAAACAGTGGACATGCAGGGTGTATTCGCACCTTTTTCAAAACAACAGTGATGACCTAAATGTAGATAATAAGTAAGCACAGAAAAATAAATACCTTACTCTTTCTTCCTCCAGACTGTCAACAATGAAGCTTCTCTTTTGAACCAACTCTAGCAGCTCTGACAGTAACTCTCGCTCCCTTTTCAAATCATCAGATGACTTCACTTCATCTATAAATCAAAGACATGCAACCTGTTGCTGCTGCTATTTTTGTCACATTGTCACATTACAGCATTAACATTAACATTACATGTTAATAAGAACCCATGTTCCTACCAATTTTTGGTAAAAAGTAAAATCACAGGTCCAAAGCTTTGAAGCAAAGGGATCTTGAGTTCATATTTTGATGATCTATTACTTTCCACAATGGCACCATCACAGGCACTATTAAAACCATTTAAATTGGGGTTTTCAAATATTTCGTTGCAAAAAAAATGTTAAATATTTAATAATAAGAGCCAATGTTTCAGCATTACTGTGACACCATTCTCAAGCTAAGGTAGAGTGAATAACTTAATGAAGACAGTTTACAGTCTCCAAAACATCAATCAATCAAATGAAAACTATCAAAATCAATTTTTTACCATAATTTATTTGCTTTGCCTTGAGATTGTTGTCAGGATGATGTCGAAACATCATCCTGAGGTCATGGAAATCCAATTAAAATAATGCTAACCTTGGGAGCCAATGTTTGACTTTTGTGCTATGTATATAGTAAAGAGTATGCAGTGGATTTGCTACTCAAATGAAATCTCAAGAGGTCCGTCTCAGGAATTTATTGAAGCAAAGAAGGAACAAGAACGATCTCTGTTTACATAATAGGCTAATGGATTACATGTACCTCTCATGGCCACCAACTTTCTCAGTTCTCCTTCAACCATTCGATATCTCTCCTCATAATTGTGAGATTGCAACCTTAAGAGAGAATCAATCCAAAATGACAACAATTAAACTCTAGCAAACAAGCTTATCCCGTTTACTCCAAAACTGTCTTTTTGATTATCATAGATTTCTTTCAATGTTACACTGTAGCTCTGAAAATATGGTGATAAAGTAAAAACCCAAGTATAAGGACCTAGATTTTTCCAACTTAGTCTAAATAGGTTCTAAGAGGAATGGTATTTAGTGGGATTTGATAGGGGCACTAGCGATCAGTGCAGATAACTACTACAGGGCATATGTGATATGGAATAGGTATAAAGCTATATGGGTTATTGACCAAGCCTGAGGTCAAGATGGCTGGATATTGGCCAAGTTCTTTTTTTGCGTGTTTATGGATCGAGACAAAGTCGAGGTCTATAAACATGCAAAAAAAGAACAAGGCCAATATCCAACCATTTTGACCGAACAAGCTTGGTCAATTTAAAGGGTTTATTATACGGGATAAAACACCATAACATGATACATGTTCCTTGCGGGACAAAACCCGTATCCCGAGCGGGCAAGATAGCTCCATCTTGCCCGCTCGGGTAGCCAATCACAGCTTGAGATTCAGTTCATCTTGCCCCGCTCGCGGAGCTAGTCGTATAATAAGTATCAAATAATTATCTACAATGCAGTTCAGATGATAGTATTGGCACAGACATGACATGGTTTTCATTTCAGTTCATTCTTTGAATCCTACCAACTTAACCTAGACTATTTTTTTTTCTGTGTTCATCTGTGCCTTCATTTTTGTGAAATAAGAACCTATTGCAAATTTTACGCTTCCTAGGTTCTTATGAAAATCCCATATAAACAGGATAGCTGTAAACCCTACAGTGTATATACAGGGCTTTTTTAAACTTTGCCAAAAGTTGCATTCTGTTATGCTCATCATAATTTGATAATGTAAAGCAAACTTCAGACAGGATCTGGGATTGGCTAAAAAAACAATAGAGGAAATAATGACACAATAGCCATGTCACCGAAAACAATAGAAGCTATGGGATAAGAGAATGAATCAAAATACAGGTCTGGAAGAGGTACAGGATTACTCAAAATTCACAGTGTGGGTTTTGAATTACAAGCCCATAAAGCTGTAATTCAGGGTGTTTTAAGCAGATTGCACTGTTGCTATGGTGACCTATTGTGTCACGGAAATGACAACAACATGTTCACCTATGATTGGACAGTTTTTGGATACATGTACCATGATTGTAACATCAAGTGACAAAGAGTGGCTATAATGAACCATCAAAATGTAAGAGATGAAAAGTACCTCTCCAAAACAGAACAAAAGGGAAAATGTGAAAGGTGAATTGACCAACATGGCATTAAGCATGGGACAAAGAAAATTCTGAGTCCCTGACAGGAATTGAACCCATGACCTCCCAAACACCAGTGGATTCTCTAGTCACTGAGCTGCAAGAAGTCATGGAGAGCAAGGTAATTTAACTGCAGAGTTCATATTATGTGACAGGTGTCCTGCATACTGCTTGGATCAGCACTTTTCAGAACCTGGGAATATGTTACCAGTACCTCCAATTCTGCCTGATAACATCCCAACATCAAACTCAAAATTTCCCTTGTCTTTGGAGAATTTAGCTGAGCCCAGACCTTGTTCTAAGATGCAATAATCACTTGTTTTAAGGAAAGATGAAGTCAGGAACTGAACTCTAGAATGGATTTTGTTCTACAAATGATACCAAACTGTATAATTGCGTGGGTACTTACAGGTATATTAACTCTGACTCTCTTCTCAAAATAATGTTTCTTTCATGAACCACACTTAGCCATTCCTTCAGATACTCATCTTCACAGTCATTGAAGGGTCTTTCACCTATCGTATTGTGAATTCAAATTCCTGTCATATTCATTATATAAAGTGAAGAAACTGAATTAGGCAGACCTGAGGATGAATAAATTTATTTTCTTAATATGTTCTTCAACATTTTGTCACTACAGGAGTTACACAACTGGGCCCTGGACACAAACGGGCACTGTGAGAACAGGTATCTCACCAAGAAATACCAATAATTGAAGTGGGTCATATGTCACAAAGAGGGCAATGAAAAAAAAAACCTTGTATTCTACTGTATTCTACTGTGCCCTACGGACTAACAGATCCCAAAGTTTGTGTGCCTTGAGCAAGTCTTATTTACTTTTTTTATTTAGTTGGCACACAACTTTCCCAGGCTATTGCCCATGAATCAGGCAGGTGAGAATGAAACAAGAAAATCCACTTAGCCGAGACAACTGGACAGCAATTTTTTTCAAGCCTTGTAAGGGGCAATCTACCAACTGAAGAGATCATTCCATACTTACAGTCCATACTTTCTCTCAAGCTGTGCTCAATCTCCACACCTCGTCTTTCCAAATCCCTGTGTAATGTCTCCAGGGACTGTAATTCGGAATCAATCTCTGAAGGAGATAAGGTTATTTCCTCCTCTTTAATCAGGTCAGCACTATTAAAGCTTCCGGTTTTAGAATCACCCCGCAAAGAAAAAATTGCTTCTCTTTCCGCTCGGCTGGTTCTACTTTTTTCTCTGCCAAAGCAAAATTCACCCTCAACTTCCATTACACACTGATGTTCCTCTGCAATTCTATGATCCTCAAAGTCCCAAGGCTCCATAGTTTCAACAGTAAAAAATCTGCTGTTAATTTTAGTCATTGATGATTCTTGTGCAATGATGACAGACATTCGTGGAGAACTACAAGACGAACTTGTATCAGTAAGTGACGTTCTATTACCAGCTGAGAGAGGAAGTGACCAAAGAACCTCAGGAGAATAATCACTTCCTGGTGACGATGGATGATTGGAGGTTTGTAGATCTTTACTGGTTTCATTCAACACTTGTTCACTTGGTGTCAAAACAGAACCCCCAATCTCAGGAAAAGAAAATTCTGCTGCAACTTTCAAATTTCCTGCAGGTATTTTGCCATCAGGTACAGAACTCAATAAATTATTTTGCGTGTAAGATGGCATGTCGATTCCACTGTCATGCGATGCAGCATGCCTTTTTAAACCTGGAGAACGTTGTTCCCCATTCAAAGACTCGGGACTAGCAGGTTCAATGTGAAGAGAGGGCACCTCATTGGAAGCACCAGACTTAATAACAGTGTAACTTTTTGTCTCGTCACACATACTGCCAGGATTTTCTAATGACAGTGGACTTTGACTGTCAGCTGCAACAATACCTTCTGTTTTGCCACGATTAGAATCAACATTTATGACTACAATGTGTTCAGCTGCATCACAAGACTCTTTCCTATCACTAACAGTATCTTCCTTGACACCATCTCTAGACAGAGATGAATTATCCTTTGGATCCGTAGATTGCAATGAATTCTCAGCACCATTGGAGTGATGTGAATTATCAACATTGGTAGTTGATGAATAATCATCATCAACATCCTTACAAGAAGCTGGATTGTCTTCAGCTTTGAGTCCAGTAGAATCACATTTTTCCCCAGCACCTCCTGCTGTAATATCTGTTGTTTCTGGTCTATTTATTGCTTTCAGCTCTATACTTGTTGATGACTGAAATGATTTTGACCGGACTACATTTGATTTCCCCCTTGCAGCTTTGTTTTCACTACTACCACCAGCCATGTACATTTTTCTTAACTCTTTGACACTTCTGCGGCTCGCACCAAGGTTTGGTTTCTTGAGTTCACCTGTCTTTCCGGCTCCACTTCCTGAAAGTTTTCTTGTGGTAGCAGCATTAGAGTCTGTTTGTTGTTTCCAGGCAGAAATGCACCTCAATTCTCTCTGAATTTCAAAACTTTTCTTTGCTAGATTGTTCTTGTGCTTTACCTCAATCATGTCATTGATGTTGAGAAACTTTTCTCGCAGTTTCTGGACACTTTTTGCAGTCACCTGGGGCTCAATCTCATCAGAAACACTTGTGTTGTGTGATCCCACTGACTTTGTTGAATCACTGTTCACACTTGAACTATCTTCTGAACATTTACGTTTGTCGTTTGACAAGTCTTCTTCCTTCAAACAACCATCACAACTGTCCAGATTGTTTTCAGAATAATTATCTTCTCCCCTTTCATCGTTATCAAGTATTTTTTCATCCTTGACATTTGACGTCTCAGGTAAAACATGCTCAGAGCCATTTAATACTTTCCCTCCCTCTGCCCCCTTACTTTCAGTTGCTCTCTTAAGCAACTCTTCTTTGAATGAAAAGAACAGGTTTGGGGAAGCTTCCTTAGTAGTCCTATCCTCATCATGTTTCTTCAATTCAAAGGGTTTTGCAAGAATCTTCTTCCCTTCCACCTGTTCCTTATTTGATAACAAATCAAACTTTGGTGATGATGATGTTAATGGCACTGTGCTTGGCTCATCTATATTGAAGGTACACTTTGTAGCACCCGCATTTTTATTTTCAACACTGTCATGTTGGGCAGCTGGACTGGTATCAGGTGCCCGCCTTTTGTTTACTGGTGACCAAGACATTTTTTCCTGCTTGCTTGGTTCTCCCGAATAAGCACCTCTGCCCTTTCCTCCAAGTTTGCCTTTAACCCTCCCACCACCAGAGAATCTCCTCTTCTTTTCTCCTTCATTCTTAGTTGCATGTGAATGCTTTGGTCCCTTGTGAACAGCTGACTTCTTTTGATTTAATGCCTGAGGTAATGCAGGTAAAGTTATTGCATTTCTCTTTACAACAGAAAATTGTCTTTGAAGAGAACTTTTGTCCTGTTCCTGCTCTTGTGGTTTTGTTGAATTTTTATCAGAGAGATTAGGAGATGATTTGGGGGACAGGCTTGGCTGTGTGGGTTGTTCCTGTGATACATCTGTTAAAGGCTCCAGCTTAATTTTGATAGGTTGTTTTCTTAAAGCTGTTGGTGGAGCAGAGATAGAAATCTATTAGCTTAATAAAGGGTGAAAGTTTCTAAAGAAACTGTGGTGCTGTGTCGGTGGGGGTAACAAGGTAATTTGGTTATATCAACTAAGTTGAAAATGTAAATTGGCCACCGTAATGTGTTATAAAGCTGACGTTTCGAGCATTAGCCCTTCATCAGAGTCCATAGTCCATCATTCCGTTAATTTGTAATCTGATTGTTAAGAAGACAGTTCCAAAGAGGAATGATGCACAAATGATGCACACACACAGAAACATTCTGAATTGAAGTTATGCATATGTTTATTGGACATACAAAGTTAAGTTGCGTGGACATTCTCTCGGGAGAGTTTTAGACGGTTTCGAGTGAGCAGTTGTTGTGCCTTTTAGAGTTTTGTGCTGTTTAGAGTTTTGGTTCATACTTTCCTTTACAACACTTTGGCTCTTGACACTCCACACCCCCCTCCCTTGGAATTTCCAATTGAATAACCCTCCTCATATTTTCTGGAGCCACAGAATGATAGCTTTTAATCCAATCAGCTGAGAATCCAATATGTAACTTAAGTATACAACTGTATTAAGGACTTGTGTTACCTCCTGTACAATCAAATAAACAGCAAAACTTCTCTGTGTCAGGAAAGTAATGATACGTTCCAGGTCGAAGACATGCACCGCACTTATCACATCTAAAACATGCTCGGTGAAATAGCTTTCTTTCCGCAACAAGCCTTTCCATAAGGAACACTCTACTGTGACAAACAAAACAATCATTTCCCAAGAATGGTGATTTTCTTGCCAAGCTTGGAGAAAGTTCTTCTGAAGTTCTGTTCTAAAAGGAACACCAAGAGATCAAGGTAATTTATTTGTTGAGGATTGCCATATTTTCTAATCTTACGGCAAATGGAGATTTTGCAAGAAGTTGAGACTAGCAATGTTCTGTGTAAGACCAAGACAAATTACGGATGTCATTTTTAAAAATAAATTGAGACTTCGAGACCTTGAAAAAGATTAAGATTTTGAGACAGCTTTGCAAATTGGGCATTATTTCAAGATTTCAAAGGAGCTATGCAGGTAAGCTTAGTGCTAAGCAATGCAAATGGCTGAAGTGTAGCGAACAAATGCAAGCAAGCAACTGGCTTGATGAATAATAATATTATTGCAGAGCGCCCCAGCTAAATTTACACGCCAACCCAGGCCACCTGAGTAAGATCACCACTGACCTACATTGTGTTGAGATTTAATGTTGCCTAAATAATGTTAAACCCCATAAAAGTTGCTTAATATGCAACTTACGGTTTTTGAAGAATCACTCATCACCCCTAGAATAACAAACACACAATAAACCCTGCTGGCTGTTTTCAACACTTACTGTCTCCAAGCTTGTTCTTGTGTGGTCCACACTTAAGTATTTACTATGACCATGAACTTGTTCCTTGCTCTTTGATGATTCCTCTTTAGCGTCTGACTTGAAAACATTCCTCAAGGCTGTAGCAACCCTCTTAGCATGGCCTGACAGGAGGTAGATCTGATGAGAGGGTGAGGTGCGCTTGCTGCCTTTCTGGCCTGTGGATTCACTTCTTGCCTTAGGCTGGATGTTCATCTTGGTGGAATAACCTTGGTTTGCTTCAAATAGATGACAAAGGGAGTAAGCAGGACATTAAGCAGGTCCAGGCTAAACACACCCTAATGAAGCATCGGAACACATAAAAAAGTAAGATAGGGGGAGTATTTCAAAACTTTTCAAGGAAAGTATGAAGCAAACTTGAAAAATTTCCGAGGGGTTTGGGAAGGGAGGTTCAAATTGAAAAAATCTGTCATGGGGAGAAAGACATTTTCTGGAACAACACAATAACAATTAAGAACATGTACACAGATGTGGTGACCAAAGAGTCCACTGGTGTGTTGAAGCAGGAAGTGACTAGGAGTATTCTTCCTCTTAATGAGTTGAATATCTGTATCATTCTATTTTAATAAACAAAAATTAATCACCGCATGGAGAGTTCTCCCCTACATAGGCTATATAGGTATACCGGTATGTGTCTCCAAAGGGTATGGGTTTTTAAGCCAGGATATCAATTTTGGCCATTAAGGCTTGTAGTAGGTAAGTAAACATACATGTAAGTTACTGTCTCATCATTATTGATAAGACCATTAACAAAAGCCCTACATTACACCTTTACCACTGGTCTGTACTGGCTGGGGAGCTAATCATAAGACAGGGGTCCTATATGTGGTAGGGAAAATCTCACATATTTTGATTTTAAATAGAGTAGTAAGGGTTTTGGGAAGCAGGCCACACATTCAAACCCATTTTTTTTCTGGGAGTATCATGCCTGGTCACATACCAGGAGTCTTGTTCTTGAAGTATTCATAGAGTTGTGAGACATATGTGATAACACTGAGCCTATCTGGAACGGCATGCTCTATCATGTCACTTGCATCGAGTACCATAGGAATACCAAAGTGCTTCTCAGCAATGTTAAAAGCCTGTCAAAGGAGATGTTAGTCAAGTCACTAGGATATCACCCTGATTCATAACTATTTATGTGTCGCTTTTTGGAATTTCCCTGACAAACGTAATTATACAGCTAACATAACTAGACAACACAAAGCATGCAAAATTTGACTTCTTTCAGAAAACAGTTTATACATTTAAGAAATACATCAAAAACACACCACAAATAGCGCAAATTTAAAGATATCTAAATCAATATTCAACACACATTTGTTAAAGTCATACTTATTATAAAAGGCATTATCAATTAACCATTTCTTTAAATTTAAACACAAAAAAGCAAAACAAACAGTTCTTTTTGTATCTTTAGGGCACCATGAACAAGCCATGTACCATGAACCTCAAACAAAAAAAGTGCAAATTATTATGTTTCCCAATATGGATGTAACACTCAGCCTTTGTGATCAAATTTATTGACCAGTCGGAGGATCGACAATTCCTAAATGAACGTTAATTAAATATTATTCACAACTTGATATTGGTGTCATGATAATGTCATCAAATTTCACTGCAGTTATTTTCAGCTTGTTAGCAGATGAGTTAATCCTCGTAGATAAGGATCTTAAAAAATTCCTTGGCTAAATTTGATTTGATATTTTTCACAGTCAAACTAAGTGAAGCGTACCCCTCAAGGTCACATTTATGAATTGATTACTTGAATATTGAACTTGCTAGTCATTTCAAAAATCAATATTAAAATTGATTATTTTCAACATTAAACCCATTAGCTGTATTCCCGGAATGACTAGTGGGTTCAATATTAAAACAATCAATTCATTATTGCATTCTTGAAATGACTCGTGGGTTCAGTATTCAAGTACCGGTAATCAATTCATTAAAACTTCACGAATCTGAAGGGGTACGCTTCACTTGGTTTGGCTGTAATAACTTTATGCCAGTAAGGACTCCCATCTCAAGCTTCAGCATGTAGTAGTTTAATGGTTTTTTACTCATGGCCAAATCCTTTGGAATAACAAGAAAGAGTAATACATCTGCAGTATTGCTTCACGGCACATTCACAGAAATTGTTATTTTTACCAAATGTAGTGAACTGGAACGAAGTTAAAAAAAGAAGTGATTATATTTGCGGAAAACCCTTTTGTCACATATCCTTCAATTATTAGGTTGATCCACGTCACCAAATGTGTCAGACTTACATTTATCGTTTTCACAGTTGATTGTTTCATTATCATAATGATGAACTTTTTTCTACCATGAGATTATTAATAAATACTTTCAGTTCATGAAAACTGGAGAGTGCAATACAACTCCTAAATGAAGGTTAATATTATCCACAACTTGATATTGATGTCATGATGACACTTAAAATGTCATCCAATTTCACTGCAGTTATTTTCTGTTAACATATGAGTTAATCCTTCTTGAAAAGGATCTTAAAAATTCCTTGGCTAAATTTGACAATTTATTTGCCAAGGAGGAATAGCAACTCAAATGGTCGAAACTATAGCTAAATCCTTTGGTATGATACGAACGAAAAATACAAATACAGCATTGCTACAAATGTTCACAGAAATGGTCATGTTAACCAAATGTAGTGATCTGGAACGAAATTAAAAAAAATCTGATTATATTTACAGAAACCCCTTTTGTGACATATCCTTCAATTGTTGAGTTGACCTACATCAGATGCGTCTAACTTATAATTATTGATTTCAGGGTTTATTGTTTCATTACGATGAAATTATTTCTGCAATATAATTAGATTCAGTTCATGAAAACTAGAGAGTGCATTAAATGATTAATAAATCATCTTGTCGCTGTAGGTTCAGTTTAATAAGTTGTTGTAACTGAGTCTGATGCAAAAATGTTACACAAGAATTGTGTGACATGCAGTCAGCTGATTTTAATGAGTTTCAGTCACCCACCGATTAAAACCCTGAATTTCTGGCAACTGTAGAGATCGAGGAATTTGAAGCAGTCGGTGTTGACAAAAATGTAGATCAATATCACCAGGACATTTGCACTAGGGTTTGCTGTTATTAATACGAGGTGAAATAAAAAAACAAAAATGCTTTTCTCGCGCAATTTAAAGTGCCGACGGCTAAACACTAGGCGTATGGTTACTAATTTGCAGCTGACAAGACTTATGATTTCGGCCACGGGCAATATAGGTCCGAAAACAGGAATGCAAAAGTAAACCACACACACATACGCGCCTTAATTAGAATTAAAAAAACCCCTTCGGAAGACTGACTCCTTTCACTGCTAAATTAATTGCATTCTATTCGAAAGAAAGAACTTTTTAAACCCCGCGGCGAAAAGAAAATTAAATGGATCGCATTTGCATTCCGAAACGTCACGCAAAAAAGTTTCTGGAAGCAAAACACATAAGAACAAACACGGTATTGAACGCTTCATTCGCGAAAATAAAAATAATTCAAATGGAAATCTATTCAGTGTTTACGGCTTTAATGATAGTCTAACTCTTATTTTTGTATATTGTAAACAAATGTCTTAAAAGACAAATTAGTGTGTCTCTGCAAGAATGCTGGCATTCATGCTTGCACAGCCGTGGGCCGGAAAGACATAAATCTTTGTCAATAATATTTGTTTAGTTTTTCATTCAAACGCACATTTTCTTATCTCCTGCTTAAAGCATCTATTCTAGTTGCTGTGACACCATTAACGAAATTAATTGACGAACAAGTGCACGAATTTCACGGAGGTCACCATGAAAAATCGAATTTCGAACGTGCAAAAATTGAAAACAAACGCTGTTTACATGGTACCCATAAAAATTTTTGTCTTACCACAGTTCAATACAAACCTACCAGTTCATTGTTTTCCAAAATATTTTCTTTGGACAGCCTGTCGAAATCTCTATAGAACAGAAACACATTTCTTAGTAAAAACAATGAAACAAAGCCGCGTTTCAGCAGGCACTAGAGATAAACGGAGCAAAAGCAAACAGCGTGAAAAGCTTGTCAGACAACACGATGCTTTGATTGCCCATCTCGAGAGATGCAGACTTACATCAAATCCGGCCGGTAACGATGAATAATCGCACAGAACGCCAGGCCATCCCGCCATGAGGTTGACATGTTAAACACGTTCACCTCGTTATACCCCTCCGTTTGTTGCCGACACCAAAGCAGTAGAGATCGTGTGCCGGAAAACGCCATTTTTGCAGGCTTCTGTTCGTTGTCCATGTCGGAACACTTGCTTTTTATGAGCTCCTTGCAGACGTTTCTGTGAAAAGATAGCTCAGGCATGTAAAGCGACTAATCAACGTGACGTGTTCCTCCGCCGTTTGAGAACACTCTCCAGCTCCACCATTCAATGATGTAAATAAGCAAATGACCATTTATAAAAGGATACCAACTCCGTCAGTTTCCGCACAGATGTCACAGAAATCTCGATCCAAACGCGGATTCCAGCGCATACTGAGAGCGCTAACAACCCATCAGGTAGCCCAACTCAACGTTGGTCAAGTCATTGAACCCTGCATGAAGCCAGAAGGGTACAAACGAAGGAGAAATTTCCGAATGCTATCGCTTTCTTGCAGCTTCGTGGTTGGTAGTCTTCAAGTACGTTCTTATCATTCCACTGCACGCTGACAGAACAGTGACGTTACCGAGGGCTCTAAACAACGCCAAAAAATCTTTCCGGATCGGAAAAAAATTCTTTGACTGTGTCCGAGTTCAAAGATTTCCCGTTTAAAAAATCCTTTCTAGGTAATTTTCTTGGTAGTCAAAATAAACAGTCAGACCAAACTTGCAAAGAATCCAACTCCGCCCGCTTAGGAATACCTCCACAGATTCGCGCGATGGTTTCAAAGGAATTCAGTTTCTGGGCGAGGCACTGAAGGAGGAAGAGGCGGGAATGTGCTAAGTTGTCTTTTAGCCCTTACTTAAAAACATTGGCATGTTACAATGTATATAGTTTTCATTATTTTTAATCACAATCGCGCTTGTTGGATTATAGCGGTCTATCCTGTTATTGATCATGGATTTCGCCATAACACTGTCAAAGAAGCTGTCTGGGATCCACAGCTACTTTGGCAATGTTATGGCGAAATTCATTGTCAATAACAGGACAGAGCCATGAAAAACTCCTTTCTGGTTGGTTTTTTTTTTGCAATAACAAATTATCAAATTGTTCGCTCGCGCTCGTTGTGTCATAAATTCATATGTATGTCAACTAATTGACAATGAGATTAGCCAATGAGCGCGAAAGAAGTTCTGCAGTTATTGTATAAATATCCAATGCCAGCATGTGGAATAATTGTTAAATATTCTGGCCGGCCGGTGTCTTTTTTCTTTTTTTTTTTACGAAATAAATCTAGGGCTGGAGATTTTAAGTATAATTGACCGTTGTTGAAAGATAGTCAAAGAAAGGTTATGATCAGAAAAACAAAAAAATCAGTTATTCAATTAGATGAGGTTTTGTTTCAGTCTGAGACGAAGACCGCAACAATGAATTGGTCATAAGAAGCGCTCAAATTATGAGTGGATTTAGCACTCAGTGAGAAGTGACGCGTTTATGTCAGTCTCAGCTAATTTTCATCGACAAACGCCGTTTTTTGTCTCTCGTGCTCGGCCGGGTTCCCTGTACCGTGACTTAGGTATTGTAATAGGGTCTCTGTAAGTTGTACGACTAGGGAGAGATTACAAGAAGCCACTCGATCCCGTTACTAATGTTCTCGTGTCCTAGCTTATTTTGAGCAAAAAAAGTTTCGAAAACCGTATAGCACTGTGTATATTAAGCCTCGCATGCCGGCTCAATCCGCCAGATCAACCTGATTACTTTATCAACTGCTGAGCGGCATAAGTAGATTTTTGTCTCCAGGAGCTTGCTTCTCGAAAGTCCCAGAATCTTTTTGGGCCCGCAAAGCTATTTTCAATTAATCTGTATCTAAAAACAGAGAGGTGTACACGCCTGAAACTTCTTTTATGAAGGGAAATTCTGTCTCTGTAATAATAAGGTTTGAAATTTTCCATGGCTTTGGACGCGAAACTTCGGGATCTTCGATGGAGCGCCGGGGCCGCAGGTCTAAATCCGACTGATTTATCATTATCTGCACGTTTCAGAACAGGAGAACTCATCGTGGTGAATTAGATGAACCACGAGCCGTGGGTCGTCCCGAAAGCAGGTCCACGCCAGCCCTAAGGTTGCCATCTGATTTAGACCTGCCTTATCATAAGGTATATGAATGGTGTATGTATGAAATCGTAAAGGAATCTATATCTATTTGACTTTTAACGTGAAATTCAAAATAATCATGAACAGATTGTCCTGAAGTCAGTTAGATGAGACTCATGTTGAGACAAAATGAGTTATTGCATCTTAGTCTGACATTCCCGGCCGCTATTACGTCCGTTAATTATCAGAATTCTCCGGCCGTGCTAGCCGACAAGACAAAAAAATTCACTAACTCTCGCCAAACTCGATTCAAAACTGATAAAATATTGTCCTTGTCCGATAAGCTTATACTAATCCGAAAAAAACGCCCTGTAAAAGGCACTTTCAAATGTCACTCAGGGGATCACTTTTCTAAGTGCCTTCATCTTCGAAATGAGTGTAGTACGTTCCAAGTATCCACAAAATACCTTTTATTTCAAGGTGGAATTGTCAAGTTTATCGTTTAGGCGATACTTAAATCTGCATGGGGCACTAATCCGGTCATTTCTCATTCTTAACCCGTTGTTAACTTAATTCGCTTGTTTACAAAACAAGGCCTTACGATCCACGCATTCAAATTTAAGGTTATGTGGGGAAGCCCCTTATCGAGGCCTGGTTGAGCTCATGACATGATTTTTTTGTCTCTATTGGTAAGGGGCGGCGAACCGAAGAGGTGAGTTGAAAAACTAACTGCGAGTTAATTGATTGCTGTGCTCAAAATAATGCTCTTGAGTTAACATTCTTTAGTGGATAAGGAACTTTGTGTACCAATCGAGAAGAGACGCCGATTATTGGATAAAGGCAATTTGAACATGCTTTTCGTTTCTTTTTTTTTAGAAAATGCAAAATCAGGCTTTAAAGATTAAGACTGTTGCATAGAACAAAGGAAGGCTAGAAAAAGAAGTTTCCGAGGAAAAAGAATAGAAAAATGTACTGACCTTTTCTTGGCATGGTTTAAGACGCCATTAATTACACTCTAATCAGTACTTAAATTTATCGTCACTGTGCTACACATTTTTATCAAGAGATTTTATACGCAGTCCCGCGCGAGCAGCTGAAGATAAGGGCCTTATTAATCAATTACCTTTACCCTACTCGGGTACGGTAAAGGTAAAGGTAATTGCAGTTGCAGTAAAATAAGGTTAAGACGGAGGGAACGTCGAATAAGTCCGGGCGGAATTGACGGCACTGAAGCGGATGTGGGAGCTATAGAGGAGGGGCTGAGAACAAGCAAAGTAATCGCGATTGATGGCGAGTTTGGTGTAATGGAATTAAATTAAATAAGAGGAAATACAAGTAAAGTGATTGTAATGCGAGTTAGGATACACGAAACTGAAAAGAGATGGGAAAGCCACTTAAATGCAGGAAATATTCCCCTGTTCGTTTGATTTTGTTTCATTGAAAATTGCAGATTGATAGAAGTTGACGAGGTTGTATTTTATGACGGGTTTATAACCTCTTTTACATATGTACCAAGATGTTTGTCAAATATAAAGGTTAGTCCAGCTTAATTCAAGAGCCGTGGGGTGGTATTTTACATTGCTTCCCGCATCCCGCTGCCCACACTCCTAAAAACACCATCGATGTTATCCAGCCTCATAGCACGCGTTCAAAGAATCAAATGGACTCAATTTTTACTGGTCATCACCTACCCTCCCCCTCCTCAGTGCTGCTCGTAGGCGCGACCTCCATCACGATCTCATCAGTTCTCAAAGAAACTAGTTTTGTTTTAAATCACAAGCTGATGTTTGTGTTAAGCTGTTTCAGTGATTTGAAGTCGATTGATAATTCTTTGCCTGTTTTGAAATGCTGGGATTTTCCCTTTGGCTATATTTTCGAATTTTAATTTTTTTCTTCTTAATGTCTGTTTGTGCATAGCTTGAGAGGAAAATATGACATCAATTTGCGGTTGGACGTTTTGGAAATTCAGCGTTGCGTTAATTTAAAGATTTAATGTTTTTTTAATTGGTTTAAAATTCGCATTCCAGATGAATCTGTCTTACCATGCATATTGAGATCTCCGACCGGCAATGACGTCATATATTATCATAAAATAAACATGGCGACGCCCAGGTGATTCACACTGAAAGCCAAACACTTCGTATACGAACCACTCACAGGGATATCGACGTAAAATCGCGGTATCAGACAAAGGAAACCATTAGCTATACCTTGGAACCTGAACTACTTTTCAGCCAAGATCTTCTTTGATATCCCTGGCAAGCCGTGTGTAGTGGCTGGTTGAACAAGCTTAGACATTTGGGTATTTAGCTCTAATCAGTGACTGGCGTTGAAAGGTGACGAAAAAGGCTAAAGAATGGAAAAATCGCAGAATAAAAATTAATTAAAAGGCTAAGGCTTTAAGAATATATTCGAATTACCCGAAAGGTCATAGTTCTATAAATGTGTTACTCAGTTAGGTCGTTAAATTGATTTTTTTTTTTCAGTCGAGCTCTCCGGATAAGAATGTTATTGATCCTGTCTAATTTATTTGACCGCCAACTGAACTAAAGGAACTAGTCTTGTGTATTTACGTAAAATCGGAAGCCTGGGAAAATAAGATATATTAAAGGTTGCAATCAAATGAAAATAGAACATCGAATTATCTCAGGATTGGTATTCAAATTTTCTCAAGAAATAATGAAGACTCCATGTGTGAAAAGCATTTATAAGAACATCACTGCTAATGACAATGATAATAAGAGAGAGCTTGGAGGAAAACACTGAGGACTTTAAAAGGTGTACAAAATCAAGTAAATTGTAGCAGAACTTGAAGCCATTTTCTTCAGGAAACTTTGTTTTTCCTTCTCTCGTCAATAGCAAAGCTTACCATGCCTCAATAAGCGCCAGAAGCCGACTGAGTTAGACTACACGCGACAAATGATGCCTCAGTATCTATTTCCCTACACTTAATGAACTGATTAATTGAAACTAGGCCTCACACCTTGCAATATACCCGGGTGGATTACCATCTAGAAATGACAGGGGTGGTGGTCGTATCCTTTAGGTGTTAAAAAGCGGTTTTGCTACCTCTCAGGAAGTTCAGTGTCAACAGGACCACAGTAGGCGTTTTTGCGGTACCATTTGGGATATTGAGCCTAAAAACATAATGACAAGAGATAATGTGTTATGTAAGAATTGCTGCCTCTAAGGGGAGAAAAAAGGTCAGCCACGCCCACAAAATAGGACCTTGGTATCTCTTAGGTTTTTTTTTTCCAAATATCCGTCGATAACCCGCATCTTTTTTAATAAGGGATTTCCCCTCGGGGGTACTTTATGGAAACGACATTTTTGTAATGTTGTTTAGATTCAATATCCCCTGTACGTAACTTTCAATCAGAGAAATGTGCCGATTAATCCAAGTTAGCGATTTTCGAAAAGGCTTTTGCCGGAATTACTGGTACTTTGTTGACCATTCTGTACGTTTCTTCTCTGAAAATAAAAAGAGCGAATGCAACAAACAAATGCGCTCTCTTACAGAGAAACGCATCATGCGTTACGAATCAGCTACGAAAACAGAGGTTTCCTAGCGTTGAGTTCAATAGTTGACATACAACAATGTGACCCACTTTGCTTCTATAGCAGAAATCAGAGAAGAAGTGAAAAGTAACATTTAACAATTGTAAGTTAGTCGATCCTTGTTTTCAAGATAATGCTCTTGAATTAACATTCTTTCGCGGATCAGGAACTATCAAAGGAAGATTATCGAGACAAGACGAAGATAAAGATTCAATACAGAAAGATAACTTAACCAGCATTGTACCTTTCCGCCATCTAGCTGTTTATTCTTTGAAACAAGAAGTATATCACTACATAATATAAGTCTTGCAGCTCTAGCTGACTTAAACCCATTGTCCTTCGAAAACAAGAAACCTTTAGAAATGTATCTTTATAGTTTCGTGATAGAGAATCATCTGCAAGATCACTGATACGAAGCTGTCAGATTTGTTGAGCCGTACATCCTACGCAGACGAATTTGGCTGCTTGTTACGCAGAGGAGGACGTGATAAGCTTACACGAGATCATCGAAAAGAAGAATTGCTAGCTGAGAAAACAAGTTCCAAAAATCAAGCTGAACTAAGCAAAATGTTAGGCAAAATACCCAACCAAATCGGGCTGTTCTTGGGTTGGGGAGTATGCGTGTGACATTTTTCGAAATATTTTACCGATACAAACAAATTAATTTTAGCTTCTACTTGTTTGTGTTGAAAGGACACATAGTTCATCAACGCAATTATTGTAATTTCGAGCTGTGGGTTCCAGAAAATAACATTTTCCCGTTATCAAATAATCTATAACGTGATCTTTGCTTCCAATGCAATATTCTTCTCTGATTGGTCCATTTGTACCAGGTGACTCAAACACTGTTCTAGTCTCTCCAAACACGGTAAAACGCGTGAAGGGCGATGACGATTGATTCGGTCGGTTAAAAAATTAGGTCCTTTTAGAACCCCCATCAGTGTTAGTAGTAAGCATCAAAAGGAGGCGCACCGATTTCTTTGAGCTGTGGTGAAGGACGAACCGTCTCTATTAACCGTCCGTTTGTGTGGTTACCTATTAGGTTTTCAAACGGCTATAATAAACGTGTCCCGAACCTGCTCCCCAGTGCCTCTCTTCTTCCCCCACCTTGAAAACGAGGTTGAACGTGTCGAATATGTAAGAAACGAACCACCCCAGCTAGAAAATCTAAAACTTTATTTTCTTATCCTAAAACTAAATATTCATTATATTTTCTCTGTATAATATAAACGAGAGATTTCGCCGCACGAGCTAGTAGAGTTATGTTACAAAAGCATATCTTTAGAAGATTAAACTGTACATGTATTTACAACGATCGAGTCGGCCTTTCTTACATTTAACCTGCAGTACAAAACATTGCTAGCCGCATGTCCACACTTTCCTTATAAAAAAATATTTTAGCGTTTTTTTCTAACACACAATATATCAATTAAATCTTATGGTGAAGATAGAATACTTAGTCATTTTCGTTTGCGTGGGATAATGTATCCGAAATATGTGACTGTTTGAGAAGGGGATTTGCGAGGAGTGCACGCGCGACACGCATGAAGCAGTCGTTTACTACGAAGCCACGCGTAGAGAGAATCACCTGCGGGATTCCCGCGGGATGCGGCTAGTTTTGGCCTAATCCCTTAACTCGCGCCTGTTCGATGGCTGCCAAAAATGAAAGACCATGCTCGTAGTCGAAGCAGAAGACAATTACGTGACGAAAAATTATGTACAGTGATTCTTTTTTAAACTCCGACAGAGCGTGCTTAAGAAACTGAACAATTTGAACGTGGTAATCAGTGGCGAATAACGTTTAGGAATATTTATCGATAAAACTTGAGAGAAATCACGTGTGAAAAGCAGAAACCCTCGTCAGACTGAGCAGAACCCAGTCTCGTCGTCATATGCATCATTAAAGCGCGAGAAAGGAAACGTTGAAAATGAATAAATTGGATGATCGTCACATTTTCAACTTTTCCTCGCTGGGCGCGATGATTTTAATGATATCATTCCAGTATCTGGGCTTGTCCCACTCAAGGCATGGCTAATAGGTCTCGCAATAGCATTCGTCTTACTGTATGCTCCATTTATTGTTAATTAAGGCCCTAACAAGAGGCTAATAGTTCCATCGGCAACACTTGTACGTATATGTCCATCACCCAATTTCGACATAACTCAAATTTTTCAGCAAGTAACACAACTATCAGACGCTTTGTGATCTTGTCCATGGCATAGCTAATAACTTCTGTGTTGCTGGGGACACAGGAGACACGGACCTCCCGTGTCCGAAGCCATCTGATCTCTGATTGGTTCATTCAACCAGAAGGACAACATTGACGCCCAATGGGTTTAATTCCCAACGAAACCAACTAGAACGCAGTGTAAACACGACCAGCACTACCTACTTCGTGTATCACGCACGTAATATATACACAATCACATCACAGCTCCGTCTGAAGTGTCTCAGTGTTGGGGTCGTAGCTTCCGATGCAGCAAAACACGCGATCTGACAGAGAGGTCCTAGTGCCGGGTGCATCCAGAGATTGAGAACGCCTTTTGAATTCTTCTGGAGTGAGCACCTCACACTTGTGCGATATTGTTTGCACGTCGTTTTCATCCACGTGGGTTGATCGGTACAAGGATTGCTGTAATCAAGAGTAAGGAATCAATGATATTTATAACCGGAGATATGCCGCAACAGCCTAGGACTTGTTTATGTTAAACAAAACTACTTTCAAATCCAGGGGAAACTCCCAAATAATAGTTGTCTAAGGCATAAAAACACCAACGGTAGCTACGACAGAAGAAGATTAAGATAGATTGCAGACAAAAGACTTGAAAAGTTTAGCTAAGTTTTTTTTTTCAGGTTGCGCGTCGGAAACGTAACCCCTTTTATTTATCAACCCAATTTTTCAGTCGCACATATAAATGGCGGCAACAACTTCATATCTGTTACCACTTTCTCCATAACAAAGCAGATCTAATGTACGAAAACCCTGATGGGGAAGACCCAAAGGTGGACGCGGCCGATAAAGAGAGGTGGCCGGTTTCTAGGGGTTTTATCCACAGTATTTTGCCGACAATAATTTGAACCTTAACAAGTAGCCTCTCCATAGAGGTTCCACTATATTCACTATATTTCTTATTTTATCATGTATCCCAGATTTATCAGATTTATTCTGGTTACCCCAACGTTGGGAAGCGAACTGCACTAATCGTGTTGTTTATGATCTCTCAACTTAACCTTACCTTGCCATCTGAAGGCCTTCGTCCTGGTTTAGTTTCTTCCGGATGATAAAACCACTTGACTCGTACCACCATGTTCCCCATACACCCCTCCCACATGTTCTCGATACTACCAACATACGGGAGATTCAAGTTCTTTGTTGGGTTGGACATGAAAACCGCGCAATCACCGACCTGTCAAACAAGTAGAACAACCCGAGTATGCATATGATTCTTTTGAATCTGATTGGTTGTGAACACAGCACCTTGATTCTGATTGGTAAGAGGACGTTGCTTGAGTTTATTGAGCCCACTGGGCCACGAGGTCAACAAAACGCGAAAGCATGAGAGCGCATCTTTTTATGAACAGTGAAAGTCAGGATACGATATTTGAGGACATCGGCTCTCAGGTGAGCTTTCTATCTCTTTAAATGCAGTTATGTCGTAGAACGGCGTAAAAATCCAGGGTCGGGTTGTTCAAAGCCCGATTAAGCTAACCCAGGATTAGTGAGAATTTTGATTTCAGTATTGTGTTTTTTGCGGTGA
>OMLO01000824.1_pt1 | contig 22199 bp, 9 predicted proteins | sample 1674811 | NCBI WGS metagenome assembly OMLO01 (sample SAMN06265003, study PRJEB25207) | coral metagenome | isolation source: Coral host | place: Mexico:La Bocana,Puerto Morelos, Mexico | collected 2008-11-13 | reverse complement strand
CGTATATCGCAGGATATCTGTTACCTAGAATTGCAGATATTGAGAGAATCATGACCATATTTGGACAGTGTTACAATCTGTTGAATAATAATCGTAAATACACGTTTCTGTAACATTTTCCCCCAAATATTTTTTGTACCCAGATCCAGGCGATACCGTCTTAGCCTACGGGGACTCGGGACGAGGTCGCGGTAACCGTTCAATAAATGCATTCAAGAAGCTAGGATGTGAAAGATGATTAATATACAAACTTTCTTTTTACTCATTTGTTGCTGGGGCACTCCGTTATATCATTACCATATATTACGGTTTCTGGCAACAAGCTCCTTAACAGAGTTTGATCCGAATAAATATGTTAATCACCTCGTAACCCTCTATTCGTGCTCTGTTGCACGAGGTCTTAAAGGTCACATGGTCACGTCACTTGAATTCATTGAAAGTTAGAAAGTTAAAAAATCCCAGTTTCGTCATCTCCGGGATTTAATTCCAGATTTACGTAACATCAAGAAAACTTTTAAATGCTCGTGTTGGTCTACGTTACTGAGTGAACATGCTAAAAAATGTATTAAAACGTTGACTATCGAACGTTTGGAAAATGGCGCGCAAAGGAAAGCGATTCAAGGGCGATTTAACAGGGCATGTTCTCATCAGTAAGCCGCTGAAATACCAGTACTGATACATTCTCAATTGACGTCATTTTAGTCCCTATGGTGTCATGTTATACAGTCAAGTGGTAAGAGTCCCTAGCTGAAGAAATTGTCAGACTGCTTTCATCCCGCGGGGGGAGGGGGGGGGGGAAGGAAGAGGGGGATTTGGGGCGGGGTGACCTCCCAAACGGAAAGGTCGGGTCGATTCCCTTTCTGAACAGTGGGTGGTAATCAAGAAGCCTACTCTGCTGAAAGTGGTATCTTTTAAGGATCAAATTAAGCTTGAGTCCTGCCAAGGTTGGTCCCCGTTAGGAGTTTAATTCATATTTTCGGACGAGCATTTTCGATCTTTTCTTATGGGAGTCATCTCGGACGTTTTCATGAATTGCTAGTTAACGCTTGTGTCTTATACTCGGTTAAAACCCTCTTCTTTAGATATTTACACAGAAATGACGGACAAAATCGTCGCTTTACTTTATTCATAACCAATGTTCCATTTATTTATAAAAAATTCCAGCCCCTTTAATTAAAAGGCAACACGATCACTTGAACGGCTAAAACAAGTTAATGAACAAAGTATTATCTTTCATAAGCGTAGCCTAAAAACTTATATTTTATTTAGGGGACGCCAAACAGCCGGTGTCAGCTTGTCAAGTCAAAACAAACAAGCTCAGTTTTCACTTAGCTAATGCACCAACCAACAGCTGATGCACTGGGTACGACACAAAGGAAGCAGCACAAAGCGAGAATAGCCGCTTGAGAGATATTAGTTCAATATCTATTAAGTGCTTTTTATCCTGTGGGAAACAATACGCATTTTAAGGTATATCGCTATGAACCCTAATTTTTGCCCTCTTGAAGGTCATTGAAGACGTCCATAACTGAAATAAAAACTGAATCGCTATTAAATTTAAAGCTCATTTACAAACGTTTAATGATTCGTACACTGAAAAACTCAGTACCGGCTAGCTGCCGCATTTTAACACCTCCATAAACGCTTTTCTCAGTTTCCTATTCCGTATTCCGTATATGAACGGTCCCACCACACTGTCCAGAAAAATCAAGTAAATTCCCGCCATTCGAAGATTTCTTGGCGGGAAAACGCCGGCCGTTTCCATGCTGTCCATAGCGAAACATGGCAGCCAGCAGAAACAAAACACAAATACGATAAGCGAGATTGTTCGCGTTATATGAATATCATCTCCCCGAATCTCTTTCGTTTGTAATCGTTGCTTACTTTCCACCGTTTGCTCTGTTGTGATCTTGCTAGAGCAGACAACTTGTAAATCGTAATGAAGTTTATTTTCAGCGTTCAAGTCTGTAGGCTTTTCTTCCTTAGGGGTACAATTTCGGTCTTTTTCGGAAACGAAAACAACCCTCACAGCGCTAATGCCTTGCTGATCATCGCTGGGTCCTAACTGTTCTTTTGTGCGACACCTTCCAAGTGAATTGAAGACATTAAACGTTTTATTACCAAGATTTTTGTCTGTATCAGTTTCAACTCCGCGGCCATGGATTTTCTCCGCTAATTTAGGGTTACACTGAGCAACTGATTCCTGCTTCACAGCAATTTTTCGCCGATGGGCGTTCACCGTCTTCGCAATTTTTACGTTGCAAAAAACAACGATGATAATATCAATCATCATAAATGTATTGGCAGTGATTTTGAAGGAATAACTCGTATTGTCTGTGTGACACAAGGCTGTGCGCGGATTAAAACTGTAATGTCCCCATCCAAACAAAGGCGGGCTGCAACTAACGATGCAGCAAAGCCAAATACAACAGATAATTTTCAACACAAGCTTCTTGCCAAATATTCTTCGGTATTTGTTGGGAGAGCAGATCAACAAATAGCGATTTACACTTATCGCTGTCAGTGTGAATAATGTAAGGGCGAACAAAAGATAGTTTTGGTATCCCTGAACTGCACAAAATGCAGCGCTAAATGTCCAGTGTCCCTTTTCAAGAGTCCACACAAACACAGGAAGTATTGTGATAGCCAAGAGAAAGTTTCCCACTGATAAATTCAGGACAAATATGTTGGGTATAGTTCGCAATTGTCTCCTCTTGTACATGATCAGCATCATTAGGAAATTTCCCAGCGCGGCCATAACAAGAATCAGAGACGCAAATCCCACTTCGAAAACAACTTGTGCAGTTGTTCTGTCGTCCAACGGAGGAAAGATACTCCAGGATTTTAACGGCTTTGCAGTGTTATTCATGGCGACCGGCACGTCATTGCTCGTAGTTCATCAGTACATCTGTCTCACAGCAGCTTTAGCTTTTTCAATTAAGGTAGCTGAAGCTTAAGAAAACTATTGTTTGGAACAGTCGCGACCAATAGAATTTTTCAGTTTTCTGTGTAGTAAACACATACGGAAGTCGATGCGTATCTCAGTTAGACGTCATAAATATTAAAATTTAAAGTGACTGCCAGCTTCAAAACCTATTGGCAAACAACATTTAAGTTTTTTTGTTGAATAATAAAGGTGAAGCTAGGAACGGCAGTATAGGGAAGCAATGCTATGAGATGTCCCACAACCACATTTAATATCCGATATAGTTAAATTCGATTCGCAGTCTGCCAGAGTGTCATAAACAGTAAAAGTGACAATACCAACTTTTGTATATTTTGACGCACAAAAACTTATTAGGGCTATTCAGCAAGACAGGATGCAACGTAATAATTGCCTGGCGTTTCGAAGAGATTCTTTTGAATTTTCGCCCCCTTAATGAAAGACACAGCCATTCCAATTTAGCTGACGTAAATTGTAAGGACCAAAACTGTCAGTTTTATATAAGGGACGGCCTTTTGACTTCCTTGCAAAACCTTTTCGTGACGGGAAAAAAAGAGTTAAAATGGAACCATGCAAAGAGAAACCAGATTAGATTTCACTCATTAATATTTATTTATCATACAAATTTGGACATGTCACATTCAAGCACTTGGGTTGGGTTTACAGAGAAATATCTTTCGTTCGTCTTCGAAATATTTACATATTGTCTCGCCACAAAATGAGGCTGGATGCAGATACTGTCTATAAATACCTGGTTTGTTTTCTCTTTAGGTAAATAGGGTTGATTTACATGTTTAGTAGTTCAGGAAAACGATAGCTTATATTTCTTTAACTTAAGTTTTCCATATTAAACTTGAGAGTTCTCATCACTGCACGTCAGAGTTTACCAATTTACATTACAAGGAGTTTTTCCTAGCCGATTTAAAGTATTATGATCCCAACATAAATAAAGAAAGTGCAATTTTCTTTGCTGTTTCTTTGTGTTTTAGCTTTGCTTCGTAAGCCTTTAATATTTTAGTAACTGCCACTCTTCTAATCTGCAAATGACAGGGGTTGAAGAGAATACGGCATCTTATTACAACTTAACACGAATCATTTGTCATTCCTCGTCAAATTAAGAGATTGTGACAATTAAACGACCAAGAGACACTTTGGCCCTTTTCGCTTCTTCCAGATGTTCTGAGCTTCTTAGCTCAGAAAAAAATTAATAAAATTCCAAAAATAAGTTTAAAGATTACGCCTACACTGGCCACTCACGCACTCTGGAGTCAAGAGGTACATAACAGACTACGTTGCTTGGAAACCATTTTTACAAAGGTGCGTTTTTTCGCGTTACCCGCGATTTAAAAAAGAGATTTTATGACATTACGAGACAGATAACAGTAAAACCTTACATTTCACATGCCTCTTCGACCAAAGCAAGAACATGCTGGTCGCTCGTTGATCGAAAGTCTTTTCCGCGCTTCTGTGAAGCTTGGAATATATGACGCAAATCAGTCATACAAAGAAAACAAAGAGAGCCACGATGACTTTTAGCATAGCCTTGACACTCTGCAGTCGCATTATCTTTTTGTTTTAATTTTTAAGCTAAATATCACATTTACAAGGTGGCAAATGTATCCCACCACTTGATTTACCAATCACAGACACCTTAAAGTATATTAAGACGAAAACAACTAAAATGAGTGCGTCTGTAACTATATATTTTTTCTAACGAAATCAAACGGACAATCAGATAAACCTCCTTGGAGTACGTTATCTTAGTTTATATTCACTAACTTTTTTCGTAACAAGATTCACGAATAAGGCCTCTAACACTTCAGTTAAAAAAATACTCCCCCGAGTTAATTTATCTTTTGTTTTTAATTTGCCTCCTTTCCAGCAAGCGAAACAAAACTGGGATCAGATTGAATATTATTTGGTACACAAGACCATCATAATTCCAAGAAAAAACGGGAATTTACTGCTTTAGTAACAGTATGGAGACCTTCTGTTTTAAAAGTGAATCTGTCTCTGTTCTAACGAGGTATCAGTGGAAACCGACTTATATTTACGATCGGCCGATCCTATTTTTCGCGGCGACGGGAGAGAGGTGAAATACTAAAAAACTGATCGCAGTTTAGATCCGTATTAGAATCCCACATAGAAACATAGTGAGCACTGAAGCAATCTATTAGAGTGGGTGTATTAATTGTAGTGTTCAATATAAACTGTTTCAATCCAATTGGTTCTTTTTCTCAGAAAAAAACGTCTAAAGGAAGTAATGAAAGGTATTAGCTTAAACTTTAAATTAATTGATTTCGCATATTCACATTTGTCAAGACCTGCGGAAATATATTAGTTTTGTGCGAGCGACAACGTACTACGTAGTTTCCATTCAGCTTTTGTAGTTTGATTCATCGTCGTTTATCAGTGTTAGGAAATGCAATTCTACTTTATAAAATTCCAATTTACACATGTTAATATAATCAGTGATTGAAGAAAGCTCTACACTAATGATTTCTCAAAATTCAGCTTGTTTCAGCATTCATACGTAAAAAGCGGCTTATTCACAGTCTGCGCAAAGCAAAAAAAAAAAAACGATAAAAATTTGACTTGAGGTTGGTTTAAGTCGTCCTTTTATCTGACAGGTATCCGATTCTTGATATTTTCAATCAAGATGAAATAGTCGCTTCACCATGTTTCGTATTTCCCTGTTTCTCATCCCGTAGACAGCTGGATTGATAACCAGATCAAGAAACATCATGTAAACTCCAAACATGCGCACTTCGCGAGTCACGTGCACGCCACGTGACACAAGAATGTCGAGAATCACATTTGGGACCCAGGACAAACAGAAAAGGACCACTATCACTGAAACTGTGCGAGCAATATGCACATCCTCCCCTCTTAGCTCCTGAGGGTCCCTTATAGCTCTGCAAGGTCCCTCATTTGCCAGCTGTAAGGGGCCCGCCTTCCTTTCTGGCAGGATTCGTCTCCTGTGCTGACGAACGGCTCGAGCGATTTTGGCATGGCAGAAAATTATCACAAAGATGCAACAAGAAACAACAGCTGAGCTGGTGATACGAAATGAATTCTGACCATTTTCCGAGATAGAACATAGCGACTTGAACGGAATAAACCGATATTTACCCCATCCTAAGAAAGGACCAGTGCACAGGGTGATTGCTAGGCACCAAATGCAAACAATCATGAAGATTACAGACTTTCTAGAGAAGAAGTTTCCATAGAAGTTTGGCTTGACTATCTTAAAATAGCGATTGACCCCGATCGCAGTTAGCGTGAAAAGATTGGTGCCAAACAAAACGACGTCAAAGAAAGCGCAAAAGTGGCAGAAGCTTTCTCCAAGACTCCACTCTCCTCTGACTATTGTATTTATGAGAATGGGAAGCTGTGACAGCGTCAGCAATAAGTTAGACACTGCCAGGTTCAGGAAAAGGGCATTAGGAATGGTGCGAAGGCTGCTTTTCTTGTAGATTGCGAAGCACACGAGAAGATTGCCGCACACAGCGAAGATGAAGAGGAGGACCGTGAGCGTGACTTCTACTGCGATTTGTCCCTTTGATCGGGTGGGAACTGAGAAAGATGAAATCTCCATTAATGTGAATAGGATCAACTGCTAAACAGTGTTGATTTCATGTACACGCCGAACGGTTTTCGGACCACGATGCTCTGGCTTGAAAGTTGAATACAAAGTGCTATTCTGAGGCAGGTGAGCGCAAAGTTATCTCATAAACCCTCAGTGCACTCGTTGCGACAGTTTTTTTGGCATCCAAAAACCACTTTATTTATCCATAATGGTAGATACAATTACTGTTAGCTTTTGTGTGGACTGTAGAAGGCAGCTGACTATCGAGACCGGGTGACAAGACAATACTAAGAAAGTCGACTGATTGTTCTCGAAGCCAGAGTCGTTCTATTCTACAGAACAGAAAGCTGCAGTCAGAGTCTGTCAGCCATCAGAAATATTTATTCATTTGCCTGTCTCAAGTGATTTTTACTTGCTTGTCGCGATTGTGCTGTTTCCTGAACGTTAAAAGGCCAAGAAGAATAGCTGGTTAGTTAATGAAGTATTTCATTGTACATGTGGGCGGTAATCAGACAGCGAAACAACTTAGTATTCAACTGGGCTGTCAAATAATTGTTGATTTTAGCTGGGCAGAAACCTTAAACAAAATTTTCACGAAACGATCGTCCTATCCTTTGCATCTTGGGGCCGTTCTTACTTCTCATATTGGCAACCAGTTTGTACAGTGTGGAGAACAATCGCTCCTTTTTAAACGCAATCATTCCGGCACACAAAGTACTTTATTACATACAAAAATTTATTTATTTTTACAAACAGTGGCTCAACGAGAGCACTCACTTAAATCGCATCGCTATACTTGGTCTCTTAGAGGAATGAAACTGTAATCATACTTAACAATAACTCAATTCATCAATGATCTTATTTCATATTTGTTGACCTGAAATGGTCGGCGGCACAATTCGCTCGTTAGCGTGACTGTTCAGGTCGTCACTGATCTTGGCCGGGATTAAAGCACGTGATTCACATTTTGCGTGACTTCTTCGTATGGTGGTACTGGTGCCCTACTGTGTAAGTTGTCAGTGTCTTTTTGCTATCAGTTTTAAAAGCGTTGACAAAAAATTACATTAGAAACGTGTGTCCTCAAAAACAAAGGCTGCGTTTTGTTGACCTGTCACCCGCCTCGCAGCCATAAAATTGTTGTTACTCCTTAAAGCAATCATGGGTGACGGTTGTGGCGTTGCGTTCTGCTCTAAATCCTTATATTTTTGTCTTTTTAAGGCTTTCTTACGAAATGATATCGATTGCAAGCTTTGCCTGCGTCCCACGGGGGCCTCGCATTTGATTAAAGATTTGAATTCGTCACGAATATCCAAGTTGTACACGCTGTAAATAACGGGGTTCGCAGTTCCGTTGCAAAGCATTAAAAAAGCCGACACTGTGCTGTAATATGGGCCAAGCTTGTTGTAGAAGCCGAAGTGAACCGACAGCTGAGAAATCCAGAAGGGTATAAAAGAAATGTAAAATACAAACACCAGCATCGACAACATTTTTAGAACTTTGTGTTTTTTCGCTTGAACCGCTCGTTGAGCTCCTTCGAGTTGAAAACCAGGCGTTTTGTGTTGCCAGATTCGCACTCCAATGGCTGCATACAGTGTAAGTGTGATGACAAATCCTATCGCCAGAAGGATTGTCTGAAATATAAACCACCTCACGACCTCTTCGCAGGTCAGACAAACAGCGCATATTGCTGTTCCACTACGATCCACTTTAAGATGGGCAAAGACAAACAAGGGAGCAGAATAAAGTCCACTGACAAGCCACGTGGATGCGATTATAAAATACGCCCGCTTCTTCGAGACAAATGTCTTCATTGGAAAGAATATCCCTAAAAACTTCTCTACGGCGATGGCTAGAATCGTCAGATTCGATGTCAAAATTAAAACCGCGGATAGAAACACGTCAAATTGGCACAAGAAAAGTCCAAAACGACCCTTAATATGCCATTCGCTGCTCAATAACATATGCACACAGATCATTGGTATCATCTCCAACGCAAACAGAAGATCGGCCACAGACAGGTTCACAATAAACAAATAGTGCACTTGCCTCCGTAAAGTCTTTCCAATCCTCCTAATGGCTTTGATGACGACTATGTTTCCAACCAAGGAGAATGCTACCATAACATAGTAGACGACAGCTAAGATGGCTTGAGTTTGTTGAATTTGTGCCTGTGTTCCGCCTTCATCGGAGCTTGAATTTGTCGGCGAGTCAACGCTAATATTCGTTTCGTTTCCGTTATTCATTGTGGCCTGAGCGGTCTGGAGCTCGCCTTTTCAATCTTCAGATGGTATAGAGTCCGCGATGCACGCTGCCGTTGCGTACTCGTAAAACCGCATTATTTGAATTTTTGGAATACGCATATGTTACGCTTATTTTCCGGTTTGACCTGGGATAATAAAGTTGTGTATTCAACCCTATTTAGCCTGAGGGTGGGGATGGTAGGGAAAACAAAGTTCTGGTAATTATTTCTTTCAAAGACAGCGTGCAAGCTACAACATTTGGCCACAATATAATAAGTACACTTAAATGATTTAATAATCTTTTTTATAAATGACTTTTTCTAAAAGTTATCTAGGGATATTTTGGCCACAGTATTTGACGTTTGGTTATGGAATTTACTTTACTTTTATTCACATTTTTTTTTATTTATTTGAATCATTTTTTGAGCACTTCTGACTTATTATAAAACCTTCTGAGATCCAAGATGACCGACAAAATATATTCAATCTTCGTGCATTACTGAGGTGGCTGTCACACTTGCTTTTCCGTACTATTTGGGGGCCAGTAACAGTGTATTTGCCATGTTTCAGGCTTTCGAGTTCCCACGCGTGTAGTAAAATTAGTTTTTCATCGTGCTCGAAACATTCAATCTTGGTGTATTAAGTGGGTGTTCTTTCGCGCGGATCCACGCGCGTTTACCCCTCTGCTTCCACCATTGTTTTTCTTTACCCTTTCAAGGACTATGTTTTTTTCGGCGGCAGGACGTGGCTGAAGCGAAAATTATAAATCGTGATTTTAGCGAAGAAAGGGAACCTGGTCGGTAAAAATTAGTACTAATTTCAATGCTAACAGAAATACCGAAACATCCAAAGTGATGTAGGCGATACAGAAACAAAAAAATGTGCGCAAATTGTTCATCTCTTAGTGTTACTGACTGATTTTTGAGAAGCGATAAGGAAATATTTGCCACATCATCGACGACATCCAAGCATTGGCTTTTATCATGAACAATATAGAAACACGAGTTCAAAAACGTTCAATCACGAATCAGATCATCTCTCTTTATTTTAGATGTTTTTCTTAATACAGCTTACAAAATATTTGCTCATAAATAGGCAAATTTTTTTGCAGCTGAAATTTCAAACCTTGAACTGTGTCTTTTCATGTGCGTTTTGTTGCAAATAAAAAACGCACAAGGAAGATTTTTAAAAAAAAAAGTATTCACGTTATCCACGATAGTAATAAAGATTAACATGTTCAGCTTTCAGTCAGTGTTACAGCTGGTTTTGAAATTATCGATACAAATTTAAGCAAACATTTATCGAATTTATGTAAACTTATTAAATCAACCTTCTATTTCACACCTGTTGTAAATTCATGAGTGCATTTTTAGTCGAACCAACAACATCAATTAACAAGTGAGAAATATTACATTTTACCACCTAAATTAACCACACGAATCAGATTTGAGCTGACATCAAAATTAAGCGGCAATGCTGTGCAGATTTGTAGCGTTTTCGGCTTACTGCTACTTTATTGCAGCTCTTCTGCCCCTTTCCCACAGCTGCCCTATAGGGTATAGCGGCTCGCCATGCACAGGTAAGCTTTGAAAGGCAAATTTACTTCATCAGTTAGCAAACGTATCATTTTTCTTCGAAAGTTATTTTATTGCTTTTCGAATTTTCAATTCCGAACCTGACTCAGAAAAAAAGACATAATTCGGATTTTTGTATTATGCGATTTCGTGAGGACGTTTAAAGTTCCGTTCAAAACTGCCATCGGTAAAGAAGTCACACCATGTCTTAAGTTCTATCGGATCGCTGAAGTTCAATGATAAAATAGTTACTCCCACAGGCGAGAGGTCGATGACTATGAGATGCGACTTACAAGTCTTATTTGATTCAAGAAGAAGCCAAACTACAGCTATGCCAACAGTTGTGGTAAATCGTCCTTCAAACATCATGCGTCTCGCAAAAGTTTCGTTGAATTTCGCGGGTGTCACAGTTTCATTTTATAAGCGGTTATGTACGTCTTGTAGTCGCGAGATTTTCTCAAAGCTGTCTCGTATCCTTGATTTTTTTGCAAGGCTAAGATAGTCTCTATTAAAGTACAGATTTGTTTAGTCGCGTCTTTATAAATGACGTCTGAATGTTTTGAACTCGCATTTAAAACACTTTTAATTCGGTCTCGCAGTTGAAGAAGTCAAAATGTCTTGCCGAGCTCGCAAAGGAAATTAAACGCTTGACTCCCATTCTTGCATTTCGTGACCATTCACCACTCTTGTCTTGAGCTCGCACAGAAAAATCTAGTCTCACCTTCCTTACAAATCAATCATCGATATCCGACCTGCTTCTCAATACAATAGCTCTCGTTCTCTTAAACTCAAGTAGGCTCAAGAGGCATAATTAGACTCCATCGCATATTAATCTATTCTAAAGAGGCACCCAGTTGACGGTTGATTCAATAAACTTAAGTTCTGCTTTTGAACTAGAACATTATATACGTTGAATCGCATATCACAATACGTACTATACTGCACTATTTACTGATTCAGCAGCAGGTCAAGAAATCATCCCACATTTAATTTCACTGTTATAGCAAAACACCTGACCTGAACAAGATGCATCGGATCGAAAATGTTTAATTAAATTTTCGGACTTGAGTGTCTTGTTTTGTTATCCACCACAACATAATTTTAAAAAAATTTATATATGATTTTTTATTTCTTTCTTACTTTCTAATTTTCGGTCCGTATACACTGTATAATATAATAATATTATTATATTAATATTAATATATTCTTATTATTATAGTATTAGTGTACTACTGCTGAGAAAAATCTTAATTTTAGCTGATTTAAATGTCTCCTAACAGTAGTAAATACCAAATCCTGAATTGTTTGAACTAATTTGTCATTCCAGCTTTGTTTGCTTGTTTGTTCTGTAGTTTGGTCGTTCGTTAGCTCGTTAGTTCGTTCGTAAGTTCGTTCGTTAGTTCGTTCGTTAGCTCTTTAGTTCGTTCGTAAGTTCGTTCGTGAGTACGTTCGTTAGTTCGTTCGTTAGTTCGTTCGTTAGTACGTTTGTTCGTTCATTAGTTCGTTCGTTTGTTCGTTCATAAGTTCGTTCGTTAGTTCGTTCGTTAGTTCGTTCGTTAGTTCGTTCGTTAGTTCGATCGTTCGTTAGTTCGATCGTTCGTTAGTTCGTTCGTTCGTTAGTTCGTTCGTTAGTTAGTTCGTTCGTTCGTTCGTTCGTTCGTTCGTTCGTTCGTTCCTTAGTTCGTTCGTTAGTTCGTTCGTTCGTTCCTTAGTTCGTTCGTTTGTTCGTTCGTTTGTTCGTTCGTTCGTTCGTTCGTTTGTTCGTTCGTGAGTTCGTTAGATCGTTCTCAGATAGCTGGATTTGGTCGCTAATTTACCTCTGTCGTCAGTATGATGCAAAGTTAGTGGGTTGACTGGTTAGAATATGTTTATCACGTTATGACAGGTATCGAAAATAAGCTAACCTAATCAAGCTTCAGTTCGCACCGAGTTAACCGGTTATTTTACATCATGGGTTTCTCCAAGTCCTCCAAGGCTATTTAGTTAGTACGTTTGTTCGTTCATTAGTTCGTTCGTTTGTTCGTTCATAAGTTCGTTCGTTAGTTCGTTCGTTAGTTCGTTCGTTAGTTCGTTCGTTAGTTCGATCGTTCGTTAGTTCGATCGTTCGTTAGTTCGTTCGTTCGTTAGTTCGTTCGTTAGTTAGTTCGTTCGTTCGTTCGTTCGTTCGTTCGTTCGTTCGTTCCTTAGTTCGTTCGTTAGTTCGTTCGTTCGTTCCTTAGTTCGTTCGTTTGTTCGTTCGTTTGTTCGTTCGTTCGTTCGTTCGTTTGTTCGTTCGTGAGTTCGTTAGATCGTTCTCAGATAGCTGGATTTGGTCGCTAATTTACCTCTGTCGTCAGTATGATGCAAAGTTAGTGGGTTGACTGGTTAGAATATGTTTATCACGTTATGACAGGTATCGAAAATAAGCTAACCTAATCAAGCTTCAGTTCGCACCGAGTTAACCGGTTATTTTACATCATGGGTTTCTCCAAGTCCTCCAAGGCTATTTAGTTTGACACTAAAATAAAGTTTTATTATTATTATTGTTATTAATTATAATAATAATAATAATAATAATAATAATAATAATATGATTATTATTTAAGGAAAATTACTTCTGAAAATTCACGGTTAATGTCTACTAACTGGTGTCTCTGTCTAGTCATACCTTCGTCATTATTCGGAACGTTTCGGCGTAGCTATAAGGTTGAGCTCGGGGAAATCTTCGATACTCGAAAAGATTGATTGAAAATGTTGCAATTGTTCTCGACTATCTAGACATGATTATAAACTACAAAATTTTTAAACAGTAAAAAACAATAAGAAATTACCTGATTTTTAAAAATAACGCGGATCGAAGTGCGTTGTTCAGCCATAAGGAACACACTGCAAATCTGAATTCACCGGAAATACACAGCACGTTTAACGTCGGTTGGTTAAAAATATTATTTTGTTGATGCAACTGAGATTATGTTCAATTCAGGGAAAATGAAATAAAGACCAAATAAGAACAAAGCCTTTCTGCTTTCTACTGTACTTGTATTTTACTTTTTTTACATAGTTCGTCAATGTGAGACCCTGCTTCGTACACCCTACAGTGCTATCGCGGGTCAGTGCCGCAGGGAATACTTATCTGTTTGATGCATGTTCTGCTTAGAAGGCTTCCAAGCTGTTTTTTGCAGTTACATATTGCCCCAAACCTAATTATAACTTCTCCTATCAACTAACTCATATGTCCGATGTCCTACAAAGGAAGCATATCATCGATATTTCAATCAAAATTCAATGTGAAACTGAATTGTACGGTGTTAAGACGTACAACGATTTTTATAGAACTGAGATTTTTGATTCGTTAACATCAATTGTTTAATATATAGATTTAATATATAGATTTAGCCAAGCCTTAAAGCGAACTACCAAAGCAGATTTTTTTTTCAGTTTTGTTACAAATAGACTGAAACGCACGAGGAAGATATTTAAAAAAAACAATATTCACGTTTTCAATGAACATTAAAATGTTAAGCTTTCAGTCAGTGTTACAGCTGGTTTAGACACAACAATATTATCGATACAAACAGAAGCAAACATTTGTCGAATTTAAGTAAACTTATTTAATCAGCCTTCTATTTCACAGCTGTTGTAAATTTATGACTGCATTTTTAGTCGAAAGAAAACTACAAAATCAATTAACTTTTGAGAAATATCATTTTATCACCTAAATTAACCACACGGATCAAATTTGAGCTGAGATCAAAATTATGCAGATTTGCAGCGTTTTCAGGTTACTGCTTCCTTATTGCAGCTTTTCTGTCCCTTTCCCAGAGCTCCCATGTGCTGCCCAAGGGTAAGCTGTGAAAGGCAAATTTGTTTCTTCAGTTAGTAAACGGGTCATTTTTCTTCGAAAGTTATGTTATTGCTTAATAAATGTACTTTTGTCATGATTCCGTCATTTCGAATTTTGAAGTCCCAACCTGAGTCAGAAAAAAAAGGCACGATTTTGGATTTTTGTAGTATGTGATTTCGTGAGGACGTTTTAAGCTCAGTTCAAAATTGCCATCGGTAAAGAAGTCAAACCATGTGTTCTACCAGATCGCTGAAGTTGATAAAATAGCCAGTTTTAAGTCAGGTGATGAGATGCGACGTACAAATCTTACTCTATTTAAGAAGAAGCCAAACTGCAGCTATACCAATAGGGGTGGTAAATCGTCCTTCAAAACTCATGCGTCTTGCCGAATTTTCGTTGAATTTCAGTGATATTACAATTTCGTTTTATAGGCGCACATAAGTGCGTCTAGCAGCCTCGGGTTTTTCACAAAGCTAATTTGGTTATATCAACTTAGTTGAAAATGTAAATTGGCCACCGTAACGAGTTAAAAGCTGACGTTTAGAGCATTAGCCTTCGTCCTTCGCTGACGAAGGGCTGACGCTCTAAACGTCAGCTTTTTAACTCGTTACGGTGGCCAATTTACATTTTCAACTTAGTTGATACAACCAAATTACCTTGTTTTCCCCTCCGACGCAGCACCACAGTTTATTTAGAAACTTTCATCCTTTTTTCACAAAGCTGTCTCGTCAGTATACTCGAAATACCGATTTGTTAGTCAGGTCTTAAGAAGTCGGACGTCTGAACGTTTCGGATCGCATTTAAAAGACTTGGTTTCGCAGTTGAAGAAGTCAAAATGTCTTGAGCTCGCACAGAAAAAATCTAGTCTCGCCTTCTCTCATTTACCATTCACTACTCTTACAAATTAATCATCGATGGCAGTCTGACCTGCTTCTCAATAGCATAGCTCTCGTTCTCTTTAACTCAAGAGGGCTCAAGAGGCATCATTAGAAATCTATTACGGTAAATTAAAGAGGCACCCTTGTCGCATACGACAAGACGTTCTGCACTGCCCTTATTTGTTATTGATCCGTGTTTAGAACTTAGAACAGCAACAGGTTAAAAAATGTTGAGACTTAAATTCCACGTTGTATATGTAATGCGGTGAATTACGAATTCAAAGTGTTTCTATGAAAAATCAAATTTCATTGTTATAGCAAAGCACCTGAACTAAAATACATCAGAAAATGTGTCTTGTTCTGGGTTTACCTCAGGGTAAAAACGTGTAAAGTTTTTCGCTGTTTTGTACTCTTTGTTAGGGTCTATTATGTTGATTTCTTTTTGTTTTCTTTGTTTTACGTCACTAGTGAGTGCTGCAGGTTCTTACACTAAGGATGAGCCCTTGTTTTGCTATCCTCTATTGCCTTAAGCAATTTTTAAAATATATTTTTAAAAGTTATATATGATCTTTTATTTCTTGTTTAATTTTTAACCTTCGGTCCGTTTATTACTGTTGCCAATTCTAGCCTGATTCAAAATGTTCCAAATCAGAAGAAAATGATAATGAATCGTTTGAACAAATTGGTCATTCCAGCATTGTTAGTTTGTCCGTTCGTTCGCTCGTTCGTGCATGTGTTCGTTTGTTCGTTCATTTGTTATTTCGATAGTGCGTGCGTTTGTTCGTTCGTTCGGTCGTTCGTCCTTAGTTCTGTCGTTTGTTCGTTCGTTCGCTCGTAAATAGGTGGATTTGGTCGTTAATGAATTTAGCTCTGTCAGTATGTCCCATTCCTTCAGGTTTTTCCAAATTATCTTGGTTCTAAAAGTGGGCCAGTGGTTAACTAGAGGACATAGATCATGATTGACGTCCTCTCAAAATTCACGGAAAACAAAATACGCATTTCATTTCTCACACCTGAAATTTGAAGAACTAATGGCTTGTTCAACATCTTTACTTTGGCTGTGCTTCGTTTATTTCTGCATGAAGTAAAAACAAAGCCGCTTTCCACAAAGGACTAATGAAAAGTTAAGTGGACTGCATACAAGCCAAGGGGCCTATTAGGCCGCCCTTTATCTCCGGTTTGTGTAGCACGTAGCGATAAGGAGTATTTCTACTCTTTCCCAAATAGGATGTTGGTTCATCGCAGGGTTACTCCCAGCATTAAATTCGACAGTACCCATTTATACACCTGAGTGGAGTGAATGGGGAACAGGGATGGCGCAGTGGTGAGAGCGCTCGTCTCCCACCAATGTGTCCCGGGTTCGATTCCCGGACCCGGCGTCATATGTGGGTTGAGTTTGTTGTTGGTTCTCTTCTCTGCTCCGAGAGGTTTTTCTCCTGGTACTCCGGTTTTCCCCTCTCCTCAAAAAACCAACATTTCCAAATTCCAATTCTAGCTTGGAAAGTGTCCCCGATTAGTGCGAAAGCGCTAGAAGACCTTGACACTAAAATAAAGTAATTATTACTATAAAAGTAATTATTATTATTATTATGGAGAGAAACACTGTGAGAACAAAGTGTCTTGCCTTAGAACATAACACAGTGGCCAGGGACCGAACCCGGACCACTTGATCCGTAGTCGAGCGCACAAACCACGGCATGAGACACTGTGCCTCCAATTGAACTCTACTTTCTGCTTTCTACCGTACTTGTATTTTGTTTTTACATAGTTCGTCGATGTGAGTCCCTGCTTCCTCCACCCAACGGTGCTATCGTGGGTCAGTGCCGCAGGGAATACGCCTCAGCTTGTCGCATGCACTGCCATGAAGGCTACGAAGCTCTCGGTAGCGAGGTACGATATTGTTCTTTGACTGACCATGATACTATGGCATGGTCAGGGTCGCCGCTTCAGTGTATAGGTGAGAGAGTTCATTTATAGTTACATATAGTCCCAAACTTCCCTTATCAACTGACCTATATGATTGTCCGATTTGGCCGAATTTGATTGAGTTTTTCTTTGATGTCTTCTACAAACAAAGCATATCATCGATATTTCAAGCAAAATTCAGTGTGACACTGAGTTGTACGGTGTTACGAAGTTCGATAATTGTTTATAGAGCTAACGGTATTTCTGATTCGTGAACATCAATTTTTTAATATATAGATTTAGCCAAGCCTTAAAAGGAAGTTTCTGATTGCATTATCTAGACATAAAGAAATAATAGGATTTGTTTTCCTTGGATCAGAAACTCAAAAAAAAAAAGTGATCAATTGTGAGCATGGAATTGTTCAGCTTGTGGTTTCGCTATTTTTTACACTTAAATTTTAAGAAAGTGCAAATAATATATCGGAAGAAAAGTCAAAAACGCGCCAGGGGGTTAATTTGTGCCGAAATTTTGCCTTTGAACATACTGTCTCCTTCTCATTCAAAGTAGTAACCTGGCTCGAGCCCGCTATCTAATCGAAAAACTTGTCTCTGGTCCGTGGTCAACATCGAAAAACACGCGACCTCGATAAGCTCTAACCCTTAGCCCGCGGTATCGTCACGTGATACTAGTCAGTGCAGTGGATACCCCAAATAAAGAAGTAGCTATGGCAATGGTGCTACTTTCTTATTTTTTAAGGTACTGGCGTAGGGACGTACATGAGGACGGTGACTATATTATTTTTTTAGATCGATGGGTTTCCAAATTTTCAAAGTTATAGGGTCCAGTCGCGTGCAAGCTCCCCGTCGATAGTCGTGTTCAGTTTACGTTCACTCTACTGGCCTTGGTCTGGTTGTCCCAGAAAGATAATTTTTAACTTTCTTGTTCTCTAAGCTCTAGTTTCTATTGGTTATTTCGGTAACTTTGTGGTTAGCTTCCAAGTATTTGGGTTTGATATTTGAAAAAAAAGATGTTTAATTCAATCCTCCCAAGTTCCAGTCGTCCAATTTGACCCACAAACAGCTATCGATATGGTATTTAAGTAAGTTAAGTGGCGTGTGCATTTGTTAGTCAAGAAGTAATAGAAGCAAAGTGGTAGAAGCAGTACGTGACGGATTTTTAATTTTGTGTGAACGAATACGTATGAGATTATTGAGATTATTGATTACTGAGATTCGGTCGTTGTTGTTGTTATTAGCAGTAGAAGTTAGACGAACATCGTGCAAGACAGTACTAGTCCATGCAAGAAATAAAAACCCCTAAACATGGCATGCGCACTAGTTTGATTCTCAATACTAACATAAGTAGCAACATGTCGCAACGGGATGGCCAAACGCACGCAACATGTTGCGCCCAATTTAATGTTTCGATTTGTTGCGATCGATTTGTCGCATGCAGTGCAATGAAGGCTACGAAGCTGTCGGTAGTGTCACGAAGTCGTGAAGGCTAGTTAACCGCATTTTACACTGCAAACTCACTGTCTGTGCATTCTGAAAATCCCAGAGCTTCTTTTCTATCCGTCCAGAGATTAAAAATAGATTCCCTTAACCGAATCGACTTCAAAGAGCCAGGCAACTTTGGTATCCCGAGAAGACGGCGTGTAATGGCTTCCATTTGGTCAGACACACAGTCTTCACAGAGTAAAATTTATGAATATAGACAGAATATTTACAAAATAATTTCAGAAATATAAAAATGACAACAAGAGAACGTATTTACAGCAAGAGAAAGAAAATATTCCAAGGATTGCTTTGGGAACGAGCGCTGCAAGTTAACTTCGAAAAATTCGGTAATTTCGTGTAACACGAAATTCAGGATCAAGGTATCACGGCGCGCAAAGCATCAAGGTTGCATACACATATATATGTGCCTTACATACAAACATCATGCATTCAGCGAGCAGAAAGGACAATTTTACATGCTTCTTTCAGGATTTTAATGACGCTTGCCTCGATAACAGACTAAATTATAAGTCATTAGTAGTAACAAAGGCATTATTTTCGGGTTTCACAGCCGGCGCGCAGAACTATGAAAAGATGATGTCATGCTCAGCAGCAGTTCTTGATTGACAACCTTACATCATCATATCCAGTTAACTCTATGAAAACAACGAAATATGCCGCCATTTTTTCTCTGATTTAGTTACTGGGCTTTTTAATGCTGCTGTCCCAAAACTGCAGTACTGAGCTCCGCATCGAAAAGTCCTAGTTCAAACCCATGGGACCAGGCGTACCTTTTAGTCACACGCGCAGTAGTGCGAGCCTGCTCTAAGACTAATATTAAGTTATCTAACATTTTTGTGCGTTCGTTTGAAATCCTACAGTCATCAGGTGCCCTATTCTGTTCGTGGCAAATGCAGATCCTCCCACTGGCGTTTGCACATCTCCTTTCTGGACGTACAACACCCAATGTACTTTTACATGCCGGGCCGGATATCGTTTAAAGGGCTGCAAGAAACGTGTTTGTCAACTCGATAAATCCTGGTCTGGAAAACCCACCATCTGTGAAGGTACGAACGATACATCACTGTGACACCTATAGTCTTACCATAGCTGTCATATCGCTAAGCTTTGTTATTAGATGATTCCTGTCGGCCCGCACAATCAGAAATAAAAAGATTGAAATCTTAATTTTGGTTTCAGAGAAAAAGAAACACTTAGATTCCAGTTTTTTTATTGTTCTGTAAATACTAGTAATAAACAAATCATAAAGGAAAGAAAAAACACGGGCAAACAAAAAACAGACAGACAAACAAACAAACAAACAAACAATAAAGCAAACAAAACAGTCACATGAAAATAAGCGTGCATTAAAATGAAAGCTTATAGGCTTACATAAAAGTTGTTTGCTCGGATCTAGTTTTGAAATAAACAGTTTGTCTAGAAATTAGGAGATGACATTAAAATCGTTAATGTGTGGGTAATTTACCGAATAAAGACTCTTGAACATTCAATGGTGTCCTTTTTTCCTATCCTGGAGAGTTTAAACGAGATCTGAGCGAGTTTTGATTTATCGCTCCTACGCTGTTATAAAGAGACAACTGGACAGGTAGAAAACTTTGGCCAGTTTGACGACAAAACTCTCCTGAAACGAGGCAAATTTGCACACAAAAATAGCATTTACTCACAATGTTTTGCGCCGAACTTACAATGTAAGGCCTGTAGTTTCTCTGACTGCAATCGAATGAAGCACGCTTTCAGTTTTCACCGAGTTAGCTGGACAAAAAAAAAGACGGCCAAAACTGGGGATATTCATGCGTGACGCCACAAAGTTGATCAGTTTGCTGTTTTCGCCGGTCGGTCGAGACTGGGAACGTAGTGAATTATCACCTTACAGGTGGAGAGCGGTGAAAACTGTGCTTCATTCGATTGTAGACAGAGAGAAACTGCAGGCCTTACGTTGTGAATTCAGCGCAAAATATTGTAAGTAAATGCTATTTTGTGTTTTGTCGACAGAGTAGGAGCACTAAATCAAAATTCGCTCAAATCTCGTTTTAACTCTCCAGGGTAAGAAAAAATGACACCACAATCTCCTGACCACATCTCCAATTCTGTAAACGTTACTTAGAAATAAGCAATAATAGCATGTAGAGCTGAAGTTGGCAGGTTTCCTCTCATTATAGCTATCAATCAGAAAAACATGAATGACTCCTCTTATCTCCAAAGTAAGGAATATTGCTCTCGGCTCAACAAATCTTTCTCATGCCGCAAGATCTTCATCACGCTGGTAGAAATGGTTATTATTCTCATATAAGAAGCATAATAATCCGAATCAAATTGAAGACGATGCAATGCAATAAATACTCTATTTTAAGAAAGAGATGAATTTCATAGAAAAAATAGAACATATCGTTCCGACTTTTAAACAATTATGTTCGTTACAAGCCATCGGCGAAGTTATGATTTGTTCAAATCATTATATTAAATGTAATATCCAATTAGCAAAATTAATTTCATGATTGCTTTGATCTACGCAATATTCTAGGCATAAATCAAGCCAATGTAACCTAACTGCTTTACCATAACCTTAAGATATATGTTCCCTATGATCATTACTATTTGAGTTAGTTTACCAAAGCTTTTGCAACACTTGAATTTATCGTCATGCAAATAAACATAGTTGTTGTTGTTGTTAAATGTTCAGGGGAGAGTCTTTATTTGGTAAATTACCCACACATTGAACGATTTTAATGTTGTCTTCTAATTTCCAAACAAACTCTTGATACAAAGTCTTCTATTAGGCTTTGGTAACCAGAGGTTCACACTTGCTCAGATAACATAACCAGGTGGTGATGGGCTCCTGGCACAACGACATAAGAAGAATGTTATGCCATTTAATTTGTTTGCAGTGTCAACATCCTGACATAATGACATAATAGCAACATAACGACTTGAACATAACGACACAAGAAAAAGAACTTATCCTTTCCTTTGCTTTTAAAACGATGCTCACATTCTGGCATAGATAGTATGTCGCTATATCACTATTTTGTTATGTCGCTAGTGTGAACTTGGCCTAAGCAAGAGTGATTCGCCAATTAATGAATAAAGCTTTCTTCATTTACTTTTATTGCAGCGAACTTAAGCTAGACTTCAGTTCTTTTGTCCGTCCACAATTTACAAAACGTGGTAAGTGTAGTACTCTAAAATCATTCGACTCTCCAAACGCTCCAAAGACTCCAAAAGCACATGGTTTATTCCTTCACACGTACACACACACTTCATGTGAATGACACTAATATATATACGTATCTAGAACTACTTCATGTAATACGCACAGGATATAACATCTCCCCCTTTTTACGGATGTCTACAGAGTTCACGTATAAAATAATAATACAGGATAGCAAAATCCAATTAAATGTTCCAGAGTCTTTAAACCAATCAGAACCAAGGCCTTCGAGACTCAGTGTGATTAATTGATGATTTAAACTAATAGGTTAGTAGGTTAGTATACTCATAACAAAACATCAAATGTTATTCAATTAATACTGCAGTTCAACTCAATTGCATATTCTACATGCTTCTAATCAGAATTAATGCAAACATGTCACATGGCATAATCAGCCAAATAAGCAGGTCGACGTCGCTCTCGTCTAGGCCTAGATGACTGTACTCTGGGAGTGGGAGTAGGAGTAGAACCTCCTTCTGTCTGAACTGTAGGTAGCTCTTCCAACTGTTGGTTGGCA
>OMLO01000823.1_pt1 | contig 22200 bp, 10 predicted proteins | sample 1674811 | NCBI WGS metagenome assembly OMLO01 (sample SAMN06265003, study PRJEB25207) | coral metagenome | isolation source: Coral host | place: Mexico:La Bocana,Puerto Morelos, Mexico | collected 2008-11-13 | reverse complement strand
TTTACATGTAAGTATTTCAAATTTGGCTTAAATACTACTGGTCTTAGCCAATCACATTTCAGAAATTTCTTAGTCTGAAGTATAATAAACAAAATACGCCATTCCTCGTCATATTCTCGAGTTAAGCATCGGAGAAGGCCAAAGAAACTTAGCAAAAGAAAAAAGACTATTTTCGTGTCATTTCGGTAGGGACAGCTCTGTTTTCACTGTTGCTCGTACTGTGGGTGCAGCGCCCGTATGCAAGTAAAGTTGTCATGGAACACCTGAGCAAAGAAGGGAAGGGGCGATGATGAAAGCTAATTCGGCCACATATTACAGCAGCGACATATTGAGCACTACAACAGGGTGAGAACGGGAAAGACGAGTATGACCAAAAGATAACCTGGAGACGTACAGTAGAGAACTGGTACCAAGTGGTTGAAAAGATGTTTTGGATTAAAAGTGTCAATTGACACGAGAGGCCAAGAGAAAGACTCTGCATGCATTATCAAACACACAAAGAAAAATAATTGGCAGGTAGAATATGAAAGGCTATGCCTAAATTCATCATATTTATAAAAAAAAGGGAGAAATAGTTAAAGTAAAACTTGAATTTTACATGCAATTAGCTCATCGCACAATTTCCTCTAGTAATGTGTCCTTGAATTTGCATTTACCTTGCCTTGGTCTCAGAAACATTCATTTAAAAGCTAATAATAATTACTAACTTTCGCAAGCTGCTCCGGTTTCTGGTGTGCCTCTATATCCTGTAAAACATTTGCAGTCTCCTATAGTGATGCTGCCTCTCTTCTGGTGACCAGAGTTAGCAGGGCAAGCTGTGCACGTGGGTGCATAGCCTCGGAAATCCTTGTAGGTTGAAAATGGACACTCTGTGAAACAATAATAATAATAATAATAACGATAATAATAGTAAATGTTATTTTTACCAGGGTGTCTTCTTCAGTACAAAAGCTGATATCAATAAAGGCCCTGCAAAAATAACTTAAAAGCCTAAAAACGCTGAATACAACCACTAACTTTAAAAAGCTTATGATCTAGAGAATTCTAAAATAAGAGATTTAAGGTTACCGTATACCGTCAGATTGACAATTTTTCCCAAAATTAGATTTTTAGATCTAAGTAATAGTCCAAGCGTGATCTTTCATTTTCAAAAAAACATTGGAAAAAGAGTAAATATAGGCGGAGAAACGAGCATATTTCGTTTTGACCGGAAGTAAAAATTACTGAATTAACATATTTCATTTCATTTGGAATATCATTAAAAAGTTTTGATCCATTAAAGACGTCTTAGTTCTCACTTTGGGCGGCTTTAAGTTTTTTCCACTTACCTTCGTGTTGTGCATAGTTCTAAAATCCTCAAAATAATCCTTTAAAAACGTTGGAGGGATCCCTTAAAGGTTAGATTAATAGTATGCATGTCGCGCCTCATAGACAAGAGAAGCCATTTTAAATTTTTCGCGGCGTCTGAGTCTTTGGTCTTCAAGACAATCTTTGACGCCCCTTCCGTGTGCACGACATAACGTATGCATGCAATAATGCATAACTGGAAGAACGAGAGACTGATAAACCTTTTGGCTGAGTGAAGACTGTTTCTAATTCTTCCAAGGACGCCAATTCTTTCAGAAATCTTGACCAGTACTTCATCAATGTGTAGCTTAAAATTAAGATTTAAGGTCTTTTAGATAGCACTCCAAGGTATTTATAATGTTGTGCTTGATTTATTGGTTTCGCTCCGAGGAATAAGCTAAATGGCCCGTCTGCCAAGTTAACCGAAGCGATTCGTTGATGAGTGCCGAAAACAACGTAAGCCAATAAGTACAAAGGTGCATCTCTAAACCTAAGTTCATTCGAGTACGAAAAGTAAGCCTCTGCATAGAATTTTGTGGGCCCAAGGTCATCGGCTTAAATTACGTAAATGTTACGACCGCTACGATTGTTTTTTGGTAACTTGAAGTATTGATATACAAGATTTTAATACTCTTTGGCAATTCGATAACATTTTGATGTGGTTTTGGTTACAATCGGCAAATGAAACTGAAATAGCTGCGAAAGTGATTCGCGTTGTTGGTGAATTCACTTATTTGACACCAGTTTTTCTTTTATCAGTTATTTTAAAAGAATCCATCAGAAACCTATCAAAAAGTTGACAAATGGTTGACAAAAAATAAAAGACTTGAGCTCACTCCCTAAGCGAGACACCGAATAGGACTCTTGCAACAAAAAAGCAACCAAAAGCCGTATAAACCAACCAAGCAAACAAGGAGACATGCAGCTAAAGGTATGCCAGCTATGATTCACAATATTTCGATTTCTAGACATCATTCAAGGAAATTTTCAATGTACAAACACAAACTCGGAAAAAAAGTCCGAGTTCCAGATGGGATTTGTACCCACGACCCTGCGCGATCTAGTCGGAATGCTCTAACCACTGAGCTACGCCGGGGAGACTCTACTGTGAGCACGCCAGGGTGAAGTGTGGGTCTTTGACATTTATCATGGCTCAGTAGGAACAATGTAGGACTAGTGCGTGCGCTCTGTTATAGTTAACGATATACACTACTCGTAACGTTTGAAATTCTTTCAAATTACACTCACCTAAAGGTTCGTACAATTGTAAGAGAATTTTCAGATATCACTGGTTAAATCATTAACTACCGTTTCAGGATGTATTGGTTTGTTTTGCCGTTTAGAGAAAGGGATAATTTATATAGCTAAGTAAAAACATATCACTGTGTTGTATCTAGAGATTTCCAACGCATAAAATATATTCTTTTCACAATTTTAGCCTCAGGTTTATTCTTAAAATTTAGCAAATTTTTAGCCTCGATATTTTTATAACATATATTCTTATAACAGTATAGCTATAACTATTTAACTATCTACAGAATAGTTTTTACCTACCGTTGCATTGACCTACAAATCCTGACCCCGCATATCCCATACCACAGCCGCATTTATAATCACCGTACACCAAACCACAGGAGCAATTGGCGTTAGGGTCGCAGTTGTTGTTACATTTTGCATGAGGCACGTGTTGGGTTTCCCATATTTGTTCATAAGGATCTGATGGAATATGGAAAAGATAATAACACCTGTAAAGTTAACAGACGGCTCTAAAGATCTACTTCACAAACACTTTCAGTGTATAATCTACAACTGTACTCAAGACGGGTAGACACTATCCCGAGCAATGGAGAAGATCCCAGATTTCAGCTATTGGTTCAAAATAAACGCTTCACTTTAATATTTTCAGCTGACGGTCTAACTTGAGCACAATTCTCAGCCTTCAGTTAAAAACTGATGGGAGGAACTCCCTAAAATGGCCTATACCGGGAGGCTCTGCCCCAAAGAGTTATCCTTTTCAAGCTTTAGGCACATATTTAAAGGACCTTTAGTCAAAATATTTTAATTTTAACAGACGCAGCGAGCGAGGCTTAACGTTTTTATCCCTATAACAAGTATCGATTGAAATAAGGCATTCTTCCTGTATGTATATTTGAAAAGGAGTGATAGATAATGTTAAGCAAACTTAGCTTGTCTCGCCACTACTAAAGCCGATTAATACATAAGTTATCGATGCACAAATAGTATTAGGTTTTAAATCTCTGTGGCAGTTTATTTTTACTTTCTAATGTGGTTTTGGCAAACCGCAACAGCTGCGAAAGGTGGAGTTATAAAACTCCAGTGACTCACATTCTAGTAATTCATATTAACAAGCCAAGTATTTTATGACCTTTCGAACCGATTAAGACCTTCCAGGTGGGCGAACGTAGCGCCCCGACTGGGCGAAATATGAGGCAACAGTGAAGCATCACGACATCATGACGACGAGTTTACAAAATTAAGTTTAACTTGATAGTATCTCTGATTTTAATTTGTTTCGTCGATTTATATGTACCACCAATTTTGACAGCAAAACAAGTGCAATTTTAAATCTCGTTTTGATTTCTTAGGAAATTAATTTCTTAGCATATTTAGTTGTTTAGGCAGTTAGGTACTTTGTTTATTACATTGAAGTAACTTTATTGTGATCAGTTGTTAACGTAGCTGGCTCGAGGATATCAACAATTCTATAAATTCGAGACTAAATAGTGTTTATATATATATTTATGTCTGTATGTAGGACTCGATCAGGCATTTCTTCTTCTTTCTAAACCTAAATTCTGCCATGACTCAAAAAAAGCCGATCAGATTGAAAGTGCTAATCGTCCACAATACGCCGGGAGAAATGGCAAAAAGAAGGGGTTTTTTTTCTCAAAATTTAAAAAGGCAACAATCACCAGTCATTTTGAATTTGCGTTTGTAGCAAATCGCTCCAGGGAAATCGCATCAGTGATTCTCACGACTTTTTAAAATGTTTCGTCCGCACGATCACGAAAACGAAAAGTCCGCGTTTTAAAATTCCTCCGTTTTGAAGAGTATTCCGTTTCCATCACCGATTAATGTGAACAGTATAGGGCTAACCATAGCAATAAAACTGCGTTTTCAAATTTCCGCGACGTAATGTAGAAGCCCCTTCCCAGTAATACAGCTCCCCTGAAAGGATGGCTTTTTCAGGTGAAGTAGAACAAAGTAGCCGTCTGCACTAAACTCAATGTTTAAAAGTCTTACCACTGATGCAGCCATTATTTGGAATCCTCAGTATAATCATTATTGGTTTCATGTATTTAACCGGTGCAGTGATAGCACTCTTATTTTCTTTAATATAGGTTTATTTTTTTAAAAATGTAATACGACCAACATACCTCCTCTGATATACGTTGCAAGTTCAGCGAATTCGTTGAAGTTTCTCAAATAAAATGCGTGCTTGTCAGGATCCTCAACGAGTTGTTGAAGTCTGGGGAAGTCGACATACCCTACTCCAATGGCAAATATCTCCACAGGACCATTTAGCAGTTGTTGGGCTCGTGAAATAGGGCTAGGGTCATTGTAAGGGTAATTCCAGTAACCATCTGTGAGAAGGATAGCGACAGTTCTAACCTTACTCAGTGGCGTTCTCTTGTTAGCGTTATTGAGGCAGACGTCCACGGCTAGTTGAAAGGCGTCTCTCATGTTTGTCATCCACCCATTGATGCTCTGGGCCATCGGCTTGAACTTTTCGTTGAAAGTACACTTGTTCTTGGTTGGGTCGGGGAGCGAAATTTGAGTGATGTATTTCGATGCAGTGTTTCCGAACGGAATCACTTCTACGCGGGTTGCGTCACTTGCTACGCTGATCTCGTTCAGCAAGTTCATGACAAATTTCTTTTCTTCGTTGAAGTCGCTTGTCCATAAACTGCCCGAGGTGTCCACTAAGAACACCAGATCAGATTGCTGTTGTTTGAAACCGTGACTGCCCTTCACTTGATCTCTGAGTTCCTTTAGCCGGTCTTTTGAGACCTGTAGCCAGTCTTGTGTGGTGACAAACTGGAAATTCATGAGAAGAAAAGTGGCAATGGGAAGAAAAACTTTCATCTTCCCCATGGCTGAAGCAGAGCTTGTCCAAGGTTTGTGATCAAGCAAAACATCAAGCGTTTTCATCAACTCTGAGAATTCGTTATTAGAACTCAGCTGTGTACACTAATTACTGAGGAATGTTGTCTATGTAATGATCTCGGCCAGCTGATTACATATGATCTGATCAACTGACGCAAAAGCAGCTGTTAAATTCTCAGAAAAGTTTTAAGTTCGTCACACAATGACGAAAAAGTATATTTAACTTTTTTCATGAATTTTTCATCAATCACGTTCACGAGTGATATGAATTTTTGGGCGGAAACTTGTCGGGAAGATTGGCCTTATCTAGAAGACAGTGTTCTAAAGTGTCTTTCTAATCGTTTTTTTATGTTCCTTACTTGAGACGACTTAAATGTCAAACTGTAACAGTAGCAAACGAAAGATGTCGTAACAGTGACGAATTCATAATCATAAAATAAAGAAGATATTGGTTAAAGCTTATATCAAATTTTATGTACCCTTAAGCAAATTACTTTAATAAACTTTATGCTATCCGAATGAAAAAAAAATGACGCGGTCTTAAAGCTTGCCCACGGACCAACATTGAAAAGAAGAGCTTCATGAGATCAACGAGATTGATAAATTCAACGCAAAATTTTCCCTCAGAAAGTTTCTCCAATGAGACATTTTCTGATGCAAACAATTAACAGGTGAACATATAAAAAAATCATTCCTTAGTTACAAGGTTAAGTATTTTAAAAGTATAATTACTTATTTCTTTTTAGTAATTAACTGGGTTGACGAGCCGCTGAGCAAACAGGCCAAATCTCCAACGGTGGAGGATTGCTTGATTATTTAGGATCAAAGGCCTCTTTGAGGCTACAACTGTTTTGCATGATGAAGTACATGCATCAGTATAAGCAGAAAAGATGAAAATATTTTGGCTTTGTTCCAGAAGTAAATTTCTTTCTTCTGTCCTTTATTAAAACCTCTTAAAATCACGCTATAAACGCTCTAGACACATACACGCTTTGCGGACCTGCGTGTTAAGTTAGCTCAATGCGTTGGTATACTGTATTGGAAAGCTGGGAAAGCATGAAGAGCGAGAGTTCGAGACTCGGGCGGGCAAACGCACAATCTTTCTTTTTTTCTTTTTTTTCCTCCGACGTGTTTTTTTATTTCTTTTTCCCTCAAGAAGTTAATAAGTGCTTCCCATGTATAATAATTTATTATTTTCCTCGATATTCATGCATTGCATGCATCATGTTATGAAAACCCAGGAGCCCGCGTTCATTTCGTAACTGGGACAACAAATGCTTTCTAGGTTTTTTTTAAAACAATTCAAATAAGAAAATGCTCGCACCACATTCTGTTGACATACATAGCTGAAATCTATCTAACTATTATTTAATTATGTTTCACATTTGCCGAACCATTCGACGACATTTTTGTCTTCGTCAAGTCAAGTTGTGCCTTGGTCAGCGGAAATACAAACAAAATTTTACGACCCAAGGAAGGAAGGAAGGAAGGAAGGAAGGAAGGAGTGACCGACCGATGGACCAAGCGAGTGATTGCGCGCTCGCTCACTTAACTCCTATCTTGCATTCTGCAAAATAGTCGTAAAAACGTAAAATTAAAGGTGAAATAGAGGAATTGACACAAACGAGGAATAGGTATCATTGATCAGTAACGGAACATGGAATAAAACTAAAAACTGACAAATAATTGGAAAGAAAACGATTGCATCGATGAATGCAATTCTGCATTTGATAAATAGATGAAAATTCTTCCCGTCAATCGAAGGCAAAGTGATATTGGACAATTTATTTCCCTGTAAACTTAGAACTTAAAATCTTGTCTAGTGAAACAATGTCATAAATTATAACTCGTTTTGTTTTTTTTTGTTTTTTTTGCATAATAGTCCAAAATTCCTTAGTTATACACTTATGTCCAGGATTGAACGCAAGTATTGTTCAATTAGTACTTCATATTTGGTAAGATTATCTCACATTTCCATATTACTTCATATTTGACAGAATTGTGTGTGTTTTGGTGCCTTTTTACCAAGGAGGACACTTTGTGATGCTTATCATAGGGAATTTGAATCTCATTAGCGTTCAATCCTGGACATATCTGTAGTTATGAGAGATATAGAGTGCTACTAAAGCAACAACAGAAAAGCTCCGTTTGTTCTTGACACTTAATACACATTTTCAAAGAAAATTACAATAATTTATAGAAAATGTGTGGATTTATGGGTTTAAAGTCTAGCTAGGGGAATAAATGAACCCTGCGGTTTTCGAGTTATTCCCTGAAAGAAAGAGAAAGAGAAATGGGCAAGGGCAATGCGGAATAGAGGAATGGAGGAACAGAGGAATTAGAAAATAGAGGCAACTATATAGAGGAATGGAAATTGGGGAATGAAAATTGGAAAATGAAATTGGGTAATGTGAAAATGTGGAAATTGCGAAAGTAAAGAATGGAGAATGGGGAACGGGAAATTAAAAAATCTTGAGTCGATTGTTATTAAAACGGAATAAACTTATTTCAGCGGAGAGTATCTTGAAATGTTACGCGGTAAAATAAAATAAAAGGAAATAAATATTCTTTACAAGCTGGGGATAGAGAATAAGAGATAGAGGTTTTGCCCAAAACGGGACAAGTTAAACTATCTGACGCTAGGCAAACAACGAAGATCATTTTACATATATCCACAATCTTAGTCTTAAAGGTCGCAATCCTATTGGTCCTATTACCGTGAACCAAAAATTCACGGGCTCTGGATTTGGAGAAGAGATCCAGATATTGCGAGTATCAGCAGAGGTGAGGAAGGAGAAAAGCGAGGAAATTCCCCATTCCTCATGCCTCATTCCGCGTTCCCCTTTCCCAGCTCTCCATTCCCTATTCCCCTGTCTCCATTGCCTATTTTACTTTGTAATATCTTGGCTAGAAACTTAATTTTTCTGAACACTTTCGGCGCATTAAAGTCACAAATTGACGCCGTCAGTTCATGAATAATAGTAACTGACACATAATTAGGATTTTAGCTGGGTCCCATGATCGACCTTGTGAATCATTACTAGGCCGAGTTGCTGAAAGACCTTGCTATCCATTTGAAACGCGCGGTTCAGGGTCTCACCAAAGACTTGATTATGAAAAGCTGAGGGAAGCTGGATGGGCTTCGTCATCGGAAGTGAAAGTTTATCTAATAATATTATCATATTGTTATTTATATTTATCCATAAAGGAAGACTTAAGGATGTAGAGCCTGCTTGGACTAAAATCAGTGTGAAATGGGGTTCTACCGTTCCTGATATTTTTGCATTTGGCGTTCTTTTAAATGATCGGTCTCTACACCTTTCTTTGCTTCCCATGTGTTTGTAAAGCGCTCTTAATGTTGTGTTATTAGGAAGAATATATAAATCGGAGCCGTTTGACTGTACTGCGGCAAATTTTAGAGGTCGTAGGGTCCATGGGTCTGCATTGTTTCCGCTCTTATCTGTATGTCGCTTCGCAAAGTTTGACACCTCTGTCATTTTCCTTCTTCTTCCTTCTTCGTCGCTTTCGTTGTTTTTGGGATTAAAAATGTAGGTTTCCTTGGAAACTAATAATTGATTGACATATTATATATTGAACCAAAGCACATTAATGAAAAATACAGAAAAACACAGCTGCACAGTATCAGAAAAATTTATTTACCCGTACATCACACGTGATCACACGTTCCGTAGCCATGATTCTGAATATAATTGAGTTTGATCTAAGATCATTACCATGTGCATTTAGCAGACAATGCCCTTGTGCTGGTTGATTGTTTTATTTCTTGCTGCCACCCCTTGCTCTCGAGACTCAACTAGGTCGAAATAGCTGTCCACGGTTGCAATTCTTGGCTTCATTTTGGACTCTGTCAGGTCGTTGTCACATTAAGTTTTCTACGTAGTAATCAGACTTTCTTTATTGTTGTTCCAGTGAGAGAAAGGCATAGGATGCTAATAGATTTAGACCGAAAGCTATAAATATTCCAAGAATTTGACTCATCGTAGACATCGTAGAACTTGGGTGACGTTAAATCTCCTCGACAATGTTTTAAAATGGCGGGTCGTCGGAGAAGACGCCGTCAAGTCTTGGAATTTTTATCACGTGACTCTTTGAGAAGACCAAAACAAAATGGAAGCCAAAGTCGAGTTCGAAATTTACCCTAGAAAGCGGAAACGTCATGCACGAGGCAGAAATCGCTTCCTAGAAATAAAACACATTATTTTCTCTGCTGTACAACTCAAGATATATCCAATGTTTTGACCTAAACACAAGCGATACCTGGCTGTATTGACTTAATTGTCTACAATGGAATTCAAGCCAGTGATTTAACTTGTGTCTACCAGATAGGACATTCTTGTTGCGTAATGTTTTAAATCCTGTTGATTATTAAGACCCCTTTTGATTAGAGTTAACCTGAAAGCAAAATTGTTCTAGCAAATATTCTTGCCTGAACTATAATTTGTTGTACGGTTTTCCTTTTCAAATGAAGTCAGTGTCAATGTCAGTGGTTGAACCCCGGTTGAACACAGGTAATATGCCATATAACTAAAATAACAGATAACAGAGAAGGAGCTGATCACAATAAATTATTTATAGTTGTTAATTAAAGCTGTCAGCAACAACTGCGCATGCCAGAGGAAACATTCTAAAATAAACAAAAGTTGTTCCATGCAGTAGCTTTCTTGTGTGAGTTTCTCCAACCAGAAGATGAGCAGCCTCTTCCTCATTATAGATGAAAATAGAGGAATTATAAAATTGATACTGTCTACACCTTATTAAAAGGTTCCAGAGATCCATCAGCATTGAGTTAACCCTCATGAATTATATTTTCTCGGGATTATTTCTACTTCTGTGGTATAGGTTACGTCTGAATTAAAATGTAACGGAAAAGATTCACCTTTCGAATCACGCGTTAACGGCCGTGTGATTTACCATAGCTTGAACTGAACTGCAATGCGACCTCTTAGAGCCCTTTCTTATTCGTTTAAACACTCGCCAGGCCCGCCATATTTCTTTATTTTCGGAATGAGTGGGCCAATTAGCAAGGGTCTTAGTTGAGCATTACCTAGGGTCTTCTCCCGACGATCCGCCATTTCAAAAAATCGTCGACGAGAAGAGCCTAGAGACGAGGTTGGGGTGACGTCGAATTTTACTAAGTTAGATGGTACAACACCGAGAGGAGACGGTAAATGTCTTGGCGGTGAATTCAAAGGTTTTCAATAAACGAAACAGCTTAAGTTTGTTTCGTTCTATTCCTTTCTAACTCGTAGGCAACATGTTGCTTAGCAACCTCTTCCCACGTGAAACTCTCGAATAGTGTAACGTCAACATGTTTTGTTATTCTTACAGCTGATTAAATTCGTTTCCAATTGGGCACGAAGAACAGCTGTGGATTTCACAAAATTATATTTTCGCTTGGGTCTGTCTTTTAATAAAGTTTAGTAATATTTTACACAAGCCAAATTTATAGCTTATAGGTTCATCAACTTCACCTCATCGTATTAATTGTTTATACTCAGCACGTTTTGGCGACCTTGAGTTCCCCATTTGGGGCCTATGTCGTTTTGGAGTGACCAAGATGTAACATACCTTAGCAAATTCAGTGTACTGCACTATAACAGTCAGTGAAGTTCGGATATATAGGAACAAAATCAAATCATCAAGTTCTCCGAGCTAGCATGGAAAGTTATGCGTTGAAATAATAACGCAGAATTGATATTTTGACATCAAATATCTACATATTTCAGAAAATAATGATTGAATGAGTCATTGTTATATTTTTACGTGGTATATTATGCACAATATTAATTTGTTGAGAGAGCTAGGACTTCTCAGTTGTAACACTCATATGCAATCCCCAAACAGGCCAAGATACGCGCCGCTTAGAGGCTAGTTAATACGAAATATATTTTGTATTTTCTCAGAAAGTAATTATCTTCCTTATTCAGTTTTTCAATTAAAAGAAATTATAATTGTTTAGTTTTTCTACCAATTTACAAAAATACATAATAATTAGGGAACGTCGCTACCGCGAGGCAAGCTGATTAAACAATATTGAGTCTTGGTCTTTGATGCTGCACGTTAACGAAACTGTACTTCATCTCTGACCTCGAGAATTGAGCAAAACAGTAGGAAAAAACATTGTCGTACCTGTGGCGGCATTTTAAGGCAACACAAGATGAAAATAACTCTTGCTACAGCCTTTTTTCTCTGTGCTTTTGTGGCGTTTGCGAGGGCAAACAGCTTTTCAGGGCTGGGATACGATACTCAAGGTCTTGAAGATGAGTTAAATGAGCTCGAGGCGTTGGAAAACCAAGACCCGCCTATGGGACCGCCTAAACCACACGTCAGTTTAGAAGTGAGTAATTAAGCCTCAGTACTTTTAGTTACTGTTCATTGTAGGGCACGGAGTTCCCGGTGTTGTGGTCTGATCTTTGCCCATTGTGCTGTTGTGTTGTTGAAATGCTCGGAGACATTAGCTGTTAAAGCTACTCTAAAAAATCCGAGGGTAAATAAAATATGATGCATGATGTATGTATGATTATCTTAAAATTGTGTTAAGAGCTTTGAGCAAATTTTCATGTGAACTTTTGTTGTGACCAAGAGTTAAGTCTGTATTTTATGCGCGAGTGAGTCTCAAACGCGAGTCAGACTTAATGAATCACCAGCCAACTTCAGTCAAGTTAATTGGGGTCCACCTTATCGTTGTTCTTATTCGATACTACATTGCAATTTTAATTAATTTGGATTTAAATTAGCGATTCTTAACTTCATAATGCTTCTGACGTGAGGTAAGCAGAGCCGTTTCTTCAGTTTGGCTTGTAATCATATCAGAAATAACTCACGAGTAAAAATTGTTTGTTTTAAGCCAATGCGTAATGGTTACTAATTTTTCTTAAACTTGGCCCACTTTCTACTTTTTTACAAATAGGCGCAGTATACAACTTCCAAACCCTATACTTATCAGAAAAGAGACTATACATGAAAAGAAATTCTTGCTTTCTAGTATTGAAGCAGTTCAACAAAATAGATTTGATCGGCTAAAATCAAATATATAACAATTATCTTACTTAAAAGGAGGATGAATTTATTAAAAAAAAGATAAAACTCGGTGCATTCGCACACCACTTTTTCAAGTATTGAAACTAAAAAAACGCAAAAGAGAAAAACTTTAACGTTCACTTAAATCACCGTACTGTTCGCATTAAACTGTACGTCAAAGGACGCATTAAAAACTGGCGATCACTGCTCTCTTTTAAGCCGAGAAAACGACCTTTTATTTGCCAGTCATGCTTGGCTTCCTAATCTAAGAATGTTGTGTATGTGCACACCCATCTGTGCCTGAATGCTTGTTTGAGGCGAAAGCAAATGAGCATAACAGTGCAAAAGAGAAAAAAACCAAGATTGAGACAATCCCTGACTCGAATGCATGTCATCTGTTTGCTACAATGAAACCCCTAGCTTCAAGCTTGATGAGTAAAGTGTCCAATCTTCCTCGTGCTTTACTCTGTCGTTCAGACAAAGCGATTAGCTCTAAGCTCATCAAAAAAGGATAATGGAGTTTCTCTAATGATCTTCTCTCCCCTAGTATGCTATGGAAGCATTTCTAAAGTGTTTCATGGATAAAAATAAAGGAAAGATGGACAAGAAATGCATCCAGAAGTTAAAAGAGCTCCTCCCTGAAGATGCAGGTATCCCGCGTATGACACTGGTAAGTGCTATAATTAATTTTTTTTTTTAACTGGACGCTATTGCCATTTTCGGAGTCAAACAATCTGGCTGAGGCCATTGTCTCATTCCCTTCCTTTTCAGGTACTGTCAAGCCTTAATTTAAGTCCCAAATGGATCTTATTTTTCCTAGCGGAGTTAGGAATAGAAATTTAAATACTAAACCAGCTAGTTCACATTTAAAATAAGATACTAGAATGCTATTTCGTTTTCTGTAATCAAAATTTATTAGCCAAGCAGACATCTATTCTACTCTATAAATTGTAAGTGTGACAGAGAATTAACTCCAACTGTTTTTGGGTCTATTAGAGAAAGCTTATCAAAGGTGATTCAGCTCATTCAAGAACTGTTCATACTAGTTTACATTGAAGGAAACCTAGCGCAAACTATTACTAGTTTTATGGAGATTCAGTAGCCTAATAGCACAAGTGTGGGGGAGTTACTCGTGTGATAATTCTTAAGCAAGAAAGAGTGTTGCTCTCCGTTCAGATTCTGGTTGTTCGGCGAAGCTAATAGTAACAATTTATCTTTTTCGAATTGTCTCATAAAAAGGTGCCTTCAATGAAAATGTTTTGTAGATCTAGGACACCATAAACACTTGGCTTTAATTTCATTTTTAGTGACTATATGATGAGGGTTTTTCATACTCATAAGAGTATCCAGCGTTTTCACAAAATAAAAAAAAAAAAAACAGCCTGGTATATTATACAGTTGCAATGGGTCTTCATTCTTGTAGGACGCGCCATAGCCTCATGGTTAGTGTGCTCGACTCCAGACCAAGCAGTCTGGGTTCAAGGCCTGACCCGGAACATCGAGTTGTGTTCTTGGGCGAGACACTTTACTCTCACAGTACCTCTCTCCTCCCACTTGTATAAATATGGGTAACGGTAAATTTAATGCCAAGGAGTAACCCTGCGATGGACTAGCATCCCATCCAGGAGGGGAGGAGTAAAAATACTCGTAATCGCTTCATGCTAAGTTTAAAAGCGCTGACCTTTTGGGCTATTTGGCTCGAATACAGACTGACTATTTTTTACCTTCGTTCGCAAGTCAGCCCAAATGTTAAAGGTTCGAGGGTTTCAAAAGAAAATTTTGAACAGTGAAAATAGCACGGCTGAAAGATGTGTTCACTCTAGACCTGGATTGCCATGCCATAGAAGTGCTTAAGCAACAGGGGAATTTTAGGCAAGGTAGCTTGATATAAACCTACTAGCATTTAATTTACAAAGTGTGTTAAATAAGCATGCTTCTAATTTTTTTGATATAATGTTTTTCTTTCAGATCAGATGTGTTGATCGCAGTTTTAAAAAATGCTTCAAAAAACCAAAACATCACGAAACTCAGGACTGCTTGATCCACTTTAACAACTGCATAGAAAACGCTAAAGAAGGATCTGGAAGCTCCTAGTTTCATATCCAACGGTTTCACATCGAGGGTCAGCATTGTTGAAAAATATCTGATGGAATAGATGAATTCGTTTGGTTTTAGTTTAATAAACCTGTATTCAGACATTGATCTCCGTATTTTGAGTTGTATATTATTCAGTTAAGAGCTGCCTTACCGTCGTAATACTACGCATTTGCATGCGCGCACACTAGAGGCACATTAGAGACGAAGGCGACCCCGAAGAAAACGCCTGGTATAAAATGCTTATAGCATGTTTTATAACATGCCTACAATGTAAAAATTGAATTATAAAGAGGATATTTGGTAGATAAAATTAATGGAATATGGGATATTTAGAACAGATATTCAAGATATCGAGTGAAAAAATTCTTTCCTTCTGCAAATGGAATTAATAGACGGGATATGTATGTGGGAAACTCGGCCACACCTCTACCCCCCCCCCCCCCCCCCCCCCCCCCCCCCACACTATCAAGTGGACCCCAGTGAAATATAGCCTTTTACACTTGTGCCTTTGCTTTGCGATTCACTCAGCGGCAGTGACCTTTCAAGTGTTGGTATTCCACCTTTTTCATAGGGACAAAATAGACTTCGCAAGCTAAAGGCGACGTATACTGACTCGGTCGAAAGGAAGGGAGCAACACTTTGTCAAACTCTAATCTTTTTTTTCTAAAACTATCTATCTTGGACTTTTTAACTAAAAGGCTCTCTTATTCAACATTCTCTTGATTCAAGGTTAACATCAATGTGATTTTATATCCAAGGTTCTTTTATTCAACCTAGGAACCTCTTAAGTTTGTTTGTTTTGTTGGTTTGTTTGCAAACATTAAATGTCCCATTAGCCGGGCGGTCTTCAATCGAAAGTCTAAAACCAAAACCAAACCAATAACAAACCAATAAGACCACTCAGCCAATCTCAAATCGAAGTAAAAAGAAAAACCAAAGTAATTTTGATTTCTTTCGACACTCAATTGAAAACCAATCTAGTGTCTGCTGTACCAAATTTGACATTTACATCTTAAATCTGCATGTTGATATCTTCGTGAAATTTGGGCATCATCATCCTGTTTGCACAGCGTGCCGTGAGTCGGTGTCCTCTCGGCTCCTTGTGGATCAGTAAGAAAGCGAAAAACAGATACCTTATGCTTACGCCATGCAATTTATTTTGTGCGTGAGTCGAAATTGTAAATTTACTAGCTCTCATGGTAGTCGTTAAAAAAAATCGCAAAAAAATAACAGGCCAAAATTATGGTTGGCAAGAAACAATGAAAATTACCAATCACTATCGAAAAAATCCAGTTAAATGTAAACTTGTCCAAAGGCCGAATCAGCCATCACCTAATAAAAATCAAAAGCGAATAATCTGATTTTACAAAAATTTTGGCTAAATTCCTTTAAGTAATTATTTTCATATCTATATTTCTCAATATTTTCAGTAGTATTAGTTCGCGCTTGATTGACTGCATGGTTGTCATAACATTGTATCTGCCACTGGAGCACGCGCATCAGTTTTTCTAATGAATCCTGCTTTATCGAAATAAGAGTGATATCCTTCTTATAGTCCTCTCGGGAATTTCATTAATTAGCAATATTTCTTATTTTGCGTCTAAATTTCGGAAGCTTTTGGAGAAACGGGAAAACATTGTCATTCTGTAGACAACATCCAGCCACTGCGCAGCAAGTAACAATTAGGTTACTGGCCCTCGTATTCTGTGCGCGAGGAGTGGACGAGTTGACTTTCGCTCATAGAAAACGAGTGTGAGTAGTCTAATTGTTTTGAAAGATACTCGAAAGGACTACTGCACAAGATCTACAATTCTGTGTATTTTTAGTAAGCCTAAAACTTAAGAATAATTTTCACTTTAAGGATAAGCGCGCGTGATCGCTGTCCCTCTGTAGCTCTAAAAAGGTCAAAACGATAAAAGAACCAATCAGCTTCGCGAATTTGTAATGGATCACACTGCACGATAGCTTAGCCAATATTTTTTAGATAGATAGCAGCATCTGCATTAGTGTAGCAGTAGAATTATACTAAATTCAGTTGGAATCAGGGAAAAGATACACGCATGCATGTACGAAAGACAGGGAATTATTTCTCATACTCATTAGTATTGATCAAGGTTAAACAAAGAAAATCGTAGTAGTAGTATTAGTAGTAGTAGTAGTAGTAGTAGTAGTAGTAGTAGTAGTAGTATATTTATTTGTTTACGCAGGTTATTGAATATGGCAACTAATGAAAGCTGATGTGGACCTGCGGCCAGTTAACAACACACAATGAGCAGAGACCAGACCACAACACCGGGAACTCCGCGCCCTACTCTTTTCGAATCGTGACGGGGACGGTGTTTGGATATCTGTTCTTAATTAGCATAGATTTTCCGATTTTCTCTGTTTTTACCTTAGTTTTAGTACCGATTGAGAAGATATTTCAACCAAGCAAGACAGTGTTTAACTGTATTTCCAAACACCTATTTAGGTTCGTCAAAATACTCGGCTACGCGTCGCCGTATTTTTAACTTTCTTCCGGTGATCGGATTTGTGGTCAAACACGATCTTTCATTTTTGATGTATTACTTCATAGTTGACAGCTGCGGTAATTCTTGCAGTCTAAAGTAAAACTAGACAGCTGTTGTTTTCTCATGTATTATTGTTCAAAGCCTGGAAGGCGATTGAAAATTTCTGATTAACTAGTGTGTATCCAATAAGGAGTTAATGATACCCAAGACAATTTTCTGATAATTTACTCCCCACGAAATGCTTATTTAAGGAGTTTTTTTCTGGGTCACGGCGAAAACTTGTTCTAGTCTGTGAACAATAACACTTTTAAATGCAATTAAAACGTACCACGTCGCTGGTTTGAAAAAACAATTATTTCTGCTTTTTTTAATTTATTCTTCAGCTTGCAGGAAAACATGGGGGAAAATACTATTTGACGTTCTATTTTCACTTTGAGACAAGCATTTTTGGCATTTTGTCGTTAATAATATGTTAGTATCTTAGAAGGACTTTTTCTTCAACAAATTTTATTTAAGCAATACTCAAATATTTTGCAGTGACGTACACAAAGCTAACACAGGTGATCAAACAGCTGAACGTGTAAATGTTCCGCAACTTTTGTTTCTTGCGCTAGGGACTTCGAGAAAAAAAAATCCCATCGCAAAAGAATTATTAACCACTCGTATCATATTCACAACCAATATTTTCCGTCAAAAATACTAAGATGAAAGTCACCTTTGCAATCTTCTTCTGCGTAATTCTTGGATTTACTACGGCAAAACACTTGCTCGATGAAGAAAGCAAAGGTTTTCAAACTACTGAAGACTTGAGTCTTGCTCGACAGGAGGACACTCAGTATGATGATCCTGAGCAGATGAAGAAGAAAAAGATTTTCGATTTAACGGTAAGCGTACAACGAAAATAGGTCGCGTGGTAAATGTATGAAGCGTATGCATGCTATGGGACTAAGATTCTTTCAGAATAATACGTAATGACGATAATGGCAGCAACGGGATGTTTTGCAGGCAAGGATTTTAACTAAATTATATTGCAATAAAAATAATGGGCTTTATATTGCAATAAGAATAGTGGGCTTCACTAAGCTATGGAAAGACTTTTTGTAGAGATGATATTAGGTTCGTTATTGTAATGATCATTTCCTGAGTGATTTGAATGCAGTCATCATATATTTCATGACGCTGTCTTCGCAATGACAGTCAGGAACTATCGTACAACTTTCGTGTCTGCTCGCACCGCAATCGCGGCGGATCTTCCTTAATACTCGAGAGAAGCAACGTGAGTTAAATTGTGCTCAAACGCTTTTCATTTATGTCAATTTGACTACAAGGAAGTCTCTTATTTTTTTCAAAATTGGGGAGCAGATCCTTTATGCCAACTGATGAACAAGATGAAAAACCCATAGCCTGTTTAAGAGTTTAAGAGTCGATAAGCGAATGGGATTGAAAAACCGTAGATTTTCAGACAATTCTGATCCAATTTACTTCTGCTTCATTATAAGAACGACGTCTCAAGCGAGTGAACAAGATGGGTTCAAGCAAAAGCAGTGGAAATGTTTTTACACAACCACAAGAAACCATTCATAAATCGTCGTTCACGCTTACGTTGTGTTCTGTGTCGTTATCAGCGTGATAAAGCAAGATTTATTACTTCGTCACGAAGAGTTTAAGGATTAGATATAAGTGTTAGTTCATGTAAACTACACGGTTCGGATAAAATTGGTACTTATATCGGGAGGCCCATCTCATCCTCCTTCAATATTCACTATCTCCGTTGTCTGAGCACGGGTGAAACTGGACACGGGAACGAAAGTCGTGCAAAACCTTCAACTCGAGCCAGGTTTTACGCACACTTATTCGAGGGGATCTGTTTTCCCTGCGCTTGTGAAAGCACGTCGAATAACAACTTAGACGGGTTTCCAATGTGGATAAGTGTTTCGTTCTGAAGCGTTTCAAGTCCTTGAAGTCGACCCTCAATTACCTTTGTCTGCCAATCGAGAGGCAAAAAATTAATCATTTCGAAGCCAAACTGAAGCAAAGCAGTAGAGCTCCCAACCGTCACTCAATACCAGCCTATACTAACTTGCTATTAATAAATCATTTTCCTCATAGGTAGCTTTATTAAATCTCGCTAAATGTCTGATTGATGGCACGAAAAAAAAGCATGACTGTTTCCAAAAGTTCAAGAAAAGAATCAAGCTTCCTGCAGTTGTAAGTATAAGCATTTCTTTGCCTTCTAGTAAAGACTAGGAACAATGTAAGAAGCTTGTGGCCTACATTAAAAAACAGAATCATATTTAAGATATTTAAGAAGTTTTGTTTTTGTTCGTTTGTTCGTTTCAATGATATTGTCGTTATTGTTTTGTTCTATTAAGATCATGGCTACAACAAAGGAAACTTAGCTCATGAAAATAAAGATCTATATGCCAAAATCAGTTAGAAACTTACACAGCAGAAGAAAGCAAGCCCGTACCTTTCCAAACTGGATCTGTGATTGGCTAAAAAAACAATAGACGAAATAATGACACAAAAGCAATGTCACCGAAAACAATAGAAGCTACGGGATAAGAGAACGAATCAAAATACAGGTCTGGAAGAGGTACAGGATTACTCCAGAAAAATGGGGTTTTTTTTTGTTTGTTTCAATTCTTTGTGCCTTTCGTACCTGTCATGTCATTTAAAGTCTTTAAACTGCCGTCTCACTGCAAACGTATCTAGTGACAAATTTGACCGGGGTATAGACTGAAAAATTGCAAAGGATTTATTTAAATTTAAATCAACAGCTATTGGTTAGTTGGTTGACTTTAAAATTTACAAAAATCTCGCGCGAACCAACCTCCCGTACGTGTTTTATCAAAGTCTAGTCCTTTGTCGCTCTCACTGTAAACGTTCTACAATCGTTTATTCATCTACACGCTTTTGAACAATTGCAAATGATATTCAATTATTGTTATCTTATTTACCTCTCTTTTGTTACAGACAAAGTGCGTCAACCATTTCGAGAAGTGCGAAAATGGCCCTGGAGTCTTTCTTCAATGTAGTGAGAAGTTTAAAGATTGTGTGCATGCTAACACAGCCCTTGTTTAAATGGCGCAATATATCATTACGGGGTATTGCAGACTGACCCGGTAGTTGCGGTTCAGAGTTGGGAAATTGCTTAGCGAAATGTAATTGACAACATGATGAAGAATAAACAGATCGTAGTAATAATGGCCTTTTTTGTCTTTTTTTTTTGCTTGAGCGAAAGATAATTTCGGTCAATGCATGATAACTAAGGTATAAAGCATAAAGTTTAAATTACTAATAATAGTTATTACTTCAGTTCCGTCCTACTTTAAGAAACATAATAGAAAAAAAAACTTATAAATACCTTCCCTAGATTATCCAAGATGTTATGGCAATTTAAGAAATCATAGTATGAAAAGTAAGCGCACAAGGTATCGTTGTCAAGTTAAATTAGGGGGCAGAACTAATATGCAACCTGACAGCGAGTTCAAGTTCTATTTCCATCTCGAAAATTAAATAACTTTCGGACTTTCATGCCAGCGGGAGTTCCCCAGGATATTTCCATGCCATTCTGTCACATTTCGTACCAGGTGCTATATCAGCAGTGCTTTAATTTACACTGTTTCCCATACTGTTATTTAAAATCTACATAGAGGAAGAGAAATAAAGAGAACAGAAGGAACTTTGCGTTCAAAAACATTAATTAATCTTTCAGATTTTAAACTTGCATTTTATTTTAGTTATAAAATCAATGATCTGTAGTGGCGGGAGCTTATTGTTAAATATCGTGAAACCCTCCGATGGTACCCGGTTTCTGAATGGTCTGAATTCTCAGGATGCAAACACACTATAACAAGATACATTTCAACATGGCCAACCATTGCAAGAACGAGATCCACCCCTTTTATTGCGCATGCTCAGCAACCGCTGACAATACATGACACTTAATTTATCTGAAAGATTTTCGCATCTGAGTATTGGAGATTTTTGTTATATTATGCAGGATTTCAAGGATTGTTCGGTGCAGACTAAGGTCAACTACTTGCACAACATAAATAAATATAAAATAAATATAAAAATTTGTTTCCTTGTATATTTGTCCTAGATCAGGATGAATAAATTTGTTTGCTTTCGATTTGATTGAAAAATTAAACCTTTGGGACTTCTGTTTTTGTGATCAAATTTCGAGTAATAAATGATTGAGAAAATGTCCAGAAAATTGGAACCGCTGGTAACTACAGGCTGTAAGGGTGGGTGGATGTTTCAGAAAACATATTTTTATAATTTATAAGGGGTTTTGTTTCTTGGCCATTTTAGCACACTTTTTTACTTTGGTATCAATGGAAGCCGGGCCAGTACAAAGAGATTTTCACTTTTCATGGAGTGGATAACTTTTTAGCTAGCTTCGCAAGGGAAACCCCATGACGTGTTCAGTCTGCTGGCTAAACAAGTGTTGAAAAATCAGGTTTCGGTGAGGTAGCCATTCCAAGACAAGTCTGTCACTGAAATAATATTCGCATTTCATAAATTCAGTAACATTATGTGCAACTCAGAACAATAAAGCATTCGGTTTGTGTTTAAACTGTTAGATAACCGATCAGCGAGAGAGTATCGCTATTAGTCCCGAAAACTAAAATATCTTTTTGCCTTAACTGTTAGAAAACTATGTCAAAGTTCACTTTTCATTAACACTAAACATTACCCTGGGTGCAAGGGAAGAGAAATCAATGTTGTCAAAATGAGCTCGGCATTTTTAATTGACTTACAGATTGTGAACTGTACGGTTTTTGCGGCATAATCTACAGATTTCGTGTCGTCATGCAGCTGTTAATAGAGTAAAACAGGTAGTGAAAGTAATTCCATAGTGTCTTATGGGCTGCACAGTCGCACAGACAATCATACATGAAAAATATAAAGAGGGTCCCATATACGTTTTTCGTGACGCGAGGGTAAGCATTTTTGAATAAGGATTTGTGCATATGAATCTATATTTTTATGTTTTTACGACTATTTTGCAGAATGCGAAATAGGAGTTTAGTGAGTGAGCGCGAATTCACTCGCTTGGTCGGTCGGT
>OMLO01000822.1_pt1 | contig 22202 bp, 8 predicted proteins | sample 1674811 | NCBI WGS metagenome assembly OMLO01 (sample SAMN06265003, study PRJEB25207) | coral metagenome | isolation source: Coral host | place: Mexico:La Bocana,Puerto Morelos, Mexico | collected 2008-11-13 | reverse complement strand
AATCGCTGAATCTTTGGAGCTCTGCTCGCCTAGTCGGCTGGAAGTGGTTTCTTGCCCGGCCTCATGACCAATTTACAAGTACTTCTTTGCGCCCGTAGTCTGCCATCGTCTTTCTAGTTGGGTATTTCTGCGACATCTGGTGACAGCGAATTCGCTTTTGGCTGTCCTGGGACTGTGAAAGTCTCGATCGACTTCATCTGTTTCAACGATCGCTTCTTCAATTACAAAAAATGGAGGTCGCTGGTAGAACGCCAAATACTTGCGGCATGAACCATTTTCATTTTCAAAATTAAAACTCTTATCAGAATTGCTGTCTGTTACTTTGGTGGTTGTTGTGAGCTGTTTGTTTTTCCTTACGTGTGCCGGTTCACCGGCTTTTTGCGCGTTTCGCTCGAACGACATATTTATGCCTGCCTCCTTTATTAGATCTAAAGACTTCGATCGGTGAAAACAAGGCTCGTTTCCTGCAGTTAAAGATCTCCTTTGCTGTAACAATGGCTGGTTTCCTGCATCCGAAGACTTCCTTCGGTGCAACAATGACTGCACGTGTTTTTCCGCATCCAAAGACCTTCTTCGGTATAACAATGGCTGGTTGTAAACAGCGAAGGTTTTCAGGCGTTCCTGTGTATCTGAGCTCATCTCTCCGACACTTGAGCTTCTTCGGCGTTCATGCATTCTCCAAAATGAATTTCTTTGCCTATCTAGATTGTCTGCAAGTGGCTCCTCGTTTCTTGTTTCATCGTTTCTTGTTTCATCGTTTCCGACAGATTGACCAGTAGCGGTAATACTTGGCGCGGTAGGAGGTAGGCTATCAGTATTGAGCGAGGTTTCGCTTTGCGAGTCAGTTTGCGAAATCCCCGACAACGTCTCATCTATGCTCGTATTGTCCCGGCGTTCCTTTGGTTTTCTCTGCCAGAACGGCATTATATCTTCAGCAGACATTGCCGTAACACATTTTAGCTCTTGCATAAACTTTTGTAACTCCCAAATGTCGCCATCGATGCTTTTCATTTGTTTTTGGTTTTCTTGTTCTAAACGTCGTAGTGTTTTTCTCAAGTCGTTGTTCTGTCGGACATAGGTTGTTGCAAGGTTTGACAAATCGATTGGCAATTCGCTCTTTTTAATGTGATCCCTTGTGCTTGAACGGCGCAACTCGGAGTCCATCTTGTTGAAAAAATGGAGAAAAGGTCGGCGCCGGCAATTGAATCTGTCCATCTGTGAGGCACTACTGTTAATTCTAAGTATTTAGCTCACAAGTCATCAATCTATGAGGGCTTCTACAACGTGCCTTTGTATTTGCCAATTTTTTTTATCCCAAACTATTTTTACAACAGTCAATTAAACAGATAATAACTCATTATTTTTGGCAGTTTCTCGACTTCATATTGGCCATACGTTAATAACAATAAAATCTAGCTTTAACCAATTTTTTATTAGTACAATAGTCTAGTTAAAAAGGCTTTGATCCCTAAGTTTTAGCCTTAACATAATTATGGCAGTAAATGGATTAGGGAGCCTTCTGTATTGTTATCGCAATGTACGCTAGTGCAAAGGAGGCGTGGTTTTTTAATAGCGTTTCCACAACATTCACCGATTTCACTTAAGCCCTGTCCACGCGACCCCGAAGTAATATGAAAACGGACTTTTCACTTTGAAAATGCATCAAATGCTTTCCTTTGAAACTATGGTGGTGGACCGATGAACCGATGGACCGGTAATTTTGGTTTTGTGATGAGAAACTCTGCCAGAGCTTTTCGAAAAAAAGCGGCTTTTAAAATGTTTTCCGTTCACTCGAAAACGCAAAGCCGGGGCTTTCAAATATTCTTCCGGCTTGAAGCGCCTTTCCTAAAACTGAGCTCCGTTCTTGTGACGGATTAGCGTGACGGATTAGCGTGACGGATCAGCGTGACGGATTAGCGTGACGGATCAGCGTGACGGATTAGCGTGACGGATTAGCGTGACGGATTAGCGTGATGGATTAGCGTGACGGATTAGCGTGACGGATTAGTGTGAACGGTAAGCGTAGCCGTAGAAATAATGCTGCATTTTCAAATTTGTTCAGCAAAGGCTAGTTAATTAGAACGCGCAAACGCTATTCAGGCAATGTTTTTTGAACATAGACGTTTCTTATTCTCCACGGCGCGCTCGTGGTTGTTTAAGTGAGAGGTACTCTAAACCAAACCAAATGTAAAATAATTGCGGTCATTTATAACCTATAAACAACTCTTGAATTTTTTTTTTTTTTTGGGGGGGGGGCTATGCCCTTGATGGTCAACATCAAATGTCTGTATACAATACCATATACATTGTTACTAGAGAATTTCGTAGGTCATCAACTGCAAGCAGATCACTAAATTCTCATTCTGGCAATGGGTCACTAAATTCTCAGAGGAAGTTTACAGGTATGCAGGAGAATCGGTAAGGAGAATTAAGCAAATTAAGCGATAAAAGACTATCAAGAAATAAAAAAGTCAATGACTACCACAAATATCTGCTGCTAAAATTTAATATTAAGTGTTAGTTCAGATGACTCTTCACCAACACAAAAATTTCAGAAAACCTCATTTGTGTAACAATTGCTAGCTTTAATTTTAATTTGCATTGTGTCGAGCGCAAAAAGACTCTTTACAAATTATTTGAAGGGTTTCTTTTAATACATGTAGCGCTGCTTGCTCGGCTGTCAGCAAATCTGATAACATCTTAATTAACTGCGGTCCGTAAACAATCCCAGGTAATGACTTCACATGTGTACGTTGCGGCAGTCGAATCGTTTCAATAGTACGTAACCATGGTGACGAGTAAAGTAAGACACATTCGATGTTGGCGAAATGTCATATGCGTTTTCAGGTATTGTTTAAGAAATAGGCGTTTGGATAGAGCGCGGTTTGTTTAGAAAAAAAAATGGCTCAATAATTAATTCGTAAATCTTAACACTAACCTTCGAGAATTAATTTTTTTGCATAAATGTTGCTCAGTAAATAATAAACTCAATTTGTCTGCTCCATATCTTAGCCTTGTAAATATCCGAATCACTTAACCGATGTTTTAAGTTTGGAGAATGCCAGTCCGTATCAGTGGTATGACTGATTAATCCTGTGTCCTTGCAGGACAATATTCTGATTTCAAGACCGCCGGGACCAAATGAAAACAAGAATTGAAAGTGGGCGGCTTTCTGTAACCCTCACGATGCACCACGACTCTCGTCAACTTTAGGAATAAATCCAGCAGCTTTAGATTCTATGAGAGCATTATTCCTTGTCGCATTCTCATTTCAGTGTTAAATTTGTCCACGGTGTCAAAAACTGCTTATTACCCAAACTAATAAGTTCTGACTAATCAGGTGAGAAATAGGAACGAAAGACTTTATTGGTCCCATGAGATTATATGCCAGTTTATTTGGCTATGATAACAATGTTTGCTTTGCTTATTACGTAAATCCGCACTTCCTTACTCGTTGCTGTCGAAATTTAATGAAAGGAGTGACATCTCTGTCAAGTTTATTTGGTTTCGTGTGAATATCTAAGCGCCGATATATCAACTCGTCAACGTGATCACTGATAAATCACGAGTACACCGATAAACAAAGAAGGACATAATTTTAAATACGAGTAAGATAGGTTTAAGTCCTTTGGAGCTAAAGAGCCGCGAAATACCACGTTGGGATTGGACTGATCAAGCTGAACACCATAGAAGCTTCCTGACAAATCATGGCGCAGAACCGAAGGACGATCTCCAAACTCGAATTTAACAAACGTGTCCGAGATCGGGTATCGCGTGATAGCAACAGGCTTAGACAAACTTTTGAAAAGTTTGACAAGGAGTACGCAAGCCGAATGGCCGAGATTCACAGCATGCAGGAAAAGGTTCGCCATTCCATGAGGAACTTGACGCAAGAAAAGATGCAAGCGCGTGAAGCAGAACGAGGGAAGTCTTTCACAAACGATCACCAAGAAGGAGGCATATCCGACACCAGAACGCCATCAAACAGTTACAAGGCGTCACTACCGGACATTCAGTTTAATCGTTCAGATCATCTTGAAAGTCCAAATCGTGGACAAGCTAGAAGTCGGCGATTCTCTTTACCGCATCCTCCGACTTTTCTACCGGGAAGCCCGAAAGAAAGCCGAGCACTTCCGATCCATGTATCTCATCCGAGGCCAATCGCTTCCTCTCTGCCAAAGGAGGCTTTTGCAAAATCAGGATCCCCTAAGGACACATCCTTGATGTCTAACCTGTCTGGTTCTCCAAAAGAATCTTTACATAGTATTTACCTACAATACCCAGAAAATGGTAGGCGCCGTAAAAGTGATTACAGATTGTCAGTGAAAGAGCTACCGATTTCGTTATCACGGTCTGATCCCATGTTTACAGTTAAAAACAAAACATTAAGCCCACAGTTGGATCGTAAAGGCCAAGAGGTTGCGTCAAAAGGAGACACTAACGGGGATGACCAAAACATAAACACTGAGCCTGTCAAAGACGACACATCCCATGATCATGAAGATAGCTCCGATAACACTGAGGATTCCCAAAGTCCAGGAACAAGCCATTTCACATTGCAACGCCAACCAGTAGCTGCTCATTCGTCTGACCATGCCGTAGAAGCTGAACCACGAAGAGGAAACGATTCTAATCACGGAAAGCCGAAAACTCTTCTAAAGAGGACGCGAAGTTCTTCGGTTCCTTGTGATCCAGACCGTTTGAATCTGAAACCCAGGGACAATATCCCTACTGAATCCAGGCCTAGTAGATCGGCTAATCATGGTACCAAACGAGATGTCTCGCCTGCAATCCGAGTCACTACACCCCAGGGGAGCATAGATACATCTTCAAAGCCTTTTGAGGAGCTCCGTAACTGCAGGTATTTACGAAACAGCAATCTCGAATCCTAATACACTGACAACATGTGACTGCATTCCAGTGAACTGGTCTGTGTCGATTAGACTAAACCAGCCACGTGACCAACGACGGTCTCATCTTATATATTCCATCCCAATTGGGGTAAATTCGAGGATACCCATTCACTGAAGTTGGGCGGCTTGGCTGAGTCTCTCTTAAAGAGAGACTATCTTTGAAAATGTCATTGGAGGAAAATCAAGACAATCCACCGTAGGAGAAAACCACAATGCCCTGCGAACCTAACACAGCCTATTATAAGAGAAACGAAAGCCAATTTTTGTATACATTGTTTGTCCCTGTACAGGGGACATTGTTTAGCCTAGGTGTGAAGATTCTATTACTCTTCTGTACGTTTTTATGAACATTATTGAGGTTTTTTTGTACGATATTTTTTTCCTGCGGAGGATAGCCTGAAATATTCATGGTATTTGTCCCTGGACACTATTACATCCTATAGTTTACAGTTTTCCTCGAGCTTTGCTATCTTAAATCTGTTCTCCTGAAACAAACATGCTTTCAAATCTCGGGTTAACCAAGCTTGATGTTTACCATTGTATTGTCGTGATAGTCGGGGCATCAACTGGCCATTGCGGTATACGTTACACGTAACAGACTCCATATTACCCTGTGAAACGTATATCTAACCACATAAACTCAGTTGGTAGCTTGTGCCCAGTCTTTCGGTGGTTGAGTAGTGCAGGTAATATCGGCCTTCTTTTTGTCAATGATTTGGCAAGACTGTAACCAACCCACAAAATTATTTACGTTGCCAGTATTTGCTAATGAGAAAATTTCAGGTTTTTGTTGCTGTTTTCACATTGACGTTTAACGATCGGCATTCAATGATTTAATGAAACAACACTGAGTGTTACATCTGCAACTCAGGTTTTAATAAAGCCTTTCATGCCATTTAAAACTCTAGTCATTTTTAAGGCCATAAGAGCAGTATTTTTGCGAACAGTTGTGCATTAGTAGCAATTGTTAGTTTCTGTGGAGCTCAAGATGCCTTGTTATTTAAGAAGTATAAAACATGTACCATATTCATGTTCTATCGAGTTCATAGAAACGGGAGTGGACGTTTGGAGAACGAGAAATGCTGTGAGAACACGAGTCATAGGCGAATGTTTCCACAGCATTTATGAGTTTTCCCAAACTTACACTCATGTTTCTATAACTCGAAAAAAACACAGAGAACATGTTTTCTATTTCTTTTAGAAAATATCGCGACGAGAAAAGGAAAATCGATTTGTTTACTTTGATCATCAAAATGCAAATTCTCTTTGCTCTCGCTATCATTACGTGAACAGCTCGTGCTAGTTCATTGTTTCTATCAGGTAAGAAACACGATTGATAACGTTTCAGCGCGCGTATTGTCTTTGGGCCATTTTGTAAAGTAGAATGATGTGGCTTTTCTCTTCTGTGACATTTGCATATTTTGTCAGTAGTGCCTTCTGTTTGCTTCGATACAAAAACAGACCTTAATTGTTTTTCAAGCTTCTTTTTATGCATATATGCCTGTGAATTCAACATCTGAGCAAACAAACTTTAACTTGTGAAATTCTGACCGCAAGGTAACGAGGACAAACTGGCTCAAAAGCAAGGGTAATTTTAAGAGAGTCCGGAGACTTCACTCGATTATAGTAGTTTAAAAACGTATTCCAATTTTTTTCTTATACAGTCAGATAATCTATTTGAGGTTCCCACTCTTTGGTCTGCTGGAGTCTTAAATTGTTACCCACAAGTTATTACGAGGACTGTAATTGACGCGGGTTGCTTAATGTAAAATTGAACTATAATAAATAGGTTAACTTAAGTCATGCAACTAGCGAAAAACAAGATTACATGTTACGTAAAATATCAAAATACAACGAAAGCCACGTTGTAGGCAGACACATCAACCTATATTCCGGAACCAAAGCCAAAACTTGGGTAAGCCAGTAAATTTTTTAATTGCACTGGCCAAGAAAAATTAAACAACGCTTAACAACAACTTGTGGAATTTAATCAAGTTTCTCATATTAACATAGAGAAAGGTGTTATATTTGTTTTCGCTTTTTGTACTATTGCACCGAGCAGAGGAGTTCATTTATCGATACTTCTTGTACATGTCAATTCTAGGAAAATCCAGTCTCTTTTAGCCCACCTAACGATTAATCATTTCATTTTTCCGTGCACGAAAATGAGTCGGAGGAGTCTAATAATGTCAACACGAAACGAAAAAGCGAAGCGTCTCAATGCAAACGAGGACAATTTGCTGCGGATGGAAATGGAACGCTTCCAGAAACAACACAACAAGGAGATGAAGAGTATCATTCTAGTAGGACAAACCGCTAAAGAAGCCATAAGTGATGCAAGACGTCAAAGAGCACCTTCTATGGTGACTACTCGAAAGCTTTTCCATGAAACTAAAGAGCCGGATGATCGGTCTGACAATTCCCCAGCTTTGTTCGAAAAGGTCTTCTGTCAGGCAAAGAAAAGCCAGGTCTCAAGTAAGATAGTACCAGGTTTGGAAACTAATGAAGATCGGTCATCTTGTTGGAAGACGTACCAACTGAATCCTATTCAAAAAGAATCAGATCTTGACAGAGAATTTTCAATTGTGACCTCGTTGCTTCCCGCGAAAAATGGCCATTTTGGAAGTTCTCGCAAGCAAACCCAAACGTTTTCAGAAGGAACAACAACAACTCACAAGATTGTACAAAGCTCGGAAACTCTTAGAAACTCACTAATTGTCCAGAGACCTAGTAAGCCGAATCCTTCACAGAAAACGTCGAATCGTGCAACGAAGTCTACAGAATATCTTAACGCAACCTACTTGACTTCGGCAATTGATCATTTTGAGCAATCTACCCGCATACACCCCAGGCGTTTAACAGAGGGTACCACGGATGCCCGATCTACCTTAGAAGGCACATCTTCACGGAGTGGAAGCAGGTTAAGCCACATGGCGAAACAATGTCGGGAGCAGCAGGGTACCTCTGCAGTGAAAAACATCCCGGCTGTCGTGATAGAAAATGTCGCAGACGACAACAGAACAAGAAGCCACAGCGATGATTCAATGCTTTTTAAACGTGTTCAAACACCGAACAGTGGATTGGAAAAGAGAAATTTGTCCCCAAAAAGGCCCAGTAGTGCCAGATCCAGAGGGAACAGTCCAGAACCGGGCAGTTTTCACAGCTCCTTAAGTCGGCGCGTATCTCTACCTCGAACGTCCCCGATGAATCAACGAGCACGCTCAGCGATCAGCAGTAAACTGCTGGCGAAACGCAGTTCCCTAGAACCCTTCAACAACTCCTGGACGCAATCCCAAAGTAAACTTAGTCCCTCTAGAGGCATTGCTAAATTTCGTCAAATAGGATCTGCCGCCGCTGCAGCCCAGACTCTCGTGTCGCGCTATCATCGCGAGAAGGCAATTTTGAATGCAACTGAAAATCTCGACGCTGAGCGGCAGAGAAAAGACAAAGTGCGTCAAGAACATCAGCAAATGAAAGAAGATTGGGAAAAAGATGGATGCACACGCACAACTGGTTTGGAAGAGAATTTCCTTAACATCGCTTAGATCACTAGTCATGGCTTTGAATGCAGTTACGAAAGCAGCGACTCGAGGATCTATGAAGCAGTAAATTACCAGAATAACGGGACCAAAAGGGCTGTATGCCTTAGTACATATTACGACAACATACAATCAGTTTTGAAGCAACAAGGACGTCCATTATGGAATCTCGAGCTCTAGATGACTGTTGCGCGGAAGGCAGAATGACGCAGGGTTTTGACACACAACAAATGTCAGCAGTTTTGAACCAACTTTAGGGAGATAACAGCGAATTTTTTTCATGGACATATTCATTGAATCTATAAATGTTATCATGTTTACTGCTTAATCTTATGAGAATGGAATAGAACATAACCAGTAACTGTCATACGTTATTATTAAAAAAAACTGCTAGTTGAGCTTTATGTGCCAGTAAGATGTAAACCTTAGCATCGTTAGACTTCAGGAAACGCGTGCTGCACTCATATTTTACACGACCCTGATTAACACAACACGTTTTGACGATCGATCTTTTGTAAAAAAAACAGATAGATAAACACTCAAGATGGGTGGACTGTTCTCTCCTAATTTTCTTTGTACAAGGCCAGCTCATTTATGTAAATAAATCGATAGCACCAGTAAAGCAGTTTCGCAGTGGATGTGTTATCTCAAGGGGGAGATATTTCGCCAGCGAAAATATTTCTAGGCTCAGTCTCCAGCCGCGGGTATATCGGAGTGGAGACTGAGCCTAAGATATTTAGTACTTAGTATAAAATATTGCTTGTACTACTGAATATTGCAAAAGGGAGCTAAAGTAACAACGGCGGCAACCCCGAGGACGACGCCTACTTAAAAATGAATTTATATTTTACCAGCCAAATTCGCAATTTTCTAGATCTGTTCACTACGCTAATGGCTCTAAAACCTGGCTAAGGCCAAATAAGCAAGGACAGCGTTCAACTTAAAATGGAAGTACGCGAAACTAGTTGTCGTTCGCGTTCCTCAGAGTGCGCAGAACTTTCACTTCATTTCACTTCCTTTTAGCAGAGGACGTACAGAAATCTACGAAGTTTTGTAACGCACTTGCCCAGCTATTGTTCTACTCATTTAACCTTTCGTTGACGTAGTCGTGATTTGCTGAAGTTCCCTAATGTAAGATGTTGAACAAATCTTTGACATCCTAACCCCGCACTTCCTGATTGAATCACGTTCGCGACGATTAATTTGATAATTTTGGTATCATTCACAATCGTTTACCATTTAACCAGACCATCACAGGTATAAAAAACAAGTTAAAAAAGTATAAAAAGCGAATTCTCAAGTGACAAATTACTTCACTGTGGGTAGTATGTTGTGGACATAACGAGGATTAGTGGAAGACACGACCCATGATGAGTATGAAACTGTGCTTAACGTAAGCACGTTGTTTTTTTTACGCTAAAGCGTGCCAGGTTTGTGAAATTAGTGTTTTGTAATTTTGCCAGCCGCTCCTACAAATTTTCATGCGATCATAATTAGATCGGGTTCTAGGCGTACTGACTTAGAGCTCTACCACTGTCACTAATCGCCTATTTCGCGCTGTTCTGTCTGTCTTCCTAGAAAGAATAAATTCGAATCCATTTTAGCTTTTGTTTAACGATAGACCTTTCAAAATGTGTACCATCTGTCACTCGATAGCATGGCTATATGGCATTGCTGTCACGTGATCAGGTCATTCACTAAAAGGTTGTCGAAAGCAATTGAAATTCAGTTCGATTGGGCTCGATTCACCTCAACGAATAAAATACAATGCATAAATTTACGTATAAAATCCCTAAAAATTCCAATTACAGTTATTACAAGGAGAAAAAAGGAGAGATAATTGACAAAAAATTTAATAATATCTAATAATCATATAATGATAATAATGATAATAATGACAATAATAGAAATAATATCTGAAATTGGCTAAATGTAAAAACTGTAAAGCCGTAATAAACGGAAAACAAATCGTCCGTGATCTCTTGGAGAATCATTAGAGTGTCTTGCGAATAAAGGGAAACACAACATGAAGTTACTTTTTTTAATTTCTTTTTTCATTTCGCTGATACAAACATATTTAAAATCACACATCTTTAATAAACACAAATGGAGGGTCAAAATCGTCCAAACTGAAGTGAACAAACTCCTGTGAGAGACTAAATTAACGCGAATGGAAAAATTATTAAAGAAAAAAAGTAATGTCAACAGGAAGGAGACGAAAAGCAGCGTAAGAGCCTACTGTACGTGCGAGGAGGAACGAGGAACTTACGAAAGTTCCAATATATTGGTACTGGTTCAATTTGTTACAGCAGTTTTGGTCAAAACATTGGATCTGGCGGCGCGATTTATGGACCAAGCACTGTTAGGAGTATCAAGTATGCACGACTGAACAAAATTAGTCGAATTGATAGCGAAATTGGGAGACGCCAAAAGGATAGTGGTAGATTCTATCAGATTGGTCCAGATTCCTTCATGCACACGGAAGGATTGCGGAGAGCCAAACATCTGTGTGGGAGGCAGCCAAACAACGCCACTCAAGAACTACCCATGCAGGACGTTTGTCAATAAAGATGTGCATCTTATTTCTCCCAACTGTTTCCACAACAGTTGTAGGGAGACAAGTAAGAAGAATTGGTCTGAGACGAGAGCTTACTCACCAACCTAAAGGTCATGGTATTTTTAGCTCTAACATTCACCTTTCTTGCCATTGGTTTATTTGACAAAAGCGCTCGTCAACAGTTCATCGGATACGTGTTCTCAGCCAAAACAACGTTGTTCATCAATGGGTAACAGCATGCAAATCGAGTGAGGTCACGTTATTCAATTTTGCAAATTTTACTTTTTTCGCTTTTCTGTCGCGTACAAGAAAATGGCAAGAAGTGAAAATCTTCCTGATGTAATAAGCGAATTCTTGAAAGCTATTGACGAAATGAGCAATACAGTTTTGGTTCCACATCGACTGGTTGACATCCCAAAGGACAGCCCATTCCCGGCTGGAAAGTGCCAATGCGCCACAACCACAGAAAGTTCCCTCGTCGAACCAGCCAAAGAGCTCAACGACTCGGGTCTATACGGCACTTATCACATGCTGTTGGATATCAAGGAGGAGTTAACAACGGGAAAGAAAACTTCGGCTGAAGGATGCTTTCGTTCGCACGTGAAAGTTGTGGTTGAAAGCATGAAGTACCTTACATGGCTTGCAAAATCTTTGACGCAAAATTATTGCGAGGAAGTGGGAAGCGGTGGCGAGGCCGATACTTTGCAAAAGAACAGGTTTTGAGCACTGTGTTTTTCAGAGAATATGCAAGTTAAACGGAATGAGCTTAGGACTCAAATCTGAGAATTGCATAAACCTGGAGACATGTAGAAACCGACAAACGAAGTTTTCGATATAAACTAGTATTACCGGAAATTTTAATACAGAAGACCGGCAGTGTCCAAATGGAACTTCCTTTTGCCCTTATTTCCTTGCTCTAAAATAACACGAAAATCTGTGAGATTTGTGGTAATAATTCTATGACAACAAATGTAAGTTATGCTATAAATAGTTAACTATTGAACAGGACGATGATTTTTTGGTTATTAAATTTTGTTAAGACTGGTAACATAAGCTCCTCTGTATCTGATTATGGTATCATTTAATACTATTCTTGTTTAACGTGTGTGTAGCCTTCCGGAGTTTAATGTTACCTCTCACATGATTTGGTCGAGAGATCTTTAAAAATATTGTTTATTGCAAGCAGTTGGCGCATAGCACGTGTACGTTAGATTAGTCTTGAGCGTTCAAACTGGGTAAACATACCTAAGTGTATCTTGTGTAATCCGGGACAAATTTAGATATTTTTAGGTCGCGTGAAAAGTGTAAATTGTGAAATGACTAATAGCAATTATTACAGCGGGTAAAAAATAAATGTTTGAAAAAAATACGATAAAAATAATCAGTTATCTGTTTTCATTGTAGCCTCGAGCTTTAAGAAACGTATTCCCGAGGATCTAACTCGTGTTACTTGGTTGCTGAGATTTCGTCAGTAAATCACTTCCTGTGCATCCGATCAACATCTTTCAAGTTGTATTTGTTTCGACTTTGAATTAATCTCTCTTTACTTTTCCCGGTGACCACCCTTTTTTCTTTTTTGATCAATTAGTAATTTTGGGAACTTCACTACACACCAGTACCGTGTAAAACAGCCTTCTCGAAGTTTGCTTGAGTCGACGAAAACATTGCACATGATCGTGACGCTTTTCGTCACGCAATCTTCCTTAACACGTTAAAATTTAAGGGGGTAAATTGTCGCCAGTAATCAAATACTTCAATCCAAAAGCTCAAGGCAGTGAGACCAAAACATAAACATTCTCAAAAAGATTTAACATTTTCAACCATGAGTCTCGTTAGTTTCATTTCCGCTCCGGAAGTCCTTACACGTTATTTGAGTTGAGATTATTCAGATTTTAGTTTTAATGCGAAGGAGATTTCGTTAGTAATCCTTCCATGCTGTGTGTTTCTGTCTAGAGAGCAAATGGGCAGGAAATTGCTGTCGGATAAAAAATAAGGTTTTGTGTCGAAAAACAGAAAAATATTAAATGATACTGGCCTGTGAGTATCGAATTTTCGCAAACATGTCCAAGAAGATATGAACAGCACGATGCACAGTCGTGGCCCTTTTGAGTTCGCGGAAAAGCAAAGCGACTGTTACAAAGGTTTGGTAGACGAGGTTTATGTTCTACCGCGCAGCCTGAGCGCCTTCACCGTTCCGCGTTCAGCTGTTTCAGCACTAGGGACACTAATTAACTCCAAAGTTAGAGTTCCGCTTTCTTAATGTTGTAGGACCGTTTCCCTTGCTCACTGAACAGTGAAATGTGTTTCTTCCTTGTGCTAATTAGGTAGCGTTTTGTTTTCCATAGTCATGTTTCTGGTTTTTCAAAACATGACCGGTGGTTGTTGCGTTTTTCAAATTCTTAGTGTGGATGGAAAACATTTGACGCTTTTCCAGAGTGAAGCCACCGTTTTTAAATGTGGACGGGGTCTTGGGTATCTAGAGACAAGACTGGACCTAAATACGAGTTAATCCATTTCAAAATACTCAGGGCAGCAAGCTCATCGCATAAAATTACTGAAAAGATTAAAAGCGCACGGCTCAAATTTGCAAAAAGACACTTTGGTAGGATTTTGAAATTTTTGAATACTTCTAATTTTGAACACTCTCAAACTGGCTAAATGGGCCCAGTTATTAAACTGGTATTTCAGGTTTTGGCGGCGCGTAGAACTAACTCGCACAACACGCGCTCTTTTCGACAATGATGCGCTTGTGTGCATGGCTGGGTGCTCATCTAGCTGTTTTATCGAGGCGTAGTTTTTTGCAGTTCTTACTGAGACAACACGCAAGCAGCAGTTTTACAAAGCAACCGTGGCACACGCGAAATGGCAGGCGCGGCGGAACGCTCTTAAATATAGGGGGTCATCCAAGGGCATACCTGTATTCGCAATTTCCACAATGAGTTTTGCGTTGTTCGTTGTCAGTTCTTTACGCGGTCCTTCTTTGTGGTGCTTCTAAGGTAGGTTTTTAGTCTTCGTAGGCCAGAAAATGTGCGTTCGGAAGTCTCCGATGCTATAGCTGATGCGAAATACAAACTTACAGTTTGTGAACCTCCCCTAGAAGCGTTTTGGGGACAGGAGTTTTGTTGAGAGTTTAGCGAATGTTTCTTGCATTTGTAGCCTGACGCACTTCTGGCAGCTCATTGTTTAGTGCACCATGTACGAGGTGAACTGTTCCCCAAGCAGTTACAAAACAAGAAATAGAAACGTGGGGGGCGTTAGGAGGGGGGGGGGGGGAACTTCCCCTTGCCCGTTCCCCTTTCCCCCCCCCCCTTTATTTGCCAACCCTAACCCTTTTTTTTGTTTTTTTTTTTTTTTTTTTTTTCCAAAAAACCTGTTTCGCTTCCGATAGGCCTGTGTTGTTTCTCTATTGTGTCTCGCGAGAAACGTATACTGAGGAGCCTATAGGTATAATTTTCCTCGCTTCTCAGCTTTCAAAATTCTTTAGATCCATTCTGGCTTAAATGCTTGGCCGCTTTTGTTAGGTTGTTGAGGGGAAAACAGCACGCATTAAAAGACGGCCGTTTTTCATTGTCAACGCAGTTGAGGTTTGCAAACAACCTACCCGTCGTAAAACAGTCAATTGCCCAGACCCTTCATTACAAAGTTTAAGTCTATATACGAGCCAAGTGGCCCATCAGGTCGGAGCTTATCCCGGTTCCTGTTCCATGAAGCGACTAGGAGTATTTCTCCTTCGCCCTGGATGGAATGCTAGTCCATCACAGACTTACCCCAAGCATTAATTCGCCGGTACCCATTGATACACCTGGGTGGAGAGAGGCAGTGTGGTAGTTAAGTGTCTTGCTCAGGAAACTCAATGTCCCCAGCCAGGGCTCAAACCCGGACCGTTCGATCCGGAGACGAGGGCGCTAATCAGAGGCCTCTGCGCATTACATACAGTTACAAAACTCAAATAGCCTCGTCATTTGGCATAAATAGAGCACAACAGCGTATCCAGCCTCAAACAAAAGCCACACGAATCTTAAAAACGTGTAGGTGAAGCGAATAGGAAAAAAAGTGTCTTTTTCCTTTTGGTATTTACACCAGGGCGTGAGGTACATTGTTCATGAGAACCTAACGAATTAATTTGTTGGATTTAATAACTGGTACGGGCTGTCCTCTGTACATCTGCCCCCTATCCTCAAAAATATCGGAGAGAGGGAGGGGAGGGAAGGGGGAAGATGCACCCACACTAGGGGTTCAGGCTGAGTCAGTTTCGCCGAGCTCGTGTTTTCCAAGCGACACTCTCGATGATCATGACCTGGGTTGACAGAACTCCTTGCGCAAAAACAAAACACCAGTCTCTATCAATATCGGCGAGGTCATTCACATCATTATAACGCTGGCAAGAGTCAAATACTGTTTATTTTCCGAGTGCCTTAATCTATCCATGCCTTTTAAACCTTTCCGCCACCGGGCACGTAAAATGTTATTTTGTTTTTCAATTGGCAGTTGAAAAAAGGAGTAAGAAAATGTTTCGTTACTTTAATTCCCTCACAAAGTCAAGGTCATTTATTCGTTTCGACGCAGGTGTTCGTCGACTATTTTAGCTTTATTATTTCGTTTTTGTAATTAAAAATATTTATATAGAAGTGGGTAGTAACTTTTGTCCTTGTTTTGAGTCATTACTGAAAGGCTCTTCGAGATATTGGCTTTCATGGCCGAGCTGTTTATATCTGATGGAGTCATATATAATATATCGTAAAATATATTGCGCCCACATGTCTTTAGAAATCACGATAGCATGGCATAACAATACGAATATGGCTCCAACGTGCTGTAAGCGAAATGTTTTCATAGCTTTAAACGTTTGATTCCCTTTCTGCCCTGAGGTAAATATCAAGACTCCGTAGGGTTGCTTTCAGTTTCTCTTCGGTTCATACAGTTTGCATTTCATGTCTTGACGTTTTAACGCAAAGTATTGGTTCTTCGCAGGAATTTACAACGCTATGACAACCTTCAAAGCCGATCAACAGCTCCTCATGATAACTTGTGTCATAATTATATAAGGTCATCTTCGCATTACACAACAAAATATAGTTTCTTTGAAGGCTTGTCGATAGTTTGTGCTTTGGAAGGCGTAAATGAAAGGGTTTAAAACTGACGACAGCAGTATAAGACATAGCGCAAGCACTGTCACTTCGCTGGGAACTGGTCCGTGTATTTCAAGCTGCCTCACAACTGCAAACGGTGTGAACGCGATTATTAAAACAGACGTGACGATGATGGAGAGCTTTATGACTTTCTTCTTTTCTTGCGCGTCCACTTCAAGTGGAATATTCATCGGGATTACCTTACGACCAAAATAAAGCGCTCGAATAATTCGAAAATAACAGTACACTATGACTAGTACAGGTAGGGCGATACCAAGAATTATTGCACACGTCCAGAACGTAAAATTCCAATTTGTACTCCATGTTCTAATACAAACATGCTCTGAGTTGTATTCGTCAAAGAAAACCAATGGCGTAACGCTAGCTATTGACAAAATCCAAATGGCGATGATAAAATAACGAAGTGTCCGCGTTCCAAACTTGAGTCCACTGCTCAAAGGCTTCACAATGGCATTGTACCGTTCCAGAGCAATGGCGGTCAGTGTTAGAATAGAGCAAAACGATGCAGCTGGATAATACGAATTAATCTTGCAAAGAAATCTGCCAAGAGTCCTCGACGGCATAGGAAACGCCCGCGCTATGCCCACCGTGTATGCTAGGACGTTTGCCATTAAATCAGACGCGGCCAAGTTTGCGAGTAAGAAGTTCGTCTTTGTGCGGAGATATCGTTTCTTCTTTACAACTATGATTACGAGTAGGTTTCCAGCGATGCCAATCGGTAGTATAATAATTGCAATGCAAAGAAAAGACACCAAACCGAACAAAGTCACTGGTCTCACATCAGTGGTCGAGTTTAAGGCCGTCGCATTTAGAGAATCGTTCATTTTTCGAAGTTTGAGGAGACAAAGTTAGAACTTCAGACGATAAGCTGATGTGAAATTACTATAGTTACTCCTAATCCATTGGGTTTACTACACTGATACATGTAATATGGTTAATCAGCCAAGCTGTTAAAGTTATTTTAAGGCACACAGTGGGTTTCATACTTAAGTGCTCCTAAAAGGAAACAGTTAATACTAAGCTAGAGGCTTCAAATCACCAAGACGACAATTATACAAGTTGATTACAAATATTTACTATCTGTTTTAACAGAGCCATCGCCATGGCCGGTAGATTGCCAAGCAAATTTTACCAATCTGCGCTTTCAGTTTACAGTCACACCTATTGACTATCTAGTTCAGAATTTAAATTAGACTAAAAGGCATAAACATCCCAAGGTTAGCATTGTCTTATTTTCGTTTTTATTTATTTTTCCCCTTTGTAGCGATAGCAAACAAATTTGATCGTGTAAAAATCATTAAAAATCGTCTAGTTGACTATCAGATCAAGCTAGGCGTGAAGCGCAATGTATGTGACGTCATCAAAATGCTAAGTCATGACAGCGATGACTATATATAGATCGTTCGCAAATGAAAATCATCAAAATTCTACAAAATGCTAAACAAGATTGGCACTGTAAATTGTGATACACCAGGCAAGTCATATATCACGCGTTGCTGAACCACGCCATCCTAGGTTCTATACTTCACTAGATTTAAAACTTTTGTTCCAACAAGCTGTTTTGTGGCATATTCTCGACATCAGCATCACAACTCTGGAAAGACTTTTGTTTAAGAAAAGATTTTAGCGAGTCTCTGTGATTAAGCCCAAAACACTGCTGTTACAACCAGGAGCCCCAATAATATTATTTGTTGATAAACGTGCTACGACTTGGAGATCAAGACCAACAAATCGTGCCAACTGAGAACACAAAAAAAACACTTTTTATCAACTGATATTTTGCAATCTGCAAAGCCTCGACTTAATTACAATTTTGCCCTTGTTATATTATCAATAGGCTATTGAGAATATAACAACGGCAAAATTGACTCGTCGACCTTGCTTTCCTCCAAAACGCACGATATTTGGTGCGTGGTAAAGAAGGTCACGTATTAGGAAGGCCATCCCCTTAAAAGAGATAGTAGTGCAATACATCATATCGAAGACACACAAAACCATATATAAAGCATGCCGCCTCGTGCCTTTCACGATTTCATAACAATTGCTGTTACATAAGAATATATAACCACGAGCAGTCATATACGTTCCATTTGCGCAACAAATATCTCTTGATGACACCAGACTGACCTCGCACGTGCTAACTGTCGGCACGTGCTACAAACCAAAAAAATCATGCCTGATGAAAACAAGCATCTTATATTACCCATTCCCAAGATCACCTTTTTTAGCCAGCTTGGAACTCCAAATATACTCTGTACGTGGTGGGGGTCACTCTAGAATGACGGGGATGAAAGAAAAAAAATCATTTAACACTTAACATTTATTTCCCTCTAAGCTGCAAACGTTTCTCTATGTAATTTTTTAAAGGGGCAGTGTCACTTTTTTGCGCATCGTGAAAAATTAATTTAGGCTATTTTTTTTTCCGATTTTCGTAATCCCTGTTAACCTTTCCCATCCTTAAACATCCTGGTTGCTTTAGGGTTTAAGATTATCTCAGTCTTTCGTGTTTTTCTTTCTTAGTAAGTACTCTTTTCAAGTTACCTTCAATTTAAAGGTAATTTGAAGAGGGACGTACAGCGGTATTATCGTATTGCGTGATTAGCTGATCTTATTTTCTGTGAAACGCGAATTTCGGAAATCATTTTTCGTGATCCGTGACCTGAAGGTTTTGCGTGACCCGAGAAGGACCGATATTCGTAATTTTACGAATCTTTTCTTCGTAATTTTACGAATCTTTTCTTCGTGATTTTGAGACACGAGTTCTCTGAACGGTTAGAGTCGTCTATCGTGAGTGACTTAGGTATGCGATTTGCAATAACTTGACTTAGCCTTTCACGATTTAATATTGCTTTCTCCAGGCACTCTTTCTAGTGTAAGGAGAGGTAATTGTTTTTTTAAAAAAGAGCATCTTACTTGCTTAGTTCAGTGATTCGGAAAACGAAATCTCTATATCCGTGATCCTCTGTTTTTTCGGTTCATGAATTCGTGCCAGAGACCACCCCTGTAAGACCCTCTTTGAGCATGGCTGAGATTGGTTGCTAAGCTGTGTGTGGACGTGGTTAGGAAGTCGCGTTTTTTACGTTTATTTTCCTCGGTTTTGTCTAGATGATGTCGTCTTTTGCGCAAACAGTGATATAAGCTTACAAGGAAATCGCTTTTCTTTGAATATCAGCAACTGATTTTAACTTCAATTACAAAAGCTGATATTGCCTTAGCGGACTTGTGAATAAAGAACTATTGTCGCAATAAAGAATATAGGGTAATTAAAGCTAGTGATATTGATGTCTTCTACTTTCACGCCATGTTAAAATATTTTCATGTTTTATAAAGGAGGTTGCGTTGCTAGACACGTGTCGGTGTTAATCATTACATGTGGTTGGCCGGGTTTACACAAAGGATGAGCTAGTTTGAGTTAAAATATCTTATTTACAGAGACGCGAAATCGGTCGATGCATAACTTTTCATTTCACGGAAGTCTCTGGCTGATGACAGGCAGTCTTAGTGACGTCTGTCACGCCATTTAAAGACTTGATATCTCCCAAGACACACTATGTTTAAAGAAAAAGGCTCTTGGAATCCGAAAATATAATTTTGCTCTAGAAGTTTCTGAGAAGTTGTACACAATGTCGATGCAATAATTTCGAGTTATTAATGCAATGTGTTATTAAGCTGTAAAGGCTTGAAGAGTGAAATACACCTCTTTTGTCCTATCCCCGTATATAGAGTGGATCAAAGAAATAAAAGAAATATAAAGGCGAATGCATGACAAGTATAAGCGGAATCCATTCGTGCAGAATCTGTATTATTAGCTAGAATTTTCCCTGCTTCTTTCACAACTTAACTAATATATAATCGAACCGTGCGACTTGAAAATCTGCATTTGATAATGGCGACAAGATGGCGACGAAACCATACTTCTACTAAGAGTTGATTTACTCAATTTTCGTGTTGATGTAGCGCTTTCTGTTCTCTGGACAACCGGCAATAGTGTTTAAAAGGGAAAACATCCAGTTGGTTTAGTAGGAATTCTCAAAATAGTGCAACATTTAATGAAAATATTAATACACTGATTGATATTGAGGTATATAAGGGGCCATCATTGCGTCACACGTGTTGACCCATGTAAAATCCTGCGCATGTATTTGAATACAACAGTAAAGGAACTTTTAGTGTGAAACCCTGCCATCTAACACATCCAGATGCAGCTTGAAGAATGGCAGTCCAACTAAGAACTTGTCTTGTAACTCACTTCTCTACTACTAAATTGCATTGCTACAAAACTTACTCGCGACATTCTCGTTGAGAAGAATTACAGAGACCTAACACAGACGTCTTAGTCGTAAAATTGGAAGGTTTCAATTTCCTTCCTTCCTGTTCGTATAGCTGCCCTCAAAATTACATGAATATAAGTACCTCGTCAATTGCCGAAAGCAGTTAAATACGAAAACCACAAAGAGTCTTAAAATAACTGAATAACGGTATGAAAATTGTATTAGAGACATATTTTCGAGGTTTGGTGGTCTTGTTTTCGTCTGCGACACTGAAAAAAATGAACTTCTCTGACGAAGTGATGGCTTTAAACTCGACCACTAAAGTAAGACAAGTTACTGTGTTTGGCTTGACAACCTTTCTCCTCGTAGCAATTGTTATTCTACCGATTGGCATCGCTGGAAATATACTCGTGATCATAGTCGTGAAGAAGAAACGATATCTTCATACAAAGACGAACTTCTTGCTCGCAAACTTGGCGGCTTTTGACCTGATGGCAAACGTCCTGGCTTACACAGTGGGAGCAGTCCGTGCGTTTCCAATACAGGCAAGAACATTTGGTAAATTTCTATGCAAGATTAATTCCTTTTATCCAGCATTATCGTTATGCTCTATTCTAACACTCACTGTCATCGCTTTGGAACGGTACAATGCCATTGTAAAGCCTTTGAGCACTGGACTCAAGTTTGAAAAAAGGACGCTTCGATATTTTATTATCGCTATTTGGATTTTGTCATTAGCAGCAGCGACTCCTCTAATCCACTTCGCCGAATACAACTCAGATTATCGATGCGATCGAACATGGAGTACAACAACGAGATTTGTCTTCTGGACCTCTGCTTTTATCGCGATCATCGGCGTTCCTCTTATTGTTATTATCTACTGCTACAGCCACATAATACGCACGCTGTATTTTCAACACCAGGTCGTCCCGATGAATATACCACGAGAAGTTGACGAACGAGAAAAAAAGAGGGTGGTTAAGTTGTCGATTGTTGTCACTTCCGTTTTCATTTTCTCGTTTGTTCCGTTTGCAATTGTCAGAGAACTTGAATTTGGTTCACCAGTGCCCAATGCGGTGAGCGTGTTTGCTCTCTGCTCTGTACTTTTATCTTCGGTTTTAAACCCTTTTATTTATGCTTATCAAAGCACAAACTATCGACAAGCCTTCAAAGAGACTATAATTAGCTGTCGTTAACAAAGTAGTCGACTGTGACGAAATATAAAATAAATCTACCGACTTTCCATTCTGTCCTACACGAGTAGCCGAGCCTGCGACTGGAAACCGTCGTCCTTTCCTTTTGTTGAACAAGTGAGCGAGCCAGCGGGGGAGCAAAAGAGCGTACCTGGGATGAGAATAAAATGGGGAGAGGTGGGGAGAGGGGGTTGGGGCGAATGGGCGGCTATCTATTGATAAAAAAGAGGCCACTTCTTTGCGTTTTCGAAGTGTCTGTGAAGAGGATTGTTGCTCACATTTTATGCCAAAACAATACGACTCGTGTAGATTCACATAGCTGACTCGGGCCTTGCCCTCTATCAAGCCACCGAAATGTTGACCCCTTAATATAATTGTTAATTATATAGAAGAATTCACTGCCTGACGAGTGAATTCCACGTTAAATTTCACGCGAAAAACCGATAGATGAGTGCGATATCGGTTTTTCAAGTGAAATTTAACGTGGAATTCACTCGTCAGCCAGTGAATTTTTCTTGAACCGCATAGCTAAAGCCACCTGAGCAAAACCAAACGTTTTCTATTTTTGTGAGCCGCGCC
>OMLO01000821.1_pt1 | contig 22206 bp, 16 predicted proteins | sample 1674811 | NCBI WGS metagenome assembly OMLO01 (sample SAMN06265003, study PRJEB25207) | coral metagenome | isolation source: Coral host | place: Mexico:La Bocana,Puerto Morelos, Mexico | collected 2008-11-13 | reverse complement strand
CCTCAGCAAATGCCTTGCCATGGGCGTCTTAGACTTGCGGGTTGCAAGCCAACTCCTCACGTTCATATTGTCGGTGGCGTATGCAACCACCTCATTCCCGCAGTGGGGCCCTTCTGCGGCCGCAAACCCAACAATGCACACCAGCTCCGCCAGCGCGATCCTCACCTCCATCTCACCGCCGCAGAGCTCGGGGGCTCCTTCGAGAACGGTAAGCATCATCCTGGCGGGCTCCCTCATGTAACGTTTCTCCTTCCAGTCGAGCGTGCCGATGACCTCAAGCGTCGCGTCGCCTCCTACCCATCTCAGCCTCTGTTCCGCGCCCGGGACAGCCAATAGCTTTCTTGGGGTGAGGACGGTGTCAAAAGCGGCCTCAAAGTTCCCTTCATAGGGGACCTCAAAGTTGACCCTCAGCATCTCCAGAGTCTCGTCCCACGCAACCCAAGCGGCCTGGATCTCATCCTCAGTCCCTCCGACTGTCTTCGGCTGAACAAAGCCGCGCTGGCTAAGATTCTCGGAAAGCATCATGTCCAGCACGGGCAGCTCGGTGCGAAGATGGGGCATCGCAATGGCCGCGTACTGCGCCAATCCTCTCAGCTCCCTTGCCGTCCTCAGCCTAACCTCGCGGGATCCATGCTGCAATTCGGCAGCGCCAGAAGATACCTCATCTTCAGGGCCTTGGGTTCGGGAAGGCGGCAGGTCATGGCTCGCATGTCCATGTGGAGTCCCCACACAATCTGGGTGGGACCGGTTGGACAGCTAGGTTCAATGCATCATCGCCCCACACCGTGCGGATCGCACAGCCCATGCAGTCCACTGCCTGCCATGGCCGCGTGCCAATCATGCAGCGGTTCCACAGCAACTGAGTCGTCCATGAGCCATTCCGATGAAAAGCGGGTCGGGCCGTTCACGGGGTGATGGGGAGCGTAACTCTCGTGTAGCGACCTTGCCGCGAGGGCAAAGATCATGTATTCTCCTGGTGCGCCTGACCAACCAAACGGCATGCTTCCGTAGATCATCTTGACCCGGCCTTCGACTCCTACCGCTCCTCCCGGCAGGGCCGACCCAAAGTCTCCTGCGTCCTCGGGCCTCACATCGTGCCATTTGAACGCCCGACTCACGTCGAGCTTGGCCAAGGTGCATGGTATGCCTGGATGGCGATGCCTCCCACCAGATAGCCTTTCGGGCGACCTGTCTATGCCGCGGTTGCAGCGCTGGGGGATGGTGGAACTTGTGGGTTGCCGCATTAGCGACAAGCATCGCATGGATGGGGCGGCCTTCCTTGCTCAAAGAGCGGTCGGGAAGCTGCTTGGGAACCCGTCCCTGGGGGCACTCAACCAAATCTTTTGTGGCCAGCTCGGTCTCGTCGGAGCACATCAGCAGTATGCCCCACGTAGCATCCTTCCACGCCTTCTCATAAAGTTCGTCAAGGTGTTCCATCGCTGACGGGTAGGGGTCAGCCTTCACTCTCCTGCGGGGATACTCCCTCCTCGCTGGAACGCCTTTCTCAACCATCTCCTCAAGGTATGCAAAGTGATCCTCGGGGATGCATTCACGCACCTCCTGACCAACCGCTCCTCGCAACGGCTCGCCAAGCTTCTCCTTACGCGCCCTTCGCAACTCCTCCATAGCTGCCTCCAGGCTGCCTGCCGTCAGCAGAAGTTGGTCTCCAAACTCCACTGCCTTCTTGATGAGGTGGGGCCCGTAAGGGGCTCCTCCAGTGCAATGCTCCACGTATGCATGGGCGGCCTCCTCAACGCTGCTTGCGGGCGTCTCCTCCGGGACCCTGCATTCCAAAGAGTGATCCAGCTCGGGGGAAGCCTTCAGATACCCAACGCGCCTCTCCTCAACTTCTCTGGGTGGTGTGCGGCTCCTCAATGTCGACGCATCACTCCCAGGCGTTTCCGTGGTGCTAGGCACCTCCTCTTCTTCTTCTCCCTCTTCTTCTCCTTCCATGACGGCTTCATCCTCATTACCACCCTCCGCGGGTGGTATGTAGTAGGGCTCCTCATGGTCCTGCTTGGATGGTCAGGTCTGGTTGTAAGTAGTTACGAACCTTAGCATACTTACAAGTTAACTTAGTAAGTTTGCTAACCTATACTTACAAGTTCGCTAACCTCATGTTAGCGATGTTAATAAGTTCTCTAAGTATGCTTTCTTATTTGGCTAACATAGTATCTACTTACTAGTTGCACGTATCTACTTATAAGTTCGCTATCTAAATAGCAGTTTTATAAGTTACTTACTAAGTTCACCGCGGTAAGTTGGCTAAGTTAGTTGGTGTCAACTTAGCTAACTTACTAAGTCTACTTAGGCTATTTAGCTAAGTATGCTAAGCTGGCCAGGCCATAGTTTTTTTCATGTCCGGGAGATGGTTTTTTCAAGATTTTCGGGCTGGAATTTTTTGTTTTTTTTTACGGCTTCAGTTGATTTTTCATAGCGCCGCGACAGCTTAAGTTTGGGTATTCCAACAGAATGTTTTTTTGACAGACCCAATCGTTGTGTGGATCATTTAATGTGTCTCGCCGCTTTTGTTTTTGAAGCAGCTGCAGCAGGAAACAAACACTTTCACTTGCAACATATAAGTTGAAAGTAGTAAGGCACTGTTATAAAATAACAGTATGCATGACACAATGGCTCACAATTTTGCACCGCATATTTTGAAAGCTTCAGTGTCTTGACATCTCAACTTTGCTGTCGACCACGGCGCTGGGTTTGATGATGCAGGGGGCCCCAATCTGCATGACTGCTGCGCGTGACAAGTTAGTTGAAAGATTCCACTTGTGAAAATTCAAGTAGACCGTCGAACGATCCTGAAAAGCGCAGGGCATTCCACATGCTCGCATGCAGGGCTACTGTGCTCGCATCCCTCAAGTTGTGGCTCAAAAGTTTGAATTGCGCTGATTCAGATCCAGACCAAAATTTTGATTTGTCGAGACGATGGAACCAGAGCATGTGGATGAGCTTAAGAAGCTGATCCAGAACGCAGAAAAAAACAGGCTCGTAGCAGGAGTGAATGATATCCTCCAGTATTTGAAGGCCAACGGCTACGTGAGATCACAGAGGCTTGAACCTCACCTCGTGGGATGTCACATGGAAAATCGTGACGGGCTAGGGGTGTCTGGCATGGATGCTATCAACCTCCTCGAGGGGATGCACGCGGTCGGTTTCGATCGGTCCAAGCCGGACCCCATTGCAGTTGAGATTGGTGACATGGAAGAGGCTTACAAATTCCAGGTCAAATTGAACCAAGAATCAAAAGGTAAAGTGCCATTGATGAAGAAAGTGGACCTTCTCTACCTCAGCCTCTCTGCCTCCCACACCAACGTAGCCCTTAGGGCAGTGAACGCAGGCGTGGCCTCGAACCACCCCGAGTTGAGCTGGAACGGAAAGCTCAGCTTAGAGCAAATCAAATCTCGTGATGCTGCCATGGCAGAAGCCTGCGCCTCTGGATTGGTTTGGCGAGTCATTTCCCGTGCAGTGATGCAAGAGGTCCCGCAGTTAGCGCATTTGATCCAAGCAGCGCAAAATGCATCAGGGCAACTGGCTCGAGGAGAGCATGAGGTGCAGATGCACCTCGATCAACTACATTGGTGTCATTTTTCTTCCTTTGTTTCATTTTTCACTTTGTGACACAATATAATATGTTGTGTGTTTTTTGTGTTTTAAGTTTGCCTATTCAGATCAGCGCTGCACAGAGGTTGTTGCGGATCCACGCGAAGATTAGTAAAGCTCAACGTGAGTCCAAGACATTGGACTACATGGATGTTAAGGATGAGCTGCTTAGATCCAAACCACAGTGCAAGGGTGCACTTCCAAGCATGTGGAAATTCTGCATGCGGTTTGGCGGTGAAGGATTGTGGATCAGGGGGCTTGCAGACTGGGTGGCTGACAACGGTTCAACCCGACAATTGGGACCTGAATGGTTCGAAAGCTTGTCTCAGGACATAAAGCCAGCATCGGCGCAGCAACTGCCATTCCTGAGACAGAAGCTTCTGTCAGCTGGCTACATGGCACCTGGATTGACCATCCAGAATGTGAAGAGCATCGTCTTTGGAAAAGATATGGCAGAAACAAGGGCCAATCTTTGTGAGGTTTTTCAAACATTGAAAAAGCTGATCAATGCCCACGCTTACCATAATCCAACTGCCATGCATCAGTTGCAAAGCGCTACTGAGCTTGATGCCATTTTGGCAGCAGCAGGGAAGCACCAAAATGCAAATGTGACTGATCCACGTCAATGTGCCTTGCAGTTTGTTGATGTTGCAGAGGAACTCATCAAAAAACGGTTGACAGATAAGTATGACTCCTTCGTCGTGACTGCGGCTCCATCTTCAGCTTCCAGTGCCAAGCCTGGTGCCAAAGGTAAGCCTCACGAGATCATGGTCCCACGGACTTTCGATGAGCAAGGCCAACTTCCATGGCATGAAGTTCTGAAAGAGCTTGGTTATGAAGTTTCGTCCCATGTTGAACGCAAGAAGGACAAGACCATTGCTTGCATTGAGGAGATTGTTGGTGATAAAGTGATCTTGGTTGTGGATGAATCAGTCATGGCTGGAGGGAAGTGTCAAGTTTCAGCAAATTCTTTCACTGCAGGCGAGTGGAAGGTCGTGAAGGAGCCCAAAGCGCCAGAGTTGGCGAAGGTCATTCTTCCCCAAGACTGGAAAGAGTTAAGGCATTTGTATGCAAAGGGAGCACTTATCAAGCAGTTGCTTGACATGCAGAAGAAGGATGAAGTTTCGTCAGTTCCATCCCAGCTGTTGTTGTATCAGAAACCGCAGCTTGGGATGATTGGAAATTTATTGTTTGTTCAATTTTTACGCCCTGCTAGTCATGGTAGACGCTTGATCTATTTTGGTTGTTACTGCGTATTTATGTATGCTGCCCCCCAATTATCCATGCCTTTGATCATGCAAGGAAGATGGTTGTCAGCAAAGCCGAGTTCAAGGCCAACAAGGCTGTGCTCATTCCATGCACGAACAAGATTGAAGTCATCGGCAAAGAGGATGATCACAGCAAGGTCAATCCATCAGCTGTGCATGTGGATGGGAAGGATGTGCTGCCCAAAGGTGAGTTTAATCATCTAGATTTCTACTTGATGTCACCAAACTTGAAGGATTGCACATGCCCATATTTCATGGTTCGGTCGCATGACAAGCTGGAAGAATGTAACATGACCAAATCTGGCTTGACTATGAAAAACAATCAGCCCATCAAAGAAGGTGATGAACTCAAATTCTTTGTTGCAAAGAATGCCAAACCTGATCCAGAAGCTTTGAAAGCCCTTCCTGATGCTCCAGAACCTAAAAGGCGTAGGACGACCAAAGGCTCATGACTGAAAGGCATTGCACGGCCATATAGGTCTATATAAGTGTTGAGCTTGGCATCTCAGAAGAAAAACTGTTGTCCGCTGCCAGCACTTTGACATTGCAAATAGGGGGGGCCTTGAGCTCAATTTGTTTTGTAAATGAATGTGCCCTCCTTCGCGAGCCTGTAGCTAGGTTGGCCCTGCTTATGTTCATAGGCCACGGTTTCAGCCTCAACTTTTTAGTTTGTCAACATCTCAAGCGACACAGTCACATCAAACCGCAGGGCCGTGCACTATATATGATGATATAGTAGCTGGCTCGCATGGCAGGGTCAGTACAGCTCGCCATATCGTGATTTTGCTCTATAGATCCTTTGTGAGTCTTCTTGTGGTACGAACTGAAGTCAACAGAATTTTGGGATTTTAATTCCCAGTCCCATATCAAGCTCGTATGCCCTTCATGCATCGTTAACATAGGCCGTGCTCATGGGGCTTGGATCTCAGTTTCTCAAACTTGACCGACTAGATTGAGCAAAGGAAACCCATCAGAATCCAATGGCAAACACACCAGAATGAACATGGAACAAACGAGTCACATCAGAATGAAACGGAAGGAGTCAGAATCAACAGAATGATATCAGAATTTTGACATCAAAATATATATAAACGCAGGGCCATAGCTGGCTCGCTTGGCAGGGCCATGACATGTATAAGCTCGCCATATGTGGCATTGATGAAGTTAGATCATCTGTTGGTTTTGCTCAGTAAAGCTCTTCAGGCTTGAACTTCATACCGAGGCTAAACCAATGAAGCCAGCCTGCTTATCAAGTTGGCATCCCAGTGGTGAAAGACTGATGTGAGAATGAACCAAAGGAATCTTATCACAAGTAGTGCAAGTGTCACACTGACACAAATCACATCCTAGGATGAAACAAAAAGAGTCACATCAGAATGAAACGGAAGGAGTCAGAATCAACAGAATGATATCAGAATTTTGACATCAAAATTTTATATAAATGCAGGGCCATGGCTGGCTCGCTTGGCAGGGCCATGACATGTATAAGCTCGCCATATGTGGCATTGATGAAGTCAGATCATCTGTTGGTTTTGCTCAGTAAAGCTCTTCAGGTGTGAACTTCATACCGAGGCTAAACCAATGAAGCCAGCCTGCTTATCAAGTTGGCATCCCAGTGGTGAAAGACTGACGTGAGAATGAACCAAAGGAATCTTTTCACAAGTAGTGCAAGTGTCACACTGACACAAATCACATCCTAGGATGAAACAAAAAGAGTCACGTCAGAATGAAACGGAAGGAGTCAGAATCAACAGAATGCTATCAGAATTTTGACATCAAAAATATATGTAGCTGGCTCACTTGGCAGGGTCATGAAATGTATAAGCTCGCCATATAAGCTAGAGCATTTGTGACGCTGGATTTGGAATGTGGCCTTTACAATAGTAGCTACTGCCAGTAAAGAGTTGAGATGTTGACATGCAATTACATTGCTAATGCATAGCCAGGAGTTTGGAAAGAGAATGAACATTGGACCTGAAGGTTTTTCAATATATGTATGGACGTGTTTGGTAGAACGTGTTTGGACGAGCCATATATAGGCCCTGCCCTGCGAGCTGTGGTTGGTCAGCCCTGCAATCATGCCACAATTTCACGTTTCTACATATATAGTCACAACGCTGTGTTTGCAATCGGTTTTTGCTCTGGAAGATTCATGGTTCCAGCGAGGTGCGATTCCAATGAAGCAAACACAAACCACTGCATAAACACAGGCAAACATCCCGTTACATTCAAAAAAAACCATAGTAGCAGGGCAGTGTAGCCCGCGCGCAGGGCTGTATATCAGATACAGCTCGCGTGATGGGGAGCGGTGATGAGGCAAGCGAGGCTGAGCTTGAGGATGTCAATGAGATGATCATGGAGAAGCAGGTGGTGATCAAGCTGCCGGGTTGCAAAAAGAAATGGATCCCAGAGTACAAGGAGATTGGCGACAGGGTTTTTATCAAAGTGTGCAAATGGGACAGGGTCATCTCGCAGTGGATCCTTGGGAAGGCCATGCAATTTGGTAAGAAAGACACCACCATCACCTGCGACTTTTGGGAGAACCTAGTCAAGGAAGCCAGGCTGGCCAGCATTGGTGCTGCTGAGAAAGCCCGGCAGGATGCTGCTGTGGATGATGATGCTGGAGATGATAAGGCGCCTGAGGGGTCTGGAACAAGGAAGAGAAAACTTCCTAAGATCAGCAATGCTGATGCAGGCCTGACACCAGTTGTCCACGTATCGGTGGGTGGACGACAGGTACCAGCCCTTTTCAATGTGTCGAGAGAGAGCGCCATCTGGTTAGAGTACTCGCCTGGTACTTTGTTTTCATTGAAAGGCTCAATTTTAGCTAGCCGAGAGGGGAAGGCTCCTTCGCCTAAGAAGAGCCCTCGTAAGAGGCGGGGGCGAAAGCCCAAGGCGTGATGGTGGGGAAATATGAAAAAGGCCTTGTCCGAGCTATAGTCGCACTTCCTCTTCTCACTTCCTGTTTTCTCTGCTTTCCCTTGCAGTTCTTGATGTTTATGCTTATTGTGTGTGTGTGTGTGTTTAGACCGATGATGGTACAAGTTGAGGTAGTGGAATGTTACGTGGATCATGGAATACAAGAGTTTGGTAAGATGCTAGGGCGTGTTTGGACGAGCTTCATGATGATCAGCCGTGCATTTCAGAATGCGCCTGCATTTTTCCACTCAAACCTCCAAACCAGGTAAGTCCCTTTCATGTTGTTGTTTTCGCATGTTGTTCATCAGAGTATGGGCAACTACACAGCATGCCGATTGGCACCACAGTTTGCATTTACAGCATGCCGATTGGCACCACAGTTTGCATTTACAGCATGCTGATTGGCAGGTAATTTGGGTTAGATTTGGGGTAGGCATTCATTGCCATCATGGCTTTTCGACAGATTCAATGTCATATCGACAGGAGGAATGAATGAAGCAATAGCCGAAAATGCATGGCCAATTGGCCCATTCGATCTACAGGAAAGTGGGATCGCCACTGCTTCTCGCCATGGAGCCTGTGCTGTTGCTGCTGCTTCTCATGGCACCGTGCTGCGTGGCGCCGAACCCTCTCGCACACGTGTTGGATGATGCAGAATCTTGGATTGATTTCACTTGATCAAGCTCCGTGATCGACTCGTGGATAGTGATGACAATTGTCTTCAGCCATTTGAAGGGACTTGAAGAGTGACCTATGGAATGCCACGTAGAACCGAAGAAGTAGGAGCCCACCATGCATTTGATTGCTTGCACCACCAAGGACTTGGAAGACCCGGTGGTGATGCAAGCGCTGGCAGACTGGAGCGGCGCTGAGGTGTTCATGGGAGAGTTGATCTGACAATGAATGGTTTTTGAGATTCTCAGTTGAGATGTTTCAATGATAGTGAGGTTGAATGTGATCCCAAGGGTGAATTCATAATGGACCAGTGCATAGGAAGATCATCTATGTTGAACCGCAGGTCGCGGAGCTAGAAGAAGCAGCTCGAGCGGCTGAGCATGACGGACCGCCAGTGGAGCTGGATGTGGAGGTGGAAGATCCATTGTCTAGCTCTGGAGAGGCTCGCATTTGATGCCAAAATGCCAACGCTTCTTTTAATGTTTCTGATTATAAACCATGCATGGGGCATCAGGCATGATGTTTGAAGTTTCAACTTCTTAAAGTGTAATTTCATTTGCTATGCCCTTGCCCTGCAGTCGTGGAACCCAGAAGCAGAAGGGAGGCAGGAGGAGGAGGGAGTGTCGATGCAGGAATTGCCGATGGAGGAGGGTGTAGTGGGGGAGGAGGAATTGAAAGAAGAGGATGGAGGAGGAACTGGTGATGGAGGAGGGTATGAGGATGGAGGAGGGTATGGTGATGGAGAAGTGGAGGATGGAGGAGGGTATGGTGATGGAGTAGAGGATGGAGGAGGGTTTGGTGATGGAGAAGTGGAGGATGGAGGAGGGTATGGTGATGGAGTAGAGGATGGAGGAGGGTATGATGATGGAGTAGGGGACGGAGGAGGGTTTGCTGATGAAGGAGGTGATGAAGGAGAAGGGGATGGAGAAGGGCAGAATGGAGGAGGGTTTGGTGATGAAGGAGGAGGTGACGGAGAAGGAGAGGGTGGAGGAGCGAGAGATGGAGATAGGGGAGGGTATGGTGATGGTGGCGGTTGGCGTGATGACAATCGAAAAGGCGGCAAAGCCAAGGACAGCCAAACCTACTCGCAGTGTTAGCTGAAACCACTTTAGTGTCACTGTTGATGCATTGAATCAATCTTTATGTGACGCTAGAGTCACTGCAGTTAATGCCTACAGACATCATACAAACAATGCAATGTCACTGAAGACCTGTTGATGCAGGACCGAAGTCGCACTCCATGGCGGAACAAAGGTCCGGGAAAGAAAGGAAAAGGAAAAGGAAAAGGGAAAGGAAAGAAGGGAGGAAAGAAGCCGCCCTGGGCCAGCAAGCCCAAGGGTGGCAAAGGCGATCGAAAGGGTACTTAGGCTGCAAGGGTTTGGCACACGGAGTGGTGAGGTTGAGTTAATATGTTAATAGATGTTAGTTAGTTGAAGTTAGTTGTGGTTGTCGGTTGGTAGCTGTTGTTGGTCGTAAATGTTCTTCTGTTGGTGGGTCATTCTATATCAGCCCAGGCAAGGGAGTCTTCGATGCATGGGGCGGCGAGTATGTGGTGGGAGGCTACCGCGATTGCAACGGAGACTTCTGGCCGTATCTTGTTTGAACCATTGAGTCGAGTCATCGAAACTTTGTTGAGGTCGACTTTGCAAGATCGAGTCATGAATGACAACAAGTTGTGAAGTCTATAGCCATGTATAGTCGAGTCAGTTTGCACGCTTAAGGCAAGGCATGGGCCGCAGCCGTGCACGAAGCCGCGGCAGCGGAAATGGGCTGCTGCAGCAGAGCATTGAGACGATGGCTCTGCAGGCCAGGACTGTGGACACGTTGGTCCGCGGTAGCGTGCAGGGTGGGATGAGCTCAAGTGGAAGGTAGAAAATTAGAGAAGTTTAATATGTAGAAGAATCTCAAGTAAGAATGATAGTAATGATGCAAGGGCTCACTATAAGGGTGCAAGAGCCCATGGACTCAGGGCTCACCCTATAGGACTCACTATATAAAAACTCAGGGCTCACAGTTGTTAGGGCTCATTACCAAGATCACCAAAACAGTGGAGCTCACCCACTTGCACTAGCAGTGCTGCAATTTGCATAGTTTGCGGCGAGCATGGAGCTCACAACTGGTGAGGTCCTGATGTTTCGGCAGTTGGTGCGACACTGGCAGGTTGAAGTGTAGGGCATCACATTTCCAACATCCCTTCACAACAATATGATCTCAAAACTTCCCTTGGATTCATCCCAGCCTAAACAAAACTGAGAAGATTGCCAGTGCACCAACTGCGTTGTCATGCGCAGAGGAATCATCGTATGACCAATGGTGTGAAGTGCTTGGGTGATGAAAACAGCACCAATAACTATCCAAGTTCTTTTGCATCAAAGAACAAATTCAAAACTCCATCAACATTGTTGGTCATCGGTGGCGCCTGTTGTGTTGTATTTGATACATCTAGCCATACCAAGGGCCAAGCCACAGGACTTTGCCAGCTTTCGCCAGCACAGGGTTTGCAAACACCACTTGACTGTAGTTCATTGTTTGAGACTCCATGATGAAGTGTATTGATTTTGTGAGGCCTCCATTGTGTTCGAATGTTTGTTTTTGAGTGAAACTCCATTGGTTTTTTGTAAAACCCAGTCCAACTTTATTTGTTGTTTCAACACAAAGGAGGCCCGCCGGTTTGCGAACCCTGTGCCCGGAGCCGTGGCAACATTCGAAGTGGCAGGCTTGCGTGGGCTTTTGATAGCCCTTCGTGATGCATGGTTTGACAGCCTAGAGCTGCCAGAACTGATGAGAAATAGGTTTCACAAACATGTCAACCACCTGTCTGAAATTGATTTTACAATGGAGGATTGAAGACCAGACAAGATATCGTTCGATATCTTTTTTTCTATGGAATAAACAAAAAGATATCGTTCGATATCTTTTTGACCGTCCCATACCAAAAAAGATATCGTTCGATATCTTTTTGACCGTCCCATACCAAAAAAGATATCGTTCGATATCTTTTTGTTTATCCCATACCAAAAAAGATATCGTTCGATATCTTTTTGTTTATCCCATAGAAATAAAGATATCGATCGATATCTTTTTGATCACCCCAAGATAAAACAAAATATCGATCCATAACCTTTTGGACACCCACCATTTTGGACGGTATTGATCAATTCCCTATCGTGATTTGGTCGCACTATGATTTTCACCATGGACAAACACATGTTGATTCTTTCCTGATGCATTGCAAATAGCAACATTTTGATCATACAATTGGATTGGCAGCGGTCAGTGGTTGTCGTTTCACACTGCATTCGCAGCAAAGACTGATCTGATGGCCTGTACCAGACAAAAAAAACACCTTAATTGGCGATAGTGGGATGGATGAATTTCCCAAGTTCTCATATACGTTTCAGGTTTGTGAGATATATCCACATTATATGTGTATGTGTCTGATTTCATTTATCTATTGACCAAACAAACAAACTCCTGAGAAAGTTTCAAGCCAGACTTCAACTTGCCATAGGGAGTGCATATGTGCATGCGTTTGAAGGGATTCCTTGTCGAAGAATGGTTTTAGGAACTCGGTGTTTGATCAATTTAAACTCCATTGTACCCTAGCAGTATCATCCATGCATTGGTCAGCGAAACTTCGCAGGTTTTGTGTGTGTGTGTGTGTCAAGTGTAGTCTGTACTTCTTGGTTTTCATCTCTGACCTTTGAATCTCTCCTTCTTCCTATTCTCCTTCATGCTCTCAGATGCGAGCCATTGAATGCCCTGCAAAGCGAGCTGTGGAATCAGCCCTGCTTTTCTCAGATTCAGACTTAACTAGAATGTAACTCAGACTGACTGGTCATTTCAGCTGCAGTTCCGATTGAAATCACACATTGAAGCTGTTTCAGCGTTGTAGCAGGGTCTTCAGACTCGCGTTGTGCAGGGTCTCCGGGCTCGCCAAATGTCGATAACCCCAGAGCTGGCAGCTGAGATTAGTGAAGGTGAGCTTGCCATGCAGTACGAAGATTGGGAATGCTCATACATGCCCCATACATGGGTGCCGAATTCATATTCGGTACCGGACCATAGCCAATGGGAGCTCTCAATCCACAGTGTGCAGCTCACACAACGGAAACACATCTACGAAGACCCAATCGGAAGGGAGAGGGTCGAGGTGGGCATGAGGATGTACCGCTGCAGTGGCACCATTGATGTTGCAACGGGCGAGATCCTGATCTACAAGCCGCAGATCAATCAATGGGAAGAAAGCGTTGTGGACATGGCCAATTGGCCCACTCGCCTCTACAGGAAAGTGGGATCGCCTTTGCTGTTGGTGGTGGAATCCATGCAGGAATCTGCCGTTCAGATGCACATCAACCTGGATTATCTCATCTCAGGAGAGAAAGCCTGCACGATCACGGTGGGCAAGTTCCTCATCATCACGTGGGGTAAGATGAAGAGGCTGGTAGATGAAAAATGTACCTTGGTGATGGAATGGGTGTGGTTGTTGAATCTTGCTGTCTCTTCTTTCTAGTTTCCTGTATGTACTATTTTTCTTTCATCATATCTGCCTTGCTTAGTTCTAGTCTTTCTCACTCTTTATCCTTCCTGTTGATGGAATTATATTCCTTCTTGCTTCTAGTTGTTTCTTTTCTTTTCTTTTCTTTTCTTTGCTTTTGTTCTGTATTGTCTTGTTCTATGTTGGTATCATTGTTAGTCGTTTGCCCTTCATCACAAAAGATACGCATCATAAAAAGTTTAAGGAGAATAAGAACCACTAAAAGGAACAAAGAGAAATCTTTGATGGTCGACCGGATCGATGGTGTAGGTGCAGAAACTAAAGCATGAACCTTGAAGGTTTTTCAGCATATGTATGGACCATATGGTACTTGTCTTGGTAGGACGTGTTTGGACGAGCCATATACAGGCCCTGCCCTGCGAGCTTTGGTCATTAAGCCCTGCAATCTTACCGCATTTGCACATTTCTGTCACAACAGCTACATGTATGATCACGCCTCAAAGGAAGCACGCAGACTCCACTACATAAACATAGACATAAACATGACAACACCGATGACCAGTCTACTGAAGGAACAAATAAAGGACATAACCTTACGAACAATACAACAAGTGATCAAACTAAACACCAAAATCAAAGAATATACTAGAAGCAAACAAAAGACACCAACAATACGAAGGAAACCAAAGGCTACAAAAGATTGTGAAGAAAGGTAGGAAAACAAAACAATACATAAACACAAATCGAAAAAGGAAAAAGGAAAGAACACAAGGATGGAAAACAAGATTTCACGTAGAAGTTCTGTTGTTTTACTTTCTTGCTCCTTCCCTTTTGGCAAGGGATATGTTGGGTTGACATCCCCACCGCTTGAGGTACCAACCTTGGCATCAAAAGCGATGCCCAGATGGTCAAAGTCTTTGACTACATCGGAGCTGCTCAAGAGCCTGATAGGCGCAAGCATGTGTTCACGCCTGTGAAGAAATCGCCTGCAGCCAAGCATTCGCCTGTGAAGCATTCCCCTGTGAAGCATTCTCCTGTGAAGCATTCGCCCAAAGCAGCACCTGCACCGACAGGTGCAATTTCCAGGCTCTTCGGAGAGAAAGCGAAACCTGCAGCTGCTGAAGCTGCTGTTGGCGAGCGAGCACAAGTGCTGAAGAAGCCAGCTGGACAAGTTCTGAAGAAGCCAGCTGGACAAGTTCTGAAGAAGCCAGCTGGACAAGTGCTGAAGAAGCCAGCCGCTTCCAAAAAGCATTGAACTCGCATGCAGGGCTGAGAGTATTGGCTCGTGTGCAGGGTCTGTTCAGCTGGTATAGAAGCTGCGTTTTTGAAACCGTTTTTGCAACAGCGTCGTTGAACATGAGAAAACAAAAAAGGTGACGTATATTGACAGAGTCTGCCTTGTCAAGAAACCCTGAAGTGCACCTTGACGATCTAGTGTGCAGTTCATATGCTGTCATCAGAACTTCATTGTTTTCTTTTGGATATAAACTGATTTGAAAAAGACTGTAGGCAAGCCACCAGATGGCATGTGCTGAATCTTGAGGCAATGCAGTTGCATGATGCCTCTCAGTTTTGTAGGTTCAAGTATCTGGTGTGGGGTTTGACCATGGCGTCTGCTGCGGACAAGGCTTTGGAAGAGCTGAGGATGATCCAAGACTACCTCAGGTCGCAGCAAACGGTGCTGACAAGCACCAACATGCAGTCAGTGTTGGATCAGCAGTGCACCACTTGGGAGACAAAGCTGAGGAGCACTGTCATCCCAGCACAGGATGCTAGCAAGTTTGTTGTGGAGCTGGGTAGTGGGCCTTGGCAAGAAGCCCACAAGGCACGTTTGTCAAGTGCCATTGATGATGCTGTTCGTGAAGCAGTGCAGCCATCAAGCAAAAGGAGGCCAAGCCAAACTCTCAATGACTTTGGTGCTTTCCTGTCGGTCAAGGACATGACGTGCCTGAGAGATGAAGGCATTCCTACTTCGGTGAAAATCGATACCATCGTGTCACGGATGCTGAATCTACATCTACACTTGCCTACGGAACCAACCGTTAAGGCAATTGTTTCTGCTGGCATTGCAGCAGGACTGGTGTGCAACAGTGCTGTGGATAGCCTGACGTTGGTGCGCGAGATCAAGAGGCGACTGAAGCTCAACCTTAAAGGAAAGCCCCAGCCACCGATGCACTTGGTCGAATATCCGGCAAGCCCGGCTCTTCTGCCCAGCTGGATTGAAGCATACCAGCCCGATGACCAGCCCACCCAAGAGCGACTGAATGAGAGTGACGTGCAGAATCTTTCATCAAGTATTGCCCTTCGATGTAGCTCAAAGCTTCTTCGGCCCCAGAACCAGCTTGCACTAGCAGCACCAAGTCAGCCAAGTCAGCCAAGCTCGAGTTCAAGTGCTCAAGCAACCCCGCAAACAATGATGATGCAAATGTTTTCACAGTTTGGCCAGTTCATGCAGCAGCAGATGCACCAGCAAGTGCACCAGCAACAGCCTGCAGGGAACATCAATCTACAGATCTACGGTCCTAAGAGAACATCATTTGGAGCAACACCTGCAGGAGCAACAACAGTTGCAAGCCCAACGACAGTTGTTGCAGCACCAGTTGCACAGTCAACACCAGAAAGGCAACCTGCGCTGCAGAATGCGATCCCAAATGAGAGTCAAGACACGCAGCAGTCTGAGGCATCTCCGCACCAGGTGGAGAAAGTGGACAAGGCATTGCAGCTGCCAGATCTTCCTGAGCTACCACCGCCTGATCAGATGGAAGTCATCGCAGCTGCTGCTAAAAAAAGAACAGATGCTAACAAGGAGAACGCCAAGGCCACCAAGCCCAAGGCGAAAGCCAAAGGCAAGGCTAAGGCCAAATCAAAGGCAAAGGCCAAGGCCAAATCCAAGGCCATGGCCAAACCAGACGTATCAGAAAATGATAAGAAAGCGACAGACCATGGAAACAAGGCGAAGGCCAAAGCCAAGGCCCAAGCAGTGGTTCCCAAACAGAAAGCCAAGGCAAAAGCCAAGGCCAATCCCAAGGCCAAGGCGAAGGCCATGGCATGTCTTCCTTCATCAAGGCGCAATCGACCTCCAGTGATGCAATTGGGTGACCCAACCGTGTACCACGAGAAGGGTAAAATCCATAGAAACGCTGAGATGTACAGAGTCTTCGTCAGATCCAGCGATCGTTGTGATCGCAAAGTGAGAATTGGTGATGATGTTGAAGCTGCGTGGGATAAAGCTCTAGGCATCATCGAAGCTGAGCCAGAGTCACCACCAGATATCTATTGATAGGTCATAGATTTAGATGCTGGAGCGTGATCATAGGTCATAGATGCTGGGGATGAATGATGCTGCAGCAAGATGCGTTTTGGAATCGAAGCTTCATATTAGTCTCAATTAGATGATTGTATAACTGAATCTGAAGAAGAAACATTGTGATGTATTGTTTGATTTTGACCTGCAGCACATTGTAGGGGTTTAGCATCAAATTTGGCCTTCGATCAGCGGCACATCTTCGTGTGAGATGAACATGCACCGAACATCAGGCGAGAAAACCCCATGCAGTCACTGGTATTTCTGTTGCAGGGCAAGCCTTTGCTCGCTTGCAGGGACACAGATCTCGCAATCTTAAAGATTTCAAAGCTGCATGGAAGTGTTTTGATTGGATCTTAGCCTCACCACCTCAAAAACGGCTCAAACATACCAAATATATTCCCTGATTGTGGAATCATGTTTGTCAGCACTGTTGTCACAGCAATTCACTGGAATGTTGTGATACCTCTTTTTGCATTCAAACATTTCTCAACCCTTAGGATTTTACTGACTCTGCTGAGGTGAGCGAGCTCGATTGCCAACTCCGTTTACTAGTGAGTGGAGGCCAGTGTTGAAAACTGCCTTGAAATTTCGTTACAAGCATGAGCATTGGAAGCAACTGTTAAGTTGAATCATGAATGAGAATATCTTTGCTTGTGACTTTGGTTTCCAACAACTCCAGATGAATTTCTGAGTGTTCAAGTTTCGAAGCGTGCAAGTCTGGAGCCGCCACACCAGCACATTGTCCTTCATTTTTTGGTACAAACATCTATAAATCACATGTGCAATCATTTAACACTTTCATTTTCGTAGATATATAGCGCATGACTGCATATAGAAAGTAAACCTTTAGTAAGCCGATTATTGTTGAACCAACTGACAAGTACTTTACTTAAACTCAAAGCAGGGCTTTCAGAGTTGCCCGCCTCGCAGGGAATTTGTCTCGCGAGTCTGTCAAATGGCCAGCTCTTCCAAGAACGTTTTTCTTGATGTGCATCATCGTTCGTTTCTAAGCCAATCTGCTTTAAGTGCGGTGGTGAAGCACATTCAGGAACATGGTATGCCAAAGGCTTCCTCACGTAGCTCTATCAAAAGAACTCGGGAGGCTGCTCTTCCATCCAACATCTTTACCACTTACCAGCTGCAAATGAACGATGGGAGCACCAAAGAATTCCCTGCTGTTGCACCAGTGGATCTGTTAGAGTACATCGTCATGACTTGCAGGACCTTTGCAGATTTCATGACAGGTCTCATGGACTCCACCGACACCACAAAATGGCAAATCGTCATTTACACTGACGAAGTACTTCCAGGTGCACAACTTAAAGTCAACAACAACAGAAAATTAGTGAGCTTTTACTGGGCTTTTGTTGAGTATGGTGCAAAGCTTGGCGTGGAGGATTGCTGGATGCATTTAGCCACAATCCGAAGATCCTGGATGACTGGTGCTAAATGTGGCTGGAGCCAAGTGTTCAAGGAACTTTGCAAACTTTTTTTTAGAAAACCAAAAGACCTCGCAAGCGGTGTTGTTCTGAACCTTTTGGGGCACGGTCCATGTACGCTCTTTGCCAAGATCGGGGCATTAATAGGAGATGCTCCAGCACTCCAGTCTTGCTGGGGCTGGAAAGGAGCCTCAGGCTGGAAGTGCTGCTTCTTTTGCCAGAACGTGGTGCTAGAAAGTTCAGAACTTGCACGATACGACACCACTGGCCGGCTCGTGTCGCACTGCGAAGCAGATGTCAGGAAGCTGGCGCTTCAAACAGACAATGCTTTGATGCAATCTGCAGCTTCATTGGTGGCAAGTCTCCATTTGCCCAAGGGCAGATTTTCAGAGATGGAAAAGGCCTTAGGAATCAACTATCTGGCTGAGGGTGCGCTCTTTGACCAAGGACTACAAGAATGCTTGAATGGCGGTCCCATAGCGATTACCCAGTATGACATCATGCATGTCTTCTATGTGGGTGGTGTGTGGAACACTGAGTGCGGCCTTGTGCTGAAAGTCCTCAAGGAGGAAGGTCTCTTAAGCTATAAAGAAGCACATGATCACCTGCAATGCTGGAAGTTTCCTAAGCACTTCGGCAGCAGATCAGTGACGGGACAGCAATGCTTGGTCAAGCACTTAGACGGTGAAGTTCGCTGCAGTGCATCTGAAGGGTTGTCGATCTATGGAGTGTTTAGATCGGTTTTCATGCTAATTGACACTTCGAACAACATCAGGGCTCAACATGCAGTGCAGAGCTATCATTCCCTGTGTCGAGTGTTGGACATGCTTAAGGAATTGAGCACTGCCAACCCTGACACACTGCAAAGAGCTATTTGTGATCACTTGAATCGACGATTGATAGCGCACGGCCCTACAGAATTTCAACCGAAATGCCATTTTTCCATTCACATTCCACTGTTTTTAAAGGGCCACACACGCGTCATGAGCTGCTGGGTGCATGAACGCAAGCACCGTGAATTGAAACGCTATGGAACTCAATCAGCCAACAGCAATAGGAAAAGCATAGCCTATGAGGCAGGCCTTTTGCGGGAGGTGGTGCTGGCCCAGTGCAAGAGAATGGAAGACATGAAGTTCGGATCTATCGTTGACCTGGTGAGTCCAACCCCATGTGACCAGCACCTGCAACAGGCCATCCAAGGGTTCCTGAACGCCGACATGGTTTCAGAGATCAGCCTGGCCAAAGAAGCAGTGCTCAACTGTGCTTTGCACGTGCATGCTGGTGATGTGGTTCTCCAAAAGGTTGGAGAGCAAGAGCAGATTGGGGAAGTGTATTTTCACTGCAAGGTCATGGATCGATTTTGGACTTGTTTGTCCCTGTGGCGCCACATTACTGGCAACAAGTATCAAGTGCAAGATGCACCATGTTTGGTCGCCACACAAAGCATTCAGCGCTGCCTAACGCACAAAGTTGCTGTACGCAGCGCTGATGCTGAGATTTCACCCTGATATCGCGCCAACGAGCCGATGGGCCCTGCAGGCAGGCGAGCCATTAAGCCCTGCTCCTCTAAATTCAGGAAAAGTTTGCGTTAAGGGAACCTTATACTTCTGAATCTATCATATGAATCATTTTGTTTTCAATTTCCTGCTGGTAATTCGTTCTTGTTCCAACTGATTCATTGTCAATTTGTGGTTCGTTGGGTGAGCCTTGATACCACAAACTATGGGGGATATAGATATACCCATGAGTTCTAGTTTCCAGAGTGTGTTTTTTGTGATCGTGGCCAATTTTTTCCCAGATGTCATTCATTCATCAATCCACCAACGCAAGTATCCAACTAGCATGGCTTATAGATTTACGAATGTTGCTGCAAAAAGCAAAGAACTGAAGACTTTCCTCTTGCACATGTGCCAGAAACAGCTTGCAAATTTGCACGCACACAAGGTTCTAAGATCAGGTATACATATATATACATATACATACACATATATATATATATATGTATATGCCGGGTATACCCTGAGCACCAATGGGCCTGACGTCCTTCTGTCGAGGCATATGTGGCCTACCATGGCAAATCGACCGAAAATGCATATGAAGAAAGGCAAGGAATCGGTCATGGAAGTAGCAGGGCAAAGGTGCAGTGCTCGCGTGCAGGGTTGATATTAACGCCCGCACATGGAGTTAGCCACACGTCACACTGAGTCCTGAGTGGACTTTTGTTGGCCTTTCGATTTGTTGAGATGACATTGGCCATGTACTTTTAGAGTTTTGCTTCAGTCACGTTTTTCCGAAAACATATTGTTGTTGCAGTTTTGGAGGGTTAACTGCTACGGGTATGTTTCTTTCTTTGTCAAACTAGGTTACACCAACCTAAGCTCAATTGCATTACAGTACCTCAGGTACCTCACGTCACCTTACAACCAACCACATTACCTCATCTCACCCCGCAAGCAACTTCATGACATCAAAACAGGTCACATCACCACCATGGAACAGCAGAAGGCTCGTTCACGGCAAAGAAATGGTTTGGGCATCACACTGGTTGGTCGCCTTGCGCACATTCAATGTAAACATGTTTTTGCCATGCTGGGCCCCAACACCCTACATGCAGTGTTGCCAAAGCTTGGCATATGCTTCTTGCAAAAAAATCTGTATGTTGTTATTTGCCTCAACTGCAAAAAACAATGTACCCTCGAAACAAATATAATATATAATCAGTTGATTCGAGCTGCAATGGCCCCTCCATGCGAGCCTAGATATATGTTGGTGACTGGCCCTGCATTTTGTATTGTTTCTTTCGCAAACATTTTTTTGAAGGTCACAGCCTCACAAAACAATCGATTGTTGTACAAGAAAACCTACATTGCCAGGTAAGATAAGTCTACTTAGCAAGTAGGCTAAGTCTACTTAGCTAAGTAGGCTAAGTAGTACTTAGCAAGTAGGCTAAGTATGCAATGCTAAGTTCGCTAACTAGGGTTAGTAAGTCCCCTAACTAGATACTATGTATGCTAAGTACTTACAACCAGGCCTGACCATCCAAGTGAGGCGGCCTCCCCAAGTGCACGGTGCCGTGCCGGGCAAAATCGGTGAAGCCGAACCAGGGCGGGTATCTGGCCACCTCGGGTGTCTGGTCGCTCGGAAACGCCCAGCTGTCATAGATGCACGTGAGCCTCCCATCTGGTTCAATGATGACGGTGCGCCTCGACTCCTGAATCTCGGATCTCCTAAGGCAACACGCTGCCCACTCCGGCTGGTCCTCAACCCTGTGGCCAAAAAGCTGGTCTCGCCATACCACATGGTGGCGACGAAGAAGTCCGGTATCAGCGCAGTAGTCCCAGTAGTCGCCTCGCCTGGGTGCCATCGGTGCAGCGTCGGTCCTCATAGTAGGCCTGAAGCTGCTCGGGGGTCTACTGGTGATGTTCGATCCTGTAGGGACAGAGCCCTCCGGCCAGCCCCTCCGACTGCCCTTCTCCGCTCTCGTCCTCTGTAATCTCAGCCTCTGCATCCTCCTCTGCGGCTCCTTCCTCGCTCTCCGCGGCCTCACCTTCTCCGAGCGTCATGCCGCAGTGGTGCCTCCTTGCTCGATTCTCAGTGATAGCCTGTAGACCACTCGCATCAATAGCAACGTCTTTTGGCTGGTGTTGCAGTGCTCCACCTTTCCGGCCATTTCCATGTAGAAGCCGCTGAAGCTTTGGCAAAAGGTTCCTGGGGCCCCATCCGTAGTACGCAGCTTGGATCACAACAGCCCACGCTTTGCAAAGTTTCCATGGGTAGACCTGCGCCTCGCGAGTCCGAGGGTAAGAGCCAGAGGGTGCCGGTCCTTTGAGTTGCACATGTTCATGATGCTCTCCACACCGCCGGGCAAGGAGTAACGCGTAGGCGTACAGCCCCGGCGAAACCAAGTTCCATTGTCCCTTCTTGTAGCGCTTGTCGGGGTCATCAGATGGGGCCAGCCCCCATTCACATAGGTGCGTGGGCACGATCATAGCTCCAGTTTGCTTCTGCAGCTTCTCAATGATGAACTCCTTGTCATTGCTGTGAGCCGCTAGGCACATTTCGCAGGTCCAATCGCAGAACATGTTGCCATCTTCCTCCGTAGCGGTCATGTGCTGGGGATCTCCCCGTGGTTCCTGGTAGGTTCTGGCGCCGCCGTTGAGTAGGGCAAAGTCGCAGTAGGAAGTGCACGGTACTCCAAACTCGCATACGTTGGGGCAGTCTGGTCCTGGCATGGCTCTGGCTTCGTCAAGCAAGGCTTGTCGAACCGCAGGGTCTTTAAGGTCGTATTCGGGCCTCGGGCCTTTCTGCTTCAGGGGGTCCTCGTAGAGCTCCACGGGTTCCTTGGCGCCGAGTCCTGCTTCCTTCATCGCCTTCGTCCAGCTTCCTCCTCCAGCAAAGATCTCCTGGCAAATCACTCCGTAGGCGAAGCTCGGGCGTTGTCGTAGCTGTTCGATGCCTCCCTCGATGATCTTCTCCTGCACCGTGCTG
>OMLO01000820.1_pt1 | contig 22208 bp, 14 predicted proteins | sample 1674811 | NCBI WGS metagenome assembly OMLO01 (sample SAMN06265003, study PRJEB25207) | coral metagenome | isolation source: Coral host | place: Mexico:La Bocana,Puerto Morelos, Mexico | collected 2008-11-13 | reverse complement strand
CATCTGCATGTGAATGATTTTCTCGAATACCTTGGCAAAGGCAGGTAGTACGGTAACCGGCCTGAAATTCTTTTTGTCTAGGACACTTTCCTTTTTGTGATGTGGTGTTATTTGACCATGTTTCCAAGAATCTGGAACCTGTGATTTTGCTATGATGGTGTTTACTAAATCGCTAAACGTCCTCGTAACTGAAAAGTACCCATTGCCTAACATTAAGCCCATTGGACGTCGTTTGGCGTGTTAACATCAACTTTTAATGTTCATTTTACAGACCTCATTTTGTTTGTGTTCCCATTCATTGTGCATATCAATGGCGTATTTACCTCGTCTATTATTTACATACACTTGAAAGAAAACAAAATTTCTTTTGCTCGCAAGGCGATCAATTTCCGACAATTGCAAAATAATCTGAACATAACTAAAAATAAGCACAGTTTAAAGAATGCAGAATGATGGCCGAACAGGCTAACCGTGATAAATTTCAAATCACGGAACAGCTACATGTTCACTTTACGATAAGCGATACCTTACGGTATGATAATGAACAGATCTCATCAGCGTGTAAACATCTCTGACACTGTTAACTAGATGTCTGTTTTTAACATACAAACCACTGTCCTGTCCACACGTGTCCGGATATTTTTGAATCCGCATCTTTCTCGGCAGCGAATCCGGATATTTTTAAGTCTGCTCTCCAGAGTAGAGAAAAAATAAATCCGCAACGAATCTTACATAACGCGTGGACGGTGAGTCCCGGTAGTTTTGAATCGGACGACGTAGGTGAAAATACGTGCCTAGTCTCCCACCGAACAAAAAAAACAATATGGCGGCACAATGTGTTGGCCTAGTTTTTCTATAGTGAATCCGGATACAATCGGATGCGTGTGGATAGGCGAATTCGATTTGAACACGCTACGTGTGAACAGGGAAATTTTTGAATCCGAAAAGAAACAGTTACGGATTCAAAATATCCGGATAAAAACCGGAGCCTTAGTTTTCCAAATTTGTCATTTGTTGGTTTTCGTCGTCTGGCTACATTACGGTGTGTTCCCACGACTCAGAAACAACGCTTGAAGGACGATCAAGAATATCGATCATTATTGTGAACGTAATGTCAAACAAACGACGTTTTTCTTCCACCTTTTGCAACATCACCTGTTACAACATCAACAATTTTTTTTTCATATGATTTGATTTTTACTGCTTTCGACGGAAGTTAAAAATTATTTAGCCTAACTTCATACTCTGAGTGATTTTATAACTGTTTTATATGCTCACATTGACTCTTCTGTTACTAATTGTCGACATATAATAGCTTAAATAGTATTGATAATTATCGTTTCCCCTATGTTACCGGTTAAATATTCAATATTTTTTTCCATACCTTGTCGGTGATTCTTCTCGAGAATGAACTAACACCGAAACCGCCGCGACGAAAAGCGAGAAATACAATTTTGCCAACATTTGCGGTCCTTACACCACTAACAATGCGAGCCCGTCTTTTTAACGTATTCGTTTAAACTGGAAACCTGAAGAAAAAGAGAAGCGAAACATTAATCCCTTTATTCATTAGCGATGAAACATTTAAAGGGACCGGATTGTAATATTTCCTTACCCTAGGAAACGCGAAACTGGCGAAGATAAATTTCTCCAACTTTTTTCCATGGATGTGAAGAGGATTTTCTTGTAAAATGTCATGGAATTAAACACAGCTGTTCCCTATTTGTAATGAGCTTTGTTGTATCTGATAGCTTTTCTTCTGATCATGTTAATTTGCCATTGGCGTCCCGCCACGATGCGCAGTTTTCAGTGTCGAATTGTTTACTTAGTTGTCACGAACTTGTCATTTATGACTTTCGGTTCAGAGAAAAAAACACGGAATTCAGACTGTAGGGTCCCAAGCACTTGACCGTATCAAATCTGAAAGGCAGCAAGCTATTCCATACTCATTTACGCCGTTGGCCTGCTATTAATCAAGCCGAGAACGCGGGAATTTTGCATTGCAAATTTAACCCACGTTCATTGTTAAAACAATAAATTCAGCTTGTTTTAGCAGAGAGCTTTATATGAGTGCCAGAAACAAAAAATAATAGTCAATTCGCAAAGAGTGGCCAAACTTTCCAAATTAAACTCAACTTAAGTTTTTCTTTTTCTAAAAACAAGCTGTAGAACAAATCGTTTTATGCATGAAAATATAATGTTGAAGCTACCATAAACGAGCGTGTAGTCCTTGTAGTTAACTATAAAACCTTCATTGCAACGCAATACCAGTTTTCTTAAAAAAATAAAAAGAAAAGGAGCATAGTAGGACATTTGCATGTGTTTAAAACAAATACACTTTGACTACGATAAAATTGTTGGGGTTCCTTACTTGACACTGACAATCAACGATGCTTGTGGTATAATTATACAGCCGTGAATCAATCTTAGTGGCCTGGTCTTTGATACGTACTTGAACCTACCTGGCTAAAACGAATTATGAATGGTTCTGTCCGGTGATCTTTTTCTGTCAGCGCGGAAAAGGAATTTAAATTACACAGTAAAACTGGATGTTTATACCTTTTAGATATTAAAATGATTCTGAAAATTCTCTGGAGCCAGTCTCGCTGGCTTTTTCTTCGGAGTCCCTCAAATCATATATTTATTGCATGCGATGGAATAAATAATTAAAATGTATCACATAAACCGGAGAGGAATAAGTAAGTGTTGTTGATTTGCTTAAAAATATGAAGCAACGGTATAAATTTTCACTTCAAATAAATATCATAGCTTTTAACCCTTCATAGATGTCTCTGATTATTGAGCTAATTAATGCTTTGGTTAAATTGCCTACTCTTGTTTTTATTGGGTTTTTTTTCAGTAATTATATTGAGTCGGACGTGGATCTGGTATCAGAATGCCTGCTGAATATGGAAAAAAAAAAAATCATGTCCACTTTAAAAAGAATTGGGATTGTTCCCAGCAAGTAATTCATTTATTATCCAAACAACAGTCGGCCAATTGGTGACAAAAATGCAAAAATTCAAGATAATAAGCGACTTAAACTTTGTAAGCTTTACAAGTCAATTTTTTGAAAAATGGCATCGCGTTGTCTACACATGTATTATTAAACGGAAAACAAATTAAAATCGACGGCCCATGTTTTTTGGCAGTCAAACACTTTTAGATTAAGTGAGAGAATTCATAGCCTTAATTAAAAACCTCTGAAGCAAACAGTCTGAGAATTATGTATGCAATGAACTGAACTGACTCACGTGCACGTAAAGTAGAATAACCACTTCTCGATCTGTGGAGACGGTTCGTTTCCATCCATCCTGCTCATGCAAGTTAACACTGGTTTCTCAAGTACCGTTTTACGTCAAAAAAGCAATAGTAAAAGATATCTTTCAACACGTTTATTCGGCGGGCACGCTAAACCTCGTTCTGGGGCAAACTGCCAGCAAGCTTGGTAAATAGCCGTTCAACGTACAATGAACGGTTTATGTCAAGCGAGCAAAAAAAACCACTCAAAACTGACATTGTCGGTTGGGGGGTAAATATTGGCAGTGAAAGCTTAAACAATGTGACGTGCAATCAAATATTTAGAGCCTCACTTAGCATGCGATATTCCATGGAAAAACAAATAAAATAGTTAGACTGTTTTGAGTTGCAAATTGCGCCTTTTAAATAGTAAGGTGTTTCACGAACAATATACCTTTTTGGAAAAGTGCACGTTCTATTATATAAAGCTGTTATGAATTATTAATATGAACATTTTAACATAGTCTGCATTATTAATATTTGCCAGAGGCTTGAAATGAAGCTGCAATTCTTGGCAAAAAACTCGTCGAACCTGATGTTTGTCAGATAGTATCGACACGAACCATTTACAAATGTTTTAATATGAGGCGAGGTGACCTCTAGAAACCGTCAGGCTTTTAGTTCAATTGTTCATTTGTTCAATTGTTACACCTATCAGAATAGAGAAAAAATATGAAGCCTGGCAACTATGACACTAGAATGTTACGCCTGTCTACCTCGATATTTTATTAATTGATATAAAAATTACCAACAAGAAGAAAGCAGTCTTTCTTTGTACATGTAATAATGAGTATACCTGTTACTCGAGTCTTTCTTTCAGCTCGTTTTGAAGGTATTTAATCCTCTCTCCTAACCATCACTGTAACACTATTTTTGCTTCAACAGCAGAAATAAATCGAAAAACAACTTTTACATACGGTGCCTCGTGAGTTTTGAAACAGCAAGAGTGTGAAAATTCATTATTTTGAAAAATGAACATTGTTAAAACACACGAAACTGCAGTGGTGAAGTTACCATGAACTACGATAAGAAATTTTTTTGGTTTCGTATAAAGACGATCTATTCCACGCCATGTAGGGAAAAAACAAAAGTGACGCCGAGTTTGGCGCTAATTCAGTGTAGCACATAACAGCTGAGGCGAATAAATTTAAAACCAATCAACTGAAAATCTCGCCTTACTTTCTACATGTATTTCTCATAAGAGCTGACTTTGTGTACACTTTTGTTCAAAGACTTCTAGCATTTTTCCCTAGGCGAATTTTCGTACTTTAAACACTGAAACTGTGTTCCTAATGTTAATTTGGCGCTAATGCTTTGGTAAAAATGTCATACCAAAATTGACTAAAAACCTTTTTGTCTACGAAATTTACATCCTATGATTGAAAAACAAAACCACAACACACTTCAGTGTATACGGAGATGAATAAATCTATTATTGCTTTTTCCGATTAGTATATATAGGAAGTCGCGATGCTTTTCAATTTCAAGAAGTTGAAGTTGTTCATCTGCGGACAATCTCTGGGGAAACTTGATAAACATCATTTTACAGAACCAAAACAAGCTAGCTAGTTCACACCCTATCTCACCGAATTTGCCAAACTTTTTCTCCCGGTACGGGTATTAAGAACACATCGTAAATTAATAAACGAATGGCTCCACATCTCAGTTGCAAAATACTCTGTGTTCACGGATGCGTCTTTCATTGATGATACAAATTAAAACCCTTTCCCGATATCTTATATATTCACTCGTGGTCAACATCCGCCCAAACGTTTATGAAGACAAACATTTGTCTGGGAATAAGACGATAAAACTGAGGACCACGAAAACAATTTAAAGAAACAAACATAATAGAGGGTTTATTTGTAGTATTTTAAGGTATCTAAGCGTCATCCAGGAAAAGAATTGTACTCAAGCTGAGGAAAACTAACAAAACGCTACAGACGATGCCACATTTTCACTGAAGCCGACTGAGGTTAGTCTACCGTTGGATCATGATCAAGAAACGCCTGCAGTCATAGAATTTAAGTGAGACAGCCCTTTACTGACCAAAGACGTCGCATATCATGCTCTTGAAACAAAACACAGTGAAGAAAAAGCAGCCCATACAAGTTGAAGTTAAACTTATTTTATGCCTTGGCCTATATTTCAGTACCCTGTGAGGAGAGTCTCCTTCGATCTTCCAAGATCGATCGAAGAAGACTCTGCTCGCAGGTTAATATTTCAGTTAACTCTTAATTATACATAGGATTGTCTCGCTAAAACACTATCTTAAGAATTAATTAAACCCGGGCTCGATTGTAAACCCTTGGAACAAGTATTGGGCTTGATAGAGAGACAAAAGTCGATGCATAGGCCACTCAGTAAGTCTTAATCTTACCTGGATAGTTTTGCTGAGTTCGAACTTTTAAACAACCATATATATGTGAAAGGCTGCGGCAACTGTCCTCAAAAAGAAGAATGACCTGCTTTTCAATTAAGGGAGATGTCTTTCCAGCAGAGATAAAATGACTATTTCAGATTGTCATTTAAAGTTAACTGCTCGGAAATTACGCTAATTTTCCTAATATGACCAAAAGGCTCCGACAACAGGAAAGCCACAACACGTTTCACTGATACGAGACAGCAGTTTTAAATTTTTCATATTTATTTTCGGCAGAAACGTCTGCCTTCTTCAGTGAAATGAAATATAATAACTGCATTCAATTTGCATTTTCCATTTTCTGTAATGTTTGCATTGAAGAAGGGAGGAGTTTCTGCCGAAAAATGTTGTCAAGTTTAATATTGTAGCTGTATCTAAAAGTTGTTGTGACTTCCGAATACGGTCGAACCTCTATTAAGTGGACACCGATAAGGCAGCCACCACTCATTAGGCGGCCTCTGTATTTCAAAGATTCTTTTTTTATTGAAGTCCCGAGATCATTGTCAGCAAATAAAACCCTCATCATGACCGGCCACCTCTTTTAAGTGGACGCGGCCAGCTTTTGGTCGTCCCTATGATTGTTTTTCTATTGTCTTAATCGCTATTAAACGGTCACACAAAATTTAATACACGTAGTTTGCCTTTTTTTTAAAAAAAAAAAAAAACGATAGTAGATAGGAGCCCGAAATCGAAAGGAATAACTGATAAAATTATTCAAGCATACGTTTATCATGATTGTCGTGTGGTGTCACGTGATTCCATATTCAACAAGAAGATAAACGACTTTCACAACAATGGCCGAATAACTTCTCCGCGGATTTTTTTGGACAAGACAGTCATTCATTTTGCTTAGTCCTAGCAAACAGTATACTAATCAAATTCAGATTGTTAACTTTTCCACATTCTCTCCCCAATTTTACAGCTTTAAAACTTGCATGTATTAGTCCGAGTTAGAAAAAGCAAAACAGTTCAATGGCGTTTCAGTTACTGGCAACGTGTAACAAACAAACGCATCAACACTGGACACTGCTCTTTTAATTGAAGTTAAAAAGACCCTCGTATGTTAAACAAATTAAGCTTCTCGGGTAAAAAATACTTAAAACAAAGCAAGAAATGTGAATGGAAATGTCTCAAACACAAAAAGCGATAAGTGGATTTTAACCCGGCAATTTACAACGTTATAATGTTTTTAATAACTTGCGGAAATTGGAAGACGCGTGTTTACTTTTCGAAGCTGTTTAGCAACTCGTTGAAGACAGCAAGAAGACATAAACCTGACGACATTCATCATTCTTAAATGATTATTTCGCTTTAATAGGTTTGCTAAAAATCAACTGAATCAAGAACGTCTGTGGCCAACAGAACGCAATTGCAAAGTCACGTTGAATAAAACCGACAAACAACTCACATGTATTGCCATTTCCGTAGATCCGAGAAGTTTTCTCGAATAAGATTTTTTATTTAACCGGAGTACCACAATCATTCTTCAATAAACGTGACGGTTGAATAGCAACCGACCTAAAACGACAATACCATGACAGAGGTTATAAATTTGTTTCTTTCACTTTTTGCAGCTACTTATAATGTAAGTGAGGTCGTTAAAGCTCAAGTCCCGGTAATACATATTTTGATTTTTGAGAAATTCACCCCATTAAGTGTGTCGCTCCATGTCTGTATTCTGACAGCGCTCTACATTAGTTTCCTCTAGTAAAAAATCTTGAAAAGAAAGGTATCTCCTAAATATTTACATTCAAGTACAATGGAAAATACGCTTTGTAGTGCGGTATATATTAAAATTATTTATGAAATTTGGCGCATCGAGTTCATCCCGGCAACAAACAGTGTTCGAATCAAAGTGATCTACTCGCCTGACCTCTGCCTGACTTCGCAGTAAAATCGGCGCGTTATGATTTAAGATTACCCTTGAGTTCAAGGTGGTCAAAAAGGAAATGCATTTATTTGTAATACGACCTCAACGTAATCTAAAAATTAAGGCCGTTTTTCAAGAAATCAGTCTATAATCCATAAAATCTTCGACACGACACGATTACTCACCAAACAAATGACCTTTCAACAGTTAGTCGCAATTGAATTCACCAAACATTTTAAATGATATGATATACTCTGAGTTTTAAAACTCCGCTAAACTCCCGAAATTTTTGTAAATTAATTATTCATTAAAATCACGTCTCTTCAGTGGGAAAGAATATTTTCAAATGACAGTGATTTTGAATGCGCTATATACTCCAAACCTAAAGCTAAATGCTAAAAGTAATATGTTTTTAAATACACACTACGATGCGCAGAACGAGCAGGCTAAATATTGTATATTACGATCCAGCAAAAAATGACCACGATTTAAAATTTCGATCGAATTTATACAAACCGTTTTAGCCGAAAGTTATTTTGTGTGGCTGATAATCTTAGATCAATTAATAGCCCGTCTATGGTTAACACTGAACGTTGGATAAAAAATCGGCTTAATCATTTAATCGAGACTCGACTTAAATTAATTTTATTCTAAAACTAAACCTAATGAGTCGTTTGAAAAGAAAAATCTGAGCTGCCTTTGAGCCCGGGCTGTGCGGTTAAAAATTTTAACGTAAGAAGCCAGATCGATTCAATAAATTACTAAAACCGAAATTTCTAAGTTGATAATGGGAAGTAAGCTAATCAGCCTAGATTCTGAGCTTATAAATTACTTAATATATATTTTAAATTTTCGATTTCAATCTCTCACCTTATTTTGCATACCAAACGGCGGAAATGCCAGTGATGCTCGATTTATCATTTAAAACAAACCACTCAGTTATTACTCGGCAACTTGCTCACCTCATGTCTTGCGCCGGATTCCTTTTTGCTGAAAGGTGAAAGAGACCGCTGTCTATTTAAATGGCAGTAACCGTGAGAGTTGATGCGTAGGCAGTGTGAAAAGACTTGTCATTGAGGCACGGTTCTGTAACTTAGCAACAAAGTGAAAACCGCAAAATATAAAAATAGGAAACCAAACTTGACATGTTTTCCAGCTGATCTCTCAGCGTGAAAGTTCACTTCTGCTCTTTGTGCTTCTAAAGCTCTTCTTTTGAATTTTTTTTTTTTTGGACAGTAGATTTCAACGCGATGAGAAGTAAATTCAATTATTTTCATCAGCTTACACAAAACATTTCGGTCTCACAGTGCCTCTCTTCTTCTTTTCCCCCCATCCCTAACCTCAGAACAGTACAAACTACTAAGTGGTTAATATAAAACATATTCATGTGTGGGTGGAGGGAACATGTGGCCGGTAACTCATTGTTTCAGTATTCCGATCAGGAGCGTGGGCTACTGGCCCGATCCAAAGTTGAATTATTCAATGAAAAATTTGTATTAAAATTCCTGTTTTGACGTTGCCAACAATCTCAACAGCAGTGGCAAGAAAACCGTAACGTTGTCCTTTCGGGTGAAAAAGGCGAACATTTTGCGAGAAAAGACTTCTTGGCTGGATCCCGTAAAATACCCTGTTCCAGTCCAGATTATCATACCCAACCGGGTGTTTTGGCGCTAATTGATGCCCTGGGTTCGAAGCTTCGCATGCGCGTTTCGAACACAACTGCACGTGGGAACATGGCGGACGCTGGTTAGTGTAAAATTCTTCAAATTCAGGTTAAAGAAAGCTTTTATTGTCCCATCTTGCTAATAGTTTGTTTACTGCATCGTTCTAGACGTTACACCTCGTAAGAAGCACAAGAAAGACAAACACAAATCAGGCGAAGAAGATTCAGGTAATCCGTGGGTTAATGTTTGTTGTGCAGGCTTTACTCAACAATGGACTGCAAGATGCGATGCGTTATGACTGAGAATCTTCTCCAGCAGAACGGATAAATTGTCTTTAATCTATTTTAACTGACGATCGTTTCATATCGGTCGTACAGGTTCAGCAAAGAAAGCAAAGAAGTTGAAAAACGAGACGGCTGATCTTGACTCTTCGAATCATCTCGGGGTGAGTTGATCGCCTTTTCTCGCACAGTTTGCAGATCTCAAATTCACCTTCAACAAGTTTAACGATTATTAAACTTCGCATCGTGATTCCGTCACCAAAAGTAATGCAAATGTTAAAATCCATGCACACGTAGGTCAATGTTTATTAGGGTATACAGTATATATATGATGCAGATGTGATAGCTTGTTGCACGTTTAACATGTTGTTTTCAATCGAGTCGTATGTTGCAGTGCAGGTAATGAAAATATAAGAAAATATAAAACCAATTGCTCAGCTGTTTGTCTGGAATAAATTTAGAGGAAGAAAACTTCATATATAAACTAGCTTGTACACGTAGGAGTCTAAAAATGATTTGCCTTGTGTAAAGAATTAACATACAGGGTATCTCTTAAAGTAATGCATGTAGTGGTAGTTTATTTTGTAAACTGTTATTTATGTTTCAAAACATGTGCATTTAGTTTTGGTACCTGACACAATGGATAATAAGTACAAACAAGTCAGTGGTCTTAACCTTAAGGCTCCATCCAGACTACACAATAAGAATTTGAAAATGCAGCTTTATTTACACAGTTAGGCCTACCATTCACATTTATCTGTTTTGAAAAAACAGTGCTTTTTGAAAATGCTCTTCAAACTGGAGTAATTTGAAAAACACCGGCATTTTTGTGTACTCGGAAAAGATTTTGCAAACAGAGCTTTTCGAAAATGATAATGTTTTTTGCTGTGCCTGAATGTTCCTCAAACACAATTCCAAACTGACCAGTTATTGCTGTGTTTTCAAATTTCTTAGTGTGAATAGAGAACATTTAATACATTTTCAGAGTGAATTTTCAAACTCCTCCAGCATGGAGGTGGCATTACATGGATGGGGCATTACAGCATACAGTAGGTATACATGTACTGTTTGTGCCTGGACAGGTATGTCCTTAACATGTGTTGTTGATTGATCATGTTCCAGGAGACCCAGCATGATGAGGATTTCTTCTTGAAGCCAACATCTACAGTTGGTGTATTGGACACTTCAAAATGGCCTTTACTTTTAAAGGTGAGACATGTTTGTCATCATTATTCCTACTGGTCTGCTCAAATGTTATCATGATTGCAACTATCCTTTTCTGGATAATGAAATATGTTTGTGCTGTCAAAGGTACCATAATTTCATGGCAGTGCAGAACTGTGCATTGTCTTGAAAGCTACTTAAAATTAATGTTATTTCCCATAGTAAATGTATACAATGTGGTTTTACATGTACCTCCACATATGACACCAAGTGATGTATTAACACATTTTCTAGAAGTTTCTAAATTGAGTGTCATTAACCAACAGAACTATGACAAGTTGAACATAAGAACAGGCCACTTTACTCCATTGCCAAATGGATGTTCTCCTTTGAAAAGAGAGCTCAAGGAATACATTTCGTAAGTACAATTTGCTACACAAGTCATCTCCATGACAACCATAGTATGCATGTACCTTGCTAACCCTAAGGTTGTTTTAAATGGGCTATTTGTATATCAGGAGAACTGAGAATGTCCAGCTGTGTACCAGTTTTGTTTGTTTTAATTATACAGTACTTATTAAATGATCATTTTACATTGGTAGTCCCCTTCTGGTCTTATTCCCCACCTACATGTTAAAAAGAAAGAAATCTCTATCATTTCTTTATTATAACAGGATGAATTACATTCCATTGATGTCTTATCTTGTCATTCATTTTGATGTAATTTTATAGTATATAACAGTGTAACTAAATCTACGAGTTTAAAGTTTGCATTTTTAAATATTTTCAAAGAGAATTGGGGCCCTTTGTGAGAATACATTGCTAATGATTAATTGAGTGAGACTGGCTCAGAGAAGAAATGCCCAAGTTCTGCCAACTGGAGTAAAAACCTACATGTACATTATGTATCTGTTCTCGTTGCAGGAGTGGATTCATAAATCTTGACAAGCCAGCAAATCCTTCATCCCACGAGGTGCTTGTTTTGCTTCTACCAATGTTACTGGTCTGACTTGTACATGTATATTTTGTTGCTGTACCTCTGGCTCAGTACATTTATGTGATTGCACTTGAGAGGCTCATGTAAGCTTAATTTCCTCCTACTAGGTGGTGGCATGGATTAGAAGAATTCTTCGTGTTGAGAAGACCGGGCACAGTGGCACTCTTGATCCAAAGGTGACAGGTTGTCTCATCGTGTGCATAGAAAGAGCAACAAGACTTGTGAAATCACAACAGGGTGCAGGTAATCACACATTTAGTAATGCTCTGAGATTTGTTCTGAACATTGCTCTCTGCCACGACCCATCTTTGATTTGAGATACCTACATGTACATAATTATATATTGCATCTTAACATCAAGTATCATTAAGAGAATCTTGAATGTAATGTTTTGTTTAATGGCTTACCCATGCAGGAAAAGAGTATGTCTGTATTGTTAGACTCCATGAAGCTATTGAAAAGGAAGCAGAGCTAGCCAAGGTCAGTGTGCTGTTCCAAACTTTTGTGATGTTTGAAAGGCAGATGTCACTCTTGCAGGAATCCTGCAAGTTTCAAGCCAAAAAACTAGTTACAAATGTTACATTAAAGAGGTGATCAGACACATAAGGAGAAATTTTGAACCTGAAAACTGTTTTATTTTGTGTTTTACAGACAATAGAGATGCTTACTGGAGCCTTGTTTCAGAGACCTCCATTGATATCTGCAGTGAAACGACAACTTAGAATACGAACAATATATGAAAGCAAGCTAATTGAATATGATTCTGAGCGACATCTTGGTGAGTATTATCATTACTGAAGCAAAACTTAGTCAACGTATGGCAATTTACAAAATATACCTGTAATTAAATTACTTTCATTACTTTTCCAGCTTTCTGTGTACAAATCTGGAAGATTTGGCATTTGTATACTGTCTGGTAACTTTTCTTAGAGTGTGGTGGCTAGTTTTGATGTTTACATGCAATATGTTTGCCTTGGGCAAGGGTTACTGTTAAAGACCCAGTGTTGACCAGGATGATATTGCATGCTGTGAGCACTAGAAAACAATAGAAACCTCTCAAACCAAAACAATTAGAAATGCATGAAAAGCATAATAGTCAGTACTGGGTCTTAAAGTATTGTCTTCTTGTATACTAGTGTGATAGTAATACCTGTAGGTAGCTACAGTGTACCAGTATAGTGTGCCAAAGTGCCATTCTGTGCAGGGGGGAAGCAGTACATGTACTTCTGCACAGCACAGATTTTATGTTGTGTCACATCATACAACAATGATCACTGATAACAGCCAACCTTGTACATTGTAAGCCATGTCAGCTTCTTGTCTAATTTGAACCATTGCACAATGTGTAAGTAAGGGGGGTACATGTACAATGTAGGTACGACAGTAAGTCAGTATTGCTGATTTTTTTTTTTCAGGTGTCTTTTGGGTGAGTTGTGAGGCAGGAACATACATCAGAACCCTTTGTGTCCATATTGGACTATTAATGGGCATTGGAGCTCACATGCAGGAACTCAGGAGGGTCCGCTCAGGAATTCAGTCAGAGAATGTAAGGATAGTGGATCTTAATTTTGTAACCATTTAAATGAAAACTACAGGTATCCCAACTTTAGTATGCTGCAGTGTAATTTGCTGCTAATATAAACTTTGGTGCATAGAGGTGAAGAGACTAAACAAGCCTTTTTTTTTTCTTTTCAATTTCGTAGGATAACATGGCAACTATGCATGATGTTTTGGATGCGCAGTGGATGTATGACAATTACAAAGATGGTGAGAAGTGTTTCATGAAATCTTTTTATGCTGTAGAAACAGTAAGAAATATGCTGATTTGCGATTAATCCTGCTAGGAAGACTTGTCTAATAAAAAAAAAATCAGATTTTAAGTAAATGGCTTGAGCACTTTTATAAGAAGTAGACTGTCCAGACTGTAGTTTTAACATTAGAAAGTTGTTGTTCTTGTAGAATCTTACCTTAGACGCTGCATCAAACCACTAGAGGCACTGTTAACGTCTCACAAGCGTCTGGTTGTGAAAGATAGTGCTGTAAGTATCAAAAGTAACCTAAACAGAGTTTTTTTCCCCATAGCTCAATTAAATTAAACCTTATCCTGAGTGCTTATTTTAAAACAGTACACTGTTTAATTCCTTTTCAGGTCAATGCCATATGTTATGGAGCCAAGCTGATGATCCCTGGTCTGCTTAGATATGAGTCTGGAATAGAAATGAATGAAGAAATAGTTATTATGACAACAAAAGGAGAGGCTATTGCTCTTGGTGAGTCTAGGTTGATTAGAAACAAGCAACATTGATTAAACAATTTGAGGACTTAAGTATTGTCAGTTCTGATGTTTGGCTAGGCACTGCTTCCATCTTCACAGTCTTACAAGGAATTCCATATATTGCCTTCTTTGTTTGTGTGACTGAAGAAGAAGATAGGCCTTGCATTTCAAAATATTGGAATTGTAATATACAGTGCAGTTTTCCTACCATTTAATTAGCCGTGCGATTCTTCTTGTTTCATGATCAGTTGCGACTGATCAGATTCCTGCAGTGAAAGGATTTGAGTACTGCTAGTTTGTTACTGCAGTTGTCACTCTGACAGTGAGTTGGCTGCCTGTTAGAGATCGGCAATTTAACTTTGCTACCATGTTTTCTTAGTCATATGAGTTTTCTTTTAATTCTACTTAAATAGAATCGTGTCGTCATACAAAGATTTCAAGTAGAACTCATTGATATTTGTGATTAATGGTAGAAAACCAAGTGAGAATCCATGTAGTCAGTGATTGTATCACTGTTTCTTCGAAGGTATTGCTCTCATGACAACTGCTGTGATGGCAGCATGTGATCATGGTGTAGTTGCTAAGATTAAAAGAGTTATCATGGAAAGAGACACCTACCCAAGGAAATGGGGTCTGGGACCAAAGGTAAGAGACTTGATAGAAACTGGACTTGTTGCTGGGATCCTGTGTTTATTACCCATAAGACTCATTACTCGGCTTCCTGTCCAATGATGTTCATCCAGCTGGTCATTTCTAACTTGGAAAATAATATTTTTTACATGTAAGTTGTCAACCTCATTCCCAGGGTCTCTCATCTTACTGCCCCCTGTCGCTCCAGGGTGTGGGAAGGTGAGAGACCCTGGGAACGAGGTTGCTAAGTTGTAAGTATGAATGGGAGATTCACTCTATCCTTTCATTGTTCCATCCGTTCCTGTTAGACTTTTTGTAAATCTGCTGGCCAATATCTATATACAGCTGTACAAGGTTTTCACAGTCAAAGCGAAGTTCAAGTAATTATATTCAACCCCAAGCATCCTAGATTTTGAATAGTCAAATTAGTCAGAACCCATTAAAAAACCTGTCGAAATGATGTCATCAAAAGCTAATTAAAGCTTTGTTAACTAGTTGTAAGAGTGTGACGGAACGTGCTTTATAGTAATTCTTTTGAAGCTGGCGTTACCCAGCATCCAAACTTTGTGTCGGTGTTTTGTTTAATCTTGATAGTTGTTCTGTATTAGGCTCTTCAAAAGAAACAGTTGATTGAAAGTGGCAAACTGGACAAACATGGCAAACCAAATGAAAGCACACCCAAGGAGTGGCTTGAAGGACATCCTGACCTCAGGTTGGATTGATTTTCGTTTCTTGAATCACAGACCATCTGTGTTCCTGATAGGGTCGTTTGTAATCAACCTTTCTTATAGTCAACAGAAAATTCCGCCTCCTTTAAAAGACGAATCTGGTGTACCTGAGACACCCAATGATGAACCTCTCCCTGGTGCTCCTGTGACACCAAAAGAAGCCGAGGATGGAAAGAAGGTAAAGAGCATGTATTGTAAATAAATTATGTTGTAATGAAGACTGCCTTTAGTGTATATTGATACGAACTGAAAAGAAGTGTGGACCAACCTTTTACAAAAAGTTTCATTAGGTACTTTGAGTTTCACGCTTTCTTGGAGTGTAGGGAAATTCTGCAAGCAAAAGGCGTATTAATACAGCTGTAACTGTAAAATTATCACCTAGCATTATAGGCAAGGGAGGCAAAGCATGCAAATGTTCTTTGAGCTTTAAAATAACCCACTGGCTCGGTATCAGGTAAGTATGCGATCTGATTGGCTGCACAGCTGGGCCTCCTAGCAAAATTTCAGTTTGTTTTTATCTAAAATTATTTGTAAGGTGTATACATGTAGGTGTGTGATGAAGGTTTTCACATTTTATTCACCCATGAACAGAGGAAACGAAGTGCCGAGGGAACTGACGAGGAAAAGGAGACACCAGAGAAACATGAGAAAAAGAAATCCAAAAAAGACAAAAAGAAATCCAAGGAAAAAGAGAAAGAAAAAGAAAAAGATAGTAGTGATGAGGTAAGTAAAAATTATGTTTGATATTTTATTTTACAAGATTTCTTTTATCCTCACCTTGCCTGAAATATTATGTCCTACGGATACTTACAGGGTAACTTGGAATCATTCGAGAACAGTATATAGACAGTAACCATCTGGGCTTAGCTGAGTTACATTTTGGGATAAGTGTCTGGTGCAGAGTGCAGTCTTCAAAAGTCATGTTAAAGTTCGTGAAAAATAACTTATGTGAAAATACCCGATTGAGAACTGAAAGCCCACTATTCCTATGGAACATGAACTTCACAGATACTGGCAAGCTTGCGTGGCTGCCATATTCTCTAACCAAATACAAATCGGAAATTCGTGGACATGGATTTACCAAAGACGGCGCCTGTTCTTTTGCGTTGCTGATTATTTTTTGTTTGTTTTGTTTATATCATAGCGGAGTCCTGAGACTTCCAGGCACAACTGACTCGAAATTTGTAATCAAAGAAAGAAAAAATAGAGATTTGAAATGAATGAATCATATGTGTTTGTTGATTGTGCGGTAACACCCTTTGTGTCAATGTATTGATCTGTTGCAGGAAAAGAAAGAAAAGAAGAAGAAAAAGAAGAAGAAAAAAGAAAAAGAGAAGGAGAAAGCCAAAGAATCTGATTCAGATTCCTCTGACTGAGTGTGATCATCCAACGCTTCGCATTTTGGCTGCGATGTTTTATCATGTTCCACGCCATGCATTAGAGTGGTTTTCAATGGCTGTCGATATTATTTTTGTTTGCTCTGATATAGCTTTCATTGAACAATTCAACTAGTTCAGAAAGCTTGTGAAACCAAGCAGGTCAATCATCATTCTTTTAACCGATCATAAACAAACAACTACTTGTGTTTTCCTGCGCTTGCTGCATATGTAACTTTGTACAACGTACATGGCATTTTTTTTTCCGCCATTGCTGCGGGTTACATAATTGGCTGATTGGTTGCTTGCTTCATTTTCATTTCCTGTTTCATTTGTTTTACGACAGTGATTGGAAAACAGCTCTAGTTGCATTTCAAAATTCTGGTAATGCATCCGAATTTGAAATGACCAACTGTAATATATTGTTACGCATTTTTTATCTCGTGTAGGTTTACATTCTTGAATAAAATGTGAACAATCTGTTCAACACTGTGATTGGTTCTACCCAAATACTGTTTCTAATATCATTGCCCCATTTGGGGATTTGGGTTTATGGGAAATTTAGATTAAAATGAACGGGCTACGGGATATTTGAGGGAAATTTTATGGGATTTGGATATGGGGTATTGAGATTTAGATTTAGATCACCTAAAAATTGATATTACAGAAATAAAAAACGTATCCGAGTGCATTGTTGAGTTATATAAGCACGCGGGAATTTTTAAGAACACGAGAGAAGTGAATAGGGAAGCACGAGGCGCAGCACTTTCGACTGTCCTTAAAAATTCCCAAGTGCTTATAACTCAACAATGCACGAGGATGAAGTTTTTTATTTCTTTTATAAAGATCACCTCAAACGCTTAAAACTTTTTTCTCACAATTTCACCAAATTTGACGAAAATTAGGGTAGCATTCCTTCTTAACGGGATACAGGATATTTAGGCCAACAATTAACGGGGTGTGGGATACTCACATCTCCCCTCCAACAAATGGGGCATCAATATCTAGAGATTGCGATGACAACTTTTTGACTGTGGACGAGCACTTGGAACAGTGATTTGATACTTTCATAGAGGTCTACTCCTTCCGCCATTAGTCGTGCAGAGCTATTTCAGGGGTTAGGAAGGACACGTAAACGCATAAAAGATTTGAACAGCCTCACATTGTGCGATGACTAATAAAATACAAGGCTAGCGTATTTATAGCGTTTCCACGGCAACCAGATTGGTGTTGCCAAACAATAGGAAACTCTTGGCCACGAGAGAATATCTAATTTCCCCCCCCCCCGGGGGGGGTACTCCCCTATATAAGGTATATAGGTATGTGCCGCCCCAAAGGGTATGGTTTTTGAGCCGTTTTGGTTTGACTGAATGGGTATAGATTTTGAACATTTTGGTCTGAAATTGGGTATAGTTATCGGGGGAATGTTCACGAAAGCTTATAAAATTATTTTTCTTCCCAGCCACCGGGGCGAGTAACTGGTGGGAGAGAAAGAGAAATAGATAAAATATATCATTCCAGCTAAATTTTACCTATTACGCTTAATCACGTACAAGGTGAGGTCTGAAAACGGGTATGGATTTTTTGAGGCCAGGTCTGAAAACGGGTGTGGGAAATGGCATTTTTTGGTCTGAAATTGGGTCTGGATTTGGAGATATGGGCGGCACACCCCCACCAAAAATTTCAACGAGTACCCCCACGGGTAATTTCCCAAAGGAGAAAGGAACACCAACATGGCCGCCGTGATGTCACGTGATATTCTTCTGCAGATGGTGCCGGAAGTACTTATCTGAATTTTACGAAATATCTTAGCCATAAATGCGCGCGCAAAAAAGTTTGACTCATCTCTTTAATTTTGGCAGCGAAATGAGCATTCACGTAGGAACTGTAAACTGAGCACATTTTCAAACTATCTATTTACCTTCATAATGTCCAATTACATTGCAGTTGAGTTTACAGCTGTTTTTAGTCCTAAACCTTCTCGACGTCGCTGGCAAAAGTGCCTTGAAACCGCTGAACTCTGCTACTCTGGTGAAGTACACGCGATGATCCATGCGTGGAACCGAGACCGCGTGAATTTCCTGAGCAGCTTAATTGTTAAAATTGCCTCTTCAGATGATCACGTGCTTTTATTCTTAACGGCTATCGAGATGACAAAGCTTTAACAATTTTAAACCAAAGCTTCAACCATTAAATTTTCCATTGCCTTCATTGGCCCAAAATGAACTCGTGATAAGAGCATGCGTGGGCACTATCAGACGATAGTTCAGGAAATATGGATTCTAACTTTTAAGATAAAGGTAAAGAGAATTCACCCCATAGAAGAAAACATGAAGATATACTTCAGACATAATTTTTTTTTTACAGTGCGCAAATTCTTCTTTCTGATCTGGTGCTTGCTTATGTTACTTCCTTAGTCATAGTTGAAGTGACGAAATTTATCCTTTGTTCTCTATTCCTCTATTTCATGATGTACCCCTTATAAATATGTTGGTCACAGATTGGGAAGTTTGATGTTGATCATTATTCACGCCACGCAACGCCTTTCGAAAGTTCCTTATCCCGCAACGCTTTTCTAAGTTGCGTGACGACCAAATGACTGCAATGATCTTGTCACGTCACGCCATCTCCTTTTTTATTTGTTATTACTTTATTTTTCTCCTTCCTGAGTTTTTCTTTACAATGATTGGCTGGAGACCTCCCCTTTTCTAGTAATCAGTTGTTATCGTAAATTGCAAAAATATCTTTACACTAGCTAGTTTAAGAACTATACAAACATTCTTTTGAAAACAAATTATCTTGACTGGTTTTAGAAAGCAGTCGAAATAAATTATCATAAATTATGCCTACTAATGTTCCAATTCATAAATAATACAACGTGGTGTGTTTAAAAAGAGTACTATCAAGCCTAGGGCTCCTACTCATTACTATCGATTACGTGGAAGTTTTAACAGTTATTCTAAATCAATTTACCGATCATTGGAGAATCGACACCTCACATTTATCCCGTTTTAGCCTACGAGTAGCCGTACTCAACCAAAGGTGAAAAACGGGATGGCCGACTAAGAGCTGGCACAAATCGTGTTTTGTGACTTTATAGGAATCTATAGAAGTTACGTAATTAAATTATATTATTTGCTGCTAAGGCGCGCGTGTGATCGTGTCCTTTCGCAGATAAAGGCCAGGTTATAATCGCGGGGTGAGTACGGCTGCACGTAGGCTAGTCTCATTTGTCATGGTTTGGCAAAACGATTTATCTGACACGTTGTTTGTGTTGGTATTGTTTTGGGATCGAATAGGCTACATCCAGTGTCTGATTCATGGCAATTCTGTTGAAACTGGCCGATAAGAACTTTGACCAATGAGTAACCATAGCCATCGTACTGCAAGCCCTTTCAGATAGGAACTGTTGGAGACTAATTTAAAAACTTTCAAAATTTCACTTAGTTAGATTACAATTCGGTATGACAATAGTCGATCCTCTCTTCTTGTCCTGTAGTTAAGATTCATTCTTCTTCTAGTCAGTATTATCGTTTTCAAATTTTATAGTTTGTGATGACAATTGAAAGGTTAAAATTGCTAAAGAGAATGTGAACAAAATCACAAAAGAGTAAAAAATAGCGTGACAGAATCACATGCACTTCACGTGACCTACTTTTTGCCTCAGACCCTTGAGTAATTTCTTTCATCAACGTCAACATTAACTTCTATAGAAACGTTCCAGTAATCAATTTCTATCTGAGCCGAAAACGCGAATTTAATGCTTCCAGCTTGAACGGTTATTCGAAAGGGAAGTTCTCTCGATAGTCTCATATTCTCAATTTTCGCCGATATCTTCGTTGTAAACGTTTCATTGGGACAAGTGTTCGCGATTTCAAAAGCTACGCTTTTTCCTGAACTGTGATTCCTTTTAATCAGAAACAAACATTCGATGTCTCCAATTTTTCTAACGTTTGCTTTCTTTAAGAGAAAAGTAGTGTACTTCGACCATGGAACCTTCTCCAGCTTCTCCATCAAACTCCGCTTTCCTTTTCTCTCCGAACAAATGCAAAGTTTCAGGTGCACACCTTGATCTGCGCATGTGTCGTACTTTCCGTAAAGCGTCAATCGATCGTATTGTACAAGTTCCATTTGCAGGGAGTACTGATTGGCCATTTCTCTTGATTTCACCTCCACGTGAAATATATCTTCGTCGTGATTTACTACGTTTCCAGCATGGAAATAAACATCAAAACTAGTAATGAGCGCGCCGTCCGATTTCGAGTTGCGTTCGCGAACGTTTTCAAACCGCAACGGACGCAGTCTTTGACAAGCGCGTAAAATGGGATGCCTATTTCTTTTTGCGGACTTTGCGAACTCTTCTAGTACCAGGTTATTAAGTTCGCCAACAGCAAATTCCACGATTGAAATTTTCGAGGAGTCGTTTGTGGTGGGACTGTCCCATCCCTCACAGACGCATAAATTAGGTGTTCTCAATTCGACATCATTACATGTCCGATTGGCTGATATTGGAGTGAATAACCCAACGGGGTCAACAAATCTTGAGAGAGGCCCGGCCAGCGGCAAAAGTGAATGGTGTAAGTCAATCATGGTGACCAGTCTCCTCTGGTTCACCTCCAACGCGGACAAAGCGTCTCGTCCCAGGAGACCAGCCACTTTGTCTGGAACAATCACAAACAAGCTTGGATGAAACATTTCAAAGCGGCCCTCTAGTACGGCATATGTGTATTCAGTGTAGGTATTTCCATGATCTGCTAAAATGATCGTCAGCGAGTTCTGATCGTTTGCCACTGTAGATACGTAGTGTGCGAGGTCAGAATCCATCGATTGAATTCTCCGTCCTATGTCGTCGTGTCCGACATTGAGAGCAGTGTACGAGAGTAATGGACGCGACCTCCTAGATGAAGCGACCGCATTCAAAGTGTCTATTGAATACTGAAGGAAATAACTGTGTTGTAGCTTTCCATTGAAGCAGATCTGATCACCTGCAGGTCCATTAAATGGTGCGTCAGGTCCAAATGGTGCCAACACCTCACAGCTTGAATGCGTCAAGCCTGAAAAAAATCCGAAGAACGATCATTTTAACAAAACTGGTCTTCAAAATTTTTTGCACCCTCATTCGCTCATTTCCATTGTCAATAAGCAGAAAGACGCATGAATTTGCAATGTGTGCGATGTTACGAGACGTGCGATTGAGAAAAATTCGGCAAGCGTTTGTGCGTATGCGCGCACAGCATCACGTGACCTCCTGCGCATGACACGTCAGTTTTTAAGAAGCGTACAAACTTTGAGTGGGTGTGGGGATGGACGCAACCGCAAAGACTGTAACCTTGACCCCTCAGTCTCGCTATGTTTTTAGCTTGAAGAAAAAAAAATGATGAAAGAGTCCAATTGACCAGCGAAAAATAGTCGAAAGAGGGTAGTTATGTGGTGTCTCAGGACATATATTGGTTTGAGACCATATATGGTAAATGTTTACATAAAAGAACGAATCAACGATC
>OMLO01000819.1_pt1 | contig 22227 bp, 7 predicted proteins | sample 1674811 | NCBI WGS metagenome assembly OMLO01 (sample SAMN06265003, study PRJEB25207) | coral metagenome | isolation source: Coral host | place: Mexico:La Bocana,Puerto Morelos, Mexico | collected 2008-11-13 | reverse complement strand
ATCTTCTTTCGTTACAAGTACAGGTTTCGTTCACGGATAAACGAGCACAAAATAAGTTGAAACATCAAGAACGTGCGCGGGGAAAGATTGGTCCAGTTCGTTTCAGTTTTTAAATGGACTGCCAAAATTTAAGCTTCAACGGGAACCGAAACTATGTCCCAGGAGACAGAGGCGCGTCGCTGGAACGTGCAAAATGAAATGGCGAAATTACGAAAAATCACTATGGTTAGCCTCAAGATAGCGCTCCGGTTAGCTTAACTAGCGTTAGGTTAGCCTAAATATCACTGACTTGAAGGCGGCTATCTCTCAATTGTACGTGTACGGGTTAACCACCGGTATCCTACACCTGATTTCGACAATTCGTGTTTTTAACCGGCACGCTCCTTCTGTTGTTTTTTTTTACAGAAACGTGGACGATTCATGAGTTGTTTCAACATTTGGATTTGATGCGGGAGGTGACCAGCATGCTCAATGAACCTGACAGTTACCACTTAAAAAACTATAAGGATCTTGCTGACCTTTGTGGTATTTCAAGTGAATTGTACAGGAGTTTCCAGCCGCCGTGTGCTGACAGCCCGACGAAAAATGTGATAAACGACATTGTTAAGCGGAGGCCAACATTTTCTGTGGAAGAGCTGTTCAGAAATTTCCGCGACATGAAACGCCTGGATGTAATAGAGGCTCTTAGCTGCTATTTTGCAGGTAAGATATTATGAAAGTCGAATAGTAGCCTGTCAATGGGCTCTGTGATGGATGGATGAAAAAGATCAGTTAGATCGGAGTGAGATAAGAGAGATGGGGTAGAGGGAAAGAGTGGGAAAGAAAGAAAGAAAGAGAGAAAGAAGGAAAGAAAGAAAGAAAAAAACGTTTTTCGTCTGTGACTTTGCCGCTTAGAATCAATCTTTTTCCTTAAAAATATTTTAAAATGAAAGACCTCAGTGTTGGTTTTGAAACGTGATGTTTTACCCCACTTCTTATCACAGGAACTTACTTAACTTAAATATTATCACACCGCCTGTTACTTATTTTATCTACTGTGGTCGACCAACCTTCAGCTCCTATGCCCGGTATAAGAAATCGTCATTACCGCAGGTTTCGGCGTACGCATTGTTTGTTATTAGATATATCCGTAAGGTCTTCTGAGTTAGATCACTTCTAGTGTAGATTTTACTGCGTTAACCTCTACTTGGCATTGGGTCATAGTTTCCCTCTACACTGGTCTTCATCTACTCGATCAAGTCTAGTTCAGTGCGTGTGCAAACCAAAGTGAGTTATCTATTCCTTGTTTCATAATAATCGACTTTATTTAAAGAGGGTGAACACATAACAGTAAAAAACTGAAAACCAGTGGCCCTCTGATATAAAATACAATAAAGAACTAAGAAAACTAGGTAAAAATTAAACTAAAATGAGGAAATTGATATAAAAGGAATTAATTAAAAGGTAAAATGATCCAAATTTTTGTATGAGTCTTAAAAAAAAATCAAAAATCGCCTTCTTAAAACCTACTAAACTTGGCTTGTTCCTAATATACAATGGTAGCCTGTTCCAGAGGCGTGTAGTCGATACTGAGAAAGACCTTCCGCCCTCTGACTCTGACTCTGAATCGGGGGCAGACAAGGTTTAGTATAGTCCATGTCTGCTCGATCTTTCATTGATGTCAGCGTTTCTTATTAAAATCTGAGACAAATAATATGGACAGTCCCCAGACAGTCGCTTGTATACCATTGATAACCTATTTACATTTGCCTCATGATAAAATGGAACCCAATCCAATTCTCTAAACAGTTGTACGCTATTCGCTTTAGTATCCGCATTTAGAATTACACGTGCTGCGCGTTTCTGCTTTTATATATATGGCCACACACTGGGGACTATTCGAGCATTGCTCACCAACAAAACGCTAGAACGATATAAACAAAAACTGCGAGGTGTGTATGGCATTCAAAGGGTTAAAACAAGGAGCAACTAAGACATTGAAACGAGGAGCTCGGGAAACGGAAACAAAACGAAAACAAATAACAAAACCTGATTGGTCTCTGTTAGCAGCTCCACTTCGGTAATAACTATCTGCCTAGGCCTTTATACCTGCCTGTTTGTCTATCTAGCAACTTAAACTCCATTATCTCCTTGCCTGTCTGTCCGCCTGCCAGTCAGTCAATCATTCTGTCTGTCAGTCTGTCGATCTTTTCTGTCTGTCCATGTCTGTCTGTCTGTCGATCTGTCTACCTGCCTGCGTACCTTTCTGACATTCAGTTAGGTAGTAGGTCAATCGTGTACTATAAATAGTGATTATTATTTTTAAGCATGTAGTTACTGTGCAAATCTAAACAGGAATTTTTGTAACAGGAAATTCATTACATATCGCCCCTGCCAAGCCTAAGTAAAGTTAAGAAGAGTCAAGAACAACCGGGATCCCTGTAACTCACCTGACCAAAAATTGTCCAATAGAATATGAAGGTTAGGAATATTGGAAGGAGCCGAACTACTGACTTAACACCTTCTACCATTTCTTGAGAAAACTTTCCTCCAGAGGAAACTTTAGCTCCATCCAGCCAGTGCAGCAAAGACGGATTTTTCTTGCAGTAGAGTATGTCCCTCAGCCCTCCACCAATGATGCGGAGTGTATCTGTTAAGTAACTTCCTTGAGGCGGGTGTAAAATGTAGTGCTTTCTTCCGATCAAGAGTAGAAAAGTTGCACAAACTATGGAGACTGAGGTTATCAGGAAACCATAGAAAAACGAGACCTCTTGTTCGACGTACGCCACAACTGTATATGCCAACAGCGACCCAACCTGAATAAACCAGTAAAACCAGTCAAAGAACTTTCGCACCATCTCTTCTCCTTCATCCTTTAGTTGGTCTGCACCCAATGGAGACACGTTTGCTTTGATTCCCCCTGTTGCCAAGGCAATAAGGATGAGTGACACAGCAAGGAATCCTTCTTTACTTGAAATGCTCAGGGCGTAGGCCGATGAGTAGTCATAGGTAGTGGCTGTAAGCAGCGCGGTCCCAGCTATGTAAAGTAGCGAGCATCCATATATGGTGTTGTATCGTCCAATCATTGTGTCAGCAAGCCAACCGCCGATAATAGGAGTGAAGAAACATGTTCCTAAAGGCAAATAAATGGTGCTTTGGTCTTAAAAGGGTCTTGTAGCATGTGATTATCTCGAGAGAAAACCCGAAGAAGCAGTTACACTTGACTTTCAAGAAAAAATTTGCTTAAATTTCAACGGTGTGGCCCTCGTGTTACTCCTTACAAAAAAAATCGACCCTACAATTATTCTGATCGGGCAGTCGCTCCCCGAGTTTCAAGCTCATTGAAACATTTTCAGAGCGCTAGTTTATATCCTCAACTGAAGAAAATGTTTCACTCGTTCTGTAGCCTCATTATAATCTTCTGTTGTCTCGAAACACCATGCATGCTATTGTACATTTCTGTATATCATGAACTCTTAAAACGCGTGATTACTCTAGCCGTTTAACGTTGAACAGTATCGTTACTCAAAAATCCAATCGAAACACCTCATGATCGACCAAGCAAGGATCACTTAGATCATGGTGCATCACAGTAACAGATAAATCCACACTGGTCACGGATTCGTGCACTCTGTCTGATGTAACATGTTCCGCGGCCGAGTGGTCTTGTATCATTGATTTTTGTTTTATCCTGACACGGATTATCGAAAAAGAATGCACTCTTATTTATCAATGATAATGCTTTGGCTCCAGCTGTTAAAACTGCACTAATTCGACTCTGCATTAATTCATTTCTACTCTTAATCAGAAATCGTAGTCACCTTACCTTCAAATGCCAAAGTGATCGTACTGGGTAGCGGCGAGCCAAGCTTGAGGACATCTTTACAATAAAACACCAGATTCACTGCCACGCCATAGAATGTAAGACGTTCACAAAGCTCCACAAATAAAATACAGAGAACTACAAGGTATCTTTTTCTCCTTGACACTGGTTCTTGTACATGATTTCTTGTGTTAGCTCTCTTTGTATCTACGCGGTCATCGGGGACTAGAGGGAATTTATCATCGTGTTTACGAGATGACATTTTGCCTGCAGGAAACAACAACAAAAAATATTATGTGACCAGTGTAGGTCAGTAAGATCGGATATTTTTGTGGGATCCGAAACTTTAGCAGATTCTTCCAACTAAAAGTCGTTTCCCTCCACACACTCCAACAGTAATTTTACCCCTGGTTTCTCAAAGTACTTGATTTTTCAAAACATTCCCTTCGAGATTCGAAAAGTCGGGATTCCACTGTGCATGTGGAGCCAATTTTCTGCTACAGTCCAATGAACTGATCCGGCTCAGCCGTCTAAGGTACAAAGCGGAAGAGTCAAACCTCAAATTTCCCGAGGCTCGCTAGCTGAAGCACGTTCAGACCTCTTCAAAGCTGGCTCAAGAATAACCAAATTAATTTAAGCTAGCCGATGTGCTTAAGTCCTCAGTCTTTTTCTGAGATGCTGTTCTCCGTGGTACAAACAAGTAAGTATTGTAAAAATCTTCTACGGCTGAACGCGGCGAGCGAAAGTAGTTTTCTAGTTCCTTGGATATTGGATATATTCAACTTCGAGGACGATTCACTTCAAGGACGTATACATAAAAATAAACCAGCATCAGTTTTCGAAAGAAATGCCTTAGAAATTTGTCTAGTGCGCATCAAAATGAAGAAGGAATGCCTCAGACGTGAGTGTAGAGAAGATGAAGCGGAAACGAAAACAAAAACAACGAAAACGAATTAACAAATTAAGACCTTGGTCCTCGAAATTGTCGTTTTGTTGGTTTATTCAGAATCTCGTGACGTCTATTAATTAAGTTCAGCCACTTCCTGACTTATGGTTCGTAAGTGCGGCCGCTTAATTGTGAAATAAAACCCCTTGTTTCATCATCCGAGTTAACTCAAGTCATTTGGGATTTTTGATATATGCGGCCGCAGCTATTTACATAGTTTCGAAATGAAACAATGTGAAATGAATCATCGACGTAATATTTACGAATCATGGAGGATATAAACTGATTTAACTGATGTGGAACATGAAAGGTGAGGTGATCGAGTGCAGGTCTCGCCACGAATCTGAATTCCTTTTGAGCTCACGCATTACTCGCATTACTAGTCGAAAGTCTTGGGGATCTATATCCCAACAACCAATTAATGCAGCAAATGATAACAGAAGGATCCAACATGTGACAAACGCAGTCACATGAATGGAGGCATGCGATTCAATTGTCGGCATGGATGCGGAAGTTTTAAGTACGAAACCTGTCGCTACGTTAGGGGATTCTTACCGAGTTTCTTACCGTTTCTTACCAAGTTTCAGCGCCGACTTTTCAAATGGAACAGTCTTGCCCTAGGCTATTAAAACGATGCGATGGAAGCCAAGCGATTGTTCTGCGCGGAAGCTTTTTAAATGCTTTACTTGAGATCACGTGAGCAATGACTTGAAGGACATTGTTTACACTAACGTAAAGGTTAAACTATTGTGGTTCTTTAATTGATATATGCAAGAAAATAATAATGATATTTTAACGGGAAGCTTTCTCACCCGTAGGTGATCTACAGAAAGGTCCCGATCCAAAATAACATTAAAGCCAAATTTATATGTAATATAAATTAAAGTTAATGTGACAAGATCAGAAATTGTACGAGCTCTCCACCCAAATAAACAGATCTGTCACGCAAGTACTAGCATGACTAACACTCGCGTTACATCGAAAGGTCAAACCAGTATGACGTGCTACTCCGGGCTGCCCAATTACATTTCTGTTTTCCCTCATGTCAATCAAGACCACGCGGTCTTATCTACACATCAGTAGTTTAACATCACATTTCTGTGAACTCCCAAGTGGTTGTCACAAAAATTCCCACCCTCTTAACCCGTCTTTTGATTCTCTCTTAGCATACTACTTGTACATATTTAAGTAGAGCATTGACAACATTTAGGTTGTAATTCTAAACATAAATGCATCCGTAACTCTGGGTCCGGATAAGAAAATTCGGACCGTTGGAGCGCGCACGATTAGCCAAGAAGATTCAAGGATTTAGGATTCCGGACCGCTGGAGAAAAAATAAACAGAGTTATTTTTTTCTGAAGCATCTCAGCGGTCCGGAATCCTAAATCCTTGAATCTGATTGGCTAATTCCGCGCGCTCGGGTGGTCCTCTTTTTCCCATACGGACCCCGCGTACGGACCGCTCCGAGTTTTCCAACATTGCGGCTATTTTAGCAGGTTTTCGTTACACTAAAAATCTCTATGAAATGTAAATCACTTATTGCTCAGTTTAAAATCAGCGAAAACTGAATCTCTTCTTTTAAATACTTCAGTAAACAACATGGGTTTACTTGACCGAAACGTCAAACGCACGCGCACGTTGTGAAACTGCTGCAGTAAAAATCAACAAAAATATTCATATAAAGTAATTTTCCAGAGCGAAAAACATTAACATGTTATTTGCCGGCCTAGGTCGGTCCGTATTGGGAAAAACTGTGCCCTTGGTCTTGAACATGGACCTCGGCCTGCGGCCTCGGGCCGTATTCAAGACCTCGGGCACAGTTTTTCCCAATATGGACCTCCCGGCCGGCAAATAACATATATATACTACACGCAGAAACACGTAATAAGATATATATCTATTAACAAGTGCGCACATATTCCAGCAAAAACTGTCGTTGTTTGTTATTTCGAATGTGGTTACGGCGAGCACTAATTGATCAAATCTGTGGACCACAACATATCATGCAACACATTGCACGAAGTTCTCGCTGTCGTCTAAGGTGTTACAAATATTAATTGGCACCAGAAGAAAGTGAGATAATGGAACTTAAAGGCACTAAATGCCTGAGCAATCATAAGCATTACAATATCGAAAAAGTAACGAAGAATAAATATTTGCGCGAAAAGTTCAATCAAACTTAGCACATCTCAGTGCTGTGACTTTAAAACAGAGTTCGGAGGAACCAGGCAGGCTGTAGAGCAGGTTGTGTTTATCAACTTTTCGTGCTACCTGCCTATTTTAATTGACCTGTAATCTTTAACACACTGTCATGGTGTTTTGTTGATAATCATTATGCGCGATCGATCAACCAACGAACCACATAATCTGGCTTACTGTCTCCGATATCACTTTATGTAAATCAAGAGTGTGGTTTACATACCTGAAGGGGTGAGTAGGTTTTCGTTTTGTCATGTTTTGTTATTCAAGCCACTTGTTGTTCAGCTCGAAATTTTCGCATTTTTCACGGCAGTTTCCCTCCTTCACACCAAGAATCTAATTACTCGTTATATTTCGATACCAACCGGTTGAAAGAGTCTTTTGGCTATACACATCTTGTCAAAACACAACTTATTGTTGGAAGTTTGACTTTGTGATTATTTGTGACTTTGTGAGGTCATTTCCCAGTTTAGGGAATTGGGCGGAATTAAACCTGAAGGCTCTCAACCTGATAAGAAACCGAAGGTCAAAAACCTCATCACGATCAAGAATTAAGAATAGACTGTAAATAAGGGTGGACTATAACGCCCACTTGACCCGACCACGAAAAATTTGAAATGGAGGTTTTCCGCGGTCAGCTACGCCGGAGAAATTCGAACGCAATAATTACGGGTCATTTTGGATTTGCGCTTGAGGAAAAACTCGTGCAGGGAAATCACAAGATTATCGTGTGGTCATCGCTTTCGAAAAGCTTCGTTTTCTAAATGTTTTCTGACAGTAAAATATAAAGCCGGTGTTTTCAAATTCGTCCCGTTTGAAGATGGTTTAATAAAAGCTTTGTTTTTATGAGGGACTAGTACGCCTAACGTAATGTGGACGGAGCCCTACTACTACTGTAGAATTTGCGCTATAGTCTATATGATCATTCCTGCATTTTATAAAAGCTGTATCAAGATTACATCTTTGTTTTCCCTATTGGTGTAGGACCTCCTCCACTTCTAGATCTTCAATTTTAATTGAAGATCTAGCTGTCATGTGATCGGAATTAAGACTGACAAGTATATTGTCAATTACGACTGAGGCTACCATGCTGATTGTCGCTTTCTATTTTTGAAGAACTACTACACCTGAGCTTAGTTTTGTAATGAATGTTTATGAAGCATACACGAAGTCTTAAGTACCACACGATTGTCTGTTGATGGACTATCTTAACGTTTTTATTAACAAATAATCAACAAGTGTGATCAAAATTTCAACTGACTTTGTTTCACAATATCAAGGCATTATCAAAAGATAGACGATCACGGAGAATAAAGAAAAATAACCGAATGTGCTTTGATTAGTAAGTAACGGAATTCTTACGGACAATCAAATAGATGTATGGGGACTACTGATAACAATAATTAGTAATCAGATCTAAGGATAAGTCTGATTGTTTATCACGAGTATGATTACAGACTGAACTGGACGACACCAATTAATTATTACCAATTAATCATAAAATTACAATTTCCGAGGAAGAAAACCCCAATATAGGAGTTTGGACACTGTTTCTATGGTGATTGGTTGATTTAAAAGCCAACTTTAAATGTGATTGGTTGATTTAAACTACAACTTTGAATGTGATTGCCTTATTGAAATGTCCGATAACAAACTGTCTGATAACAAGCTGTCCGATAACAAACTGTCCGATAACAACTTGTCAAGTGAATTAGTGGAAAATAGGAGTTTTTTAAACCAATCACAATCAAGGAAATTGTAATTTTTATGATTACAGTGCAAATGACCGGCATTTTTATATCTTTGCCTGGATTTAACGATCTTGGACGTTCAGTGACCCCTATTTTTCCTTCGATGGGTCATTTTCTCTACCGATTTTCTACGTTTTGCGAAAAAATGAAGAAAATCTTTCGAGTAGAAGTTTCAATTTTTTGCATAACGCTCCATCGAATTCCGTTGATTTGACCTTTTCGTTTAGCTGTGCGGTAGTTTCAAACGCCTCTTTAAGGGTTAAGGTTTGTGAAAATGATGCCAATATATGAAATTATTAACGCCACAGATTCATTTATACAAAATATTATTAGGATTGTTTGCCTCTGTTGACTTTTCTTTTACATATTTACCTAAAAACCCTGGAGACCATGCTGAATTACGCGCATCAGTTAATTAAAATCAGACTAGCTTTCCACACGCCTTATCTCTGAAACGAAGCCAGTGACCCCCAATTTAATTTTTATTCATTTCTGAAACAAGTAAATCATTATCTGTCCGCAGAAGAAGTTTTAAAACAAATCTATCGTGTGGAAAATTTTCGCGCGAACGTGCGGAAACGTCCAGCGTGGATTGGCTGATCCTCACTTAGCAACGCCAGCACTTTAGTGATTCAACGGATATCGACCAGAAGAGAGCTGGGCTCTCGCGACATTGCGAGTAAGGCAGGCACACCATCTTGTAACTGTGCCAATTTTTATAATCCCTTAAAAGAAGAAAATGAATTTTAATATTTTGTCTTTAAAGGCTATCGACATTTTAATTTTTGTGCCTGTCGTTTCGAATGATATAGGTTCTAGCACTGCTTGTGTCGGGAGATTTTATACGAAGCCTTTGACCTCATCCGGAGTTATTTAAACCCAATAATTAGTACTTCTCACGTGTGATCAGGGTCATCTTGTTTGTTGCCAAAATCAGTTACATAAGTGTATGTTCTTGAGAAAAATATCGTTACAGTGTTATGCGATGAAGTATAACATTAAAATATCGACTTCAACCGTCGTCTTGAAAGAAAGCCGCTTTAACATATTACAAAATAAGCACGTGATCCTCAATTTCTAATCAAGTTCTATTCACTTCTGCACCATAATAAAACCTAACGAATTAGTAACAATTAAGTATCACTGCATGAATTCTGGTTTTCCCTTATTGCGATGTAATTGAAACCCACTGGGGAAGACGTAAAAATGTTCTTCCATTTCCAGCGTCCCTACTGAGAAGTATATGTTTCTCTTAGCTATATGTTCATAATTTGTTACTCAAGTCTTTCGTTATTGAACTCACTCTTAATTTTCTTGAGAACTGTGAAAAAAACGTTAATGATCTCCCATGTAACAACTGAAGTTACCTTGTTTACAAACAATACGCCTATCAAATAAGTCATCATGTCAGACCTACATCAACGTTTGTGTTTGCCGCTTTGAAAAGTGAATTTGGGGAGGTTTTTATTTTAACTTGGAACTGGAAAGGCGTTCTCAGTAACTTTTTCCTGAAATAATCGTATGTTGTTCGATTCGATGCGAAAGATGTAAAGCAGAAAATTTCCCGCGACTAAATGCCAGATTACATTTCAGCAATTGTGGTTTAAAAACTAACTTTGAATTCAGAAATTAAAGAAAACCCGACTATGTATTTACATGAAAATGATTTTTTTTCGGCATGAGTGAGCCCGTAGCACTCACTTTTTTTGTCTTATTAATTTAAGGGCTTAATTTGAGATGCTGATTTCGCAGCAGTAGGGATGGTTTTGGAGCTCATAAAAACTGCTAAAAGAAACGGGGGTCCAGAAAAAATAATATCGAGAAAGCCATTTTAGCTCAGTTACAACACCTGCACACTAATCTGGCTCATCTGTGTCAAAAAATCATCGATGCGTCTCAATGCTGGAATTATCTTGCGGTTTTTGCATACCGCTTTGAATTGGGAAAAATCTGTAGATTATTCATTGCTTAGGAAAACTCATCACGTTTCAATGAGTCATTTCACATAACAATTCACTTTTCGGCATTTTTGCATTCGTCAGTGGAATCAAAAAGGCAAAATTAGGTACAATTTGCTTTGAACACAAGTATTACACAAAACTTCTATAATGAGTATGATTCCGAGCTTATGGGGCGTTAACGCTTGGCTGTAAGCGAGGGTTCATTATTTTGAATTTGAAGAAATAAAATAATGATATTCCAAGTAATTTATGAGAATTTCATCTTGCAAGTTAAGACAAAAATATACCCGGAAAATTGGTGTCGTTGTCAAAAGCTCTACGGGATACAAAAAGAAATGGCAAAACGACGGATCTTCAGGGTACGTTTTAAATTGTTAAAGTGATTTTTGTTTCGCCGAAGAATAGCAAATCAGTTTGGATTGATATTATCAATTTAGGAAGAGCCGGAAGATGAACAATGAATGCAGAAAACGTTTTAGCAAAATGAATGAAGTTTGCGTAAATCTTAACCAAGTACTAATGAACTCAGAGAATGGAATCCGTGCTTAAGGTTTTATTTACCAAAGTGGTTTTAAGTCTAGTACAGCATTGTTTGCCATTCCAAAACAACGCATGGAGTTGCTTAATAATTAATTGCTCGCCGAAGAAGTCCAGCATAAAATGCTCATTTATGAAAAGGCAGGAGTGATAGGTTCATTAGCAAACCAAAACATTGTGGTCACCAGCTGAGCTCTGTAGTAATAAAGCCATCGCAGCTGCCACCTTGGCAAAATGAAAAAAAAACTAAAAATTAACTTTATTTCACACTCGCTCATCAACGGACCAAGTGGTCATAATGTCAAGTGAATTTTCCTAATTATTTCAGAACGTTGTACTTCATTACTCGGATAGATTGGACTAAAAAGGCAATCGGTTCGGTGCTGGTTCACGGTGATTTTTTTAGTATCGTACAATAACCGGTTTTTCATGTTTTGTCACACGGCTAACCCCAAAGTGACCTCGCAAACTTTTGTTTGACAGGTGGTTTGTATCCGGGGGGAGATTGGAAAACAAGCATTAAAATATTATTCCCAAGCCACAAATCTCGTCCTAACTAAGGCGCCAATCGCTTTCGGAAATTTCTAAGAAAAAAAGGTAACAAAAAGACAGAGATATTTTGAGTCAGTTCAGAATCTGGGAAAAACGGTTCACTGATTTGATTTATTTTCCTTCTAACTGTGCTTAACAACCTGTTGTTAACCAATCAAGTATGTCTCTAGTAAATAAAAACAATAATTCGAAACATGTTCACGGCACGCGCCGATTGGACACAAAGGAATTAAACACTGATTGTATTAACACATTACTGCCATTTGAAGATTTAAAACCCCGTGCAGGCACGGGCGGTTCATTTCAAAGGTTCTCGATTACGAGAGAAACTACAAATAACCGGATTACAAATAGAGGCAAAGTCTTATTCTTAGCCTGAGAAAAAATTCTTGGAAGAAAATATAAAATAATTTTGAAGCAAGCGAAGATGCCCAAGTCATTCCTTTTGAGGCGCCATTTAAGACAGGAATGGAACAGCAGAGAAGAAGCTTACCCACTGGCAGGTCAGTAAAATACGTATGATATTCCCCTATCTATGGATTTTCCGTAATAAGATTATAGATAAACTCGGAAGAAAGTATTTTTTTTGGAATAATGCGAAAACGAGGTGTAGATGGTCCTTTTCTTACTCGTGGACTGTGCATATTTCTAGGACCTTTGCAGTTTTCTCCCTGGGATCAACTTTCTCCAGAATCGGGATTTCCGAAGTTAAGTTTCCAGCGTAAGAATCTGGCTTTTGAAGGAACATCAGAAACCAACGACAAGCAGTTGGAAAATAGTGGACTCAAAGCGGAATACTTTGGCAGACAACATGATTACACCAGTGATTTGTCTCCAAATCAGAGTTATAATGATAACGGGTTCAAGGCAAGTAGACGTAAAGACATATCAAGTATAGCAGACGCCGAGTACGCCGTTTCAGTAGCGAAAGATAAAAAGCACTCGGGGAAAAGGTCTCAACACCGAAGTCTTGAAGTACCAAAGAACCAGCGTGAAGGTTCAAAGAAGCTGCCTGCAGCGTGCCAAACTGGAGGAGCCAAGCAGCCGTATAAGTGCGATCAGTGCGGCAAAATTTTCAAGACAAAGTACACCTTGACCATTCATCTGAAGATGCCATCCCACACGGGCGCCAAGCCGTTTGTGTGCGCCATATGTGGCAAGGGATTTCGATTGTCAAGCACTCTCTGCCGTCACAAAATAATCCACACGTCAGAAAAGCCTCACAAGTGCCACATCTGTGACAAGGCCTTTAATCGGTCTTCCACGCTGAAGACACACATTCGCACCCACAGTGAACTGAAGGAGTTCATCTGCGACATTTGCGGGAAGGGCTTCCATCAAAAAGGCAATTTGCGAAATCACGTACTCATCCATACCGGGGAGAAGCCATATCGATGCAATCTCTGTGAGAAGGCCTTCAATAAGCTGTCCAATTTGAAGTTCCATATGCACATTCACACGGACAACGCTCCTTACCGATGCCGTTACTGCAAGATATGCTTCACTCGAAGATGTGATCTCAAACTTCACATTGCCGATTGCAATCACCAGTGTTGAAGAAGGAAAAAAACAGTCTAAGCGATCCGCATTAGGTGACAGTTAATCGCCATTAACACGTAAAGCAAATGGATGGTATTCCGATCAAATATTTATGGCGACAACGCCAGAGATTTCATGAACTTTCCTTGTTAAAACTTTAGTATTAGAGAAATAAGAGTTCGTCGATGCCTTAGTAGAAACAAGCTTGTATTCTATAGTGAGCCAGTTTTCCTATTCTTATAGGAGACAGGCTGCAATATACGATTTCCCTATAATACTAATAAGTTGATTTTAGTTACCGCAACGGACAAGCTAAATGCCACATTACTGGAAATCCCATTTGCTTGAATTTTGATTTTACTTTGGATTAATTTTTCGTCAGTGGAAGAGAAGTGTCGACTATCCTATATTAAGAAAGGCATGAAAAATAACAAGCATTGTATTCCAAAAGTAGAAATTTTTGTAAAGTAAAACACGACGCACAAAATTTACCATACTACCCTACAATGAGGGCTGTGGCACTTCGATAAAGAAAAACGCATTAAATTGGCAATATTTGTAAATCGAATGAACTTGAGGGCATGTTTAACTTTGCTGGCAAAGGTATCAACCTCTTTATTTACTCTATTCTTCGTTTTGCCTTCCAGATATTTGTTTGCTAGTTCATGAACAGGTGAAATGAACATAAAACATAAAATATCTAAGAAATGCCTTCTTGAGGCAGCAAAGAGACTTATAACTTATTAACAAGTGTCAGACCGTCTCATTAACATAACTGGGCGACCGCAATGATAAATCCATGCGGCAGTTAACGACTAAATGGGTAAGGAAAAAGACAGAGATACTCCTTATTATCTGGAATAATATATCAAATCAGAATTGCGCTAAGATTCTGAGAACATGAATTCTTCATATTTTCCGGATGAGAACCAATAAATAAAATGGAAATTTAACCTTTGTTTCTTAGACGATCTTCACTTTGTGCCAAAACAAAATTGAAACATTCTTGAAAGTTGAGTACGGAAAATCACAATAACTTACTTGACCCTACTATTAAGAAGCTAATATCGCGACAATACATTGAGAGCTGGCAGAAATTTGTCAATGCATTGCTATAATTTTACCCATTGGCCCTTTTCCGAATAGACTCTTTCCACGTTATGCCTTAGCAGATCATTTACACCTTATCCATTACTTAACAAAGCCTTCTGAGTCCAATTTAACGTGGATATGCAAAAAGGAATTGACATCAGTTCCTCTGAGTAAAATAAAAGGCATTATGGCAGACAATCGAACATGATCGCAAAATGGTTTTCGGTTTACTTTTGTGCCAATGCGCTGTTTTCTGTTATCGTATGCAAACGGAACTCAAAACAACACAGGTTGTTTTTTACAGTATTGTTAAATCAATCACAAAGGATTTAATTATCAACAATAACAGTTCACCGAGAGACCAGAGATTTTGCACTAAGTGGTGAACTCATTTGTAGTAATTAACACGCGTGGCTTTTGAAAAGAAATCATAATTGATGGAAACAGGTGTAATCAGAAACAGGCCGCTTGCTGATTCTTTCAACCAGGCGAGACAAAGCAAGAAGAGAACAAGCGAGCCGCAAGTACTAAATCAAACGCTTAGAAAATATTGAAAAAAAAACAATTTTAACGCTGGAAGAGCCAGGCCATCTTTCAGAAAACCAGAAAAATCTGAGATTGTTATTTTCAGTCATCGACAATTAAAGTTTTGTCCGGAATATCAAAAACACCGTTCGGTCAAGCAATGTTTTCCCTCGTTGAGCTACTCTCAAGTCTACTATTATTTTCCATGTAACCGCTCACGAGACCAGGGACATTGACAAAATAGATAAGGGTATACTATTTTATGCTTTTTGAGTTTTTGTACCTTGATGTATAATGAATTTCTTTACTATTGAGCACCAAAACGTTCTACTGGAAAAGATCTATGACACGAAAAACAAATGATATCTTTTCTGGGGTGATCTCCGTAACAGACACATGAATAGAGTCTTAATCTCTTGGTTTCGCTCTCTAGAGAGCGGAATGATACTCTTTGGAATGTACTGGCGAGTAATGTGGTAAAAAATGGTTTCCGACAGCGAACATTTGAATATGAAAATTACTGTGAAATATAGCTAGACGTGGGCGGCAGGGTCACTTGCAAAACATTAAAAAAAAAATAGAAAGAAAAACCATAATTTGCGTTTATTTCATTCATTCAAGACTTTTGAAATGTAAGAATACTATTTTGGCGTTTTGCGCCAAACGATCCACAGTTTTCAATAGTAGACTGACCTTCACTGCACTGCTCACAGTATGATATGAGGAAAAACAAACCATAGTGTTTCCTTCATCAGTTGCATGTCATTTGAGTGGGTATTTGCTCAAACTGTAAGTCGAATTCTCGAAGCTAAAGACAGGTCTGAATTTAAAAAGCCCTTCGATCTTAAGACTTGAAAAGAAAAGAAACAAAAACTGATGTTATATCTAGCTTAAGTCATATCCAGTCTATATTTGGAGACAGGAAGATGCTTTCAAAAGGATAATTGACTCTTTCTGTCTAGAATAGCTGTCTTCAGAATTGATTAAAGTGGGCTTTTCGAGAGAAAATATAATAATTCATATATTGAAATATAGCATAACAGAAGATTAATCCTTGATTCGGGAAATTGAAAGCACTGATTAAAGACGGTTTTTCTTGAAAGGTTTGCAAATTTTGCATTGTACTTTTTATATGAAAAAAGTGAAACTTCCAATTTGTTCAATTTAAGTCAAATCTCGTAATGCTTGTTAGGCTTTTTCACATGAACAAGGTGTCTTCATGGTTTGATATTAAACTCCAAAAATAGAATTCAATTAATGGCGAGAAAAATTAAGACTTTTCTGTCAAATGAGACCTTTCAGATGAACGTTAAGCTAAAATATGTGGAATTATCAAGCTGAACTTGAAAAAATACTCCTTCGCAATCAGACTAAACAAGATAGATTGGTGCGAAATCTGTTGCCATTCAAAGCTACCCACATGAGTAAAAATTGTTTGAACAAGTTGAATTGCTGGTCGAAACTGACGATCTTTAATACAAAAAAGTGCTTGATCAATATCCACAGAAATCCTTGTTTGGACAACTTATGTCTGCGCAAGAAATTCCAATAAAATAATACAAATGTCTTAATTGTACCAATACGCTTTTACAGTATTTATCCGTTGATACGGGCGCCATTTACAATTATCTCTGTGACACGAAAAATGATAACTGATTTATTGTCTTGTGTTAGTTATAGGTCGTAGCCGGCGTTTCCACATAAGCTTTCACTAATAATAAATCTGAGCTAAACCATTTTGCAAAGACTGGATCGCATAATTTTCTCAGTCAAGCAACAAAGGTTCTGTTTTTTGTTATAATATATTTGACACCAAGCAGTCGACACCTCATGGGCTTGGAAAAGATTGGACTACGAAAATAAAGGGCTACTATATTTTTTTCTCTAAGATAGAGTCAATTATCAGAAAAGGCACGACGACCAATTAAACTTGTTCAGGAGACAACAATGATTATCATAATTGAACAATGTTGAGACTTTTTGCAAATTCAACAATCATTCAAGTGCTTCCCCAGTTTTCATTTTCTTTCAGTGACATGCAGCAAATGATAGTCTACAGAAATAAACAGCTGAAAATGCTGGAATTAGGCGCTACTGATGTTCACATGAGAGGCTGATACATCTTTCAAACCGCAACCATACTTGTGATTTTGATTTAAAATGTCACAGATTCGAATTCAACGTTTGAATTCATTCTTCCAGGCTCAAAATGTTTCGCGAAGGTTAAAAGTTCTCTAGACAATGGCGACGGAGCTTGTCGCATTTTAGTAACATCTATGACAAAGGATGTCGTTTAAAAATCTTCGTTAATGACTCGGGGAGTATCTGATTCAACCCGAGCTCTAACGATGTACTCGGAAGTTTTCAACGCGAGGAGCTGCTCCGTGACCCCACTGAACAGTTAATATACGGACATTAAAAGAAGAAACCTAGGCAAAGTAGCATTTTAAATGCTCTCTTTCTCGCTTAAAAGACCTTACAAAATTAATGCAGACGTTTTACAAAAATAAACCGTGCCCCATTCGAATTACAAATAATACAATTTTTTTCCACAATGAAAAGAAAGTATAGCGAAAACAAACATGTTTCATTTAAGAAAAATTGTCGCACACTAAATTTTAACTTAAGCACGGAACAACTTGATTGGTGCACCGCTATTGCAGTTGAATATTATCCTATGTAAAATTTGCAAAATAAATCATTAAAGAAATTCGCAATCATCACCAGAAATAAAACTGAAAAAATTGTTAGTAGTTTTAATTTTGCTTATTTTGAGTGTTATTTGATGCGCGCTGACTTACGCGTTAAAAATGACCTTGTGCACAAAAGAGTAGGTCATTTTTAAGGTCCATGAAAGCAAGAGTCCAGTTGACTTTTTTATTATGCGAACCTTGCCTTGAATGTAAATTATTCCTTTATCGCATTGGCAATAATTTGTAACCTCTCATCGTGAGGTCAACCGAACCTCGCTTTCATGAAGAGGCTCGGTTACATTACTCGATTACACAGGATGAGTCTACCCTCAATACACTGCAATTCAAAAATGAATTAATTGTTTCTCTAAATGTAGGTGGACGGCTTGCTGGAATGTTGGTTTAACGATTCTTGTGCACTGTCCTCTTCATGTAAGTCTCGTTTGGCTCCATCCTTGGCTCCCTTTTCACTTTCACATTTTTCGTCAGCCTCTTTGACAGCAGGCAGCAGCGACTGAACCTGTTGCAGTGCAATATTCCAGTTTGTATCGGCGTTGGAATTATAAGTGTAGCGAGTTGATTTTCCCCCTCTTTTGCTGTTCCAAGACCTTGCAAGCCTGTCCTTTAATCCGTGTAGAATGCTAGAGACCTGTGATAGAATGATACCAGTATTTGTTTTCTAAAAGTTCTCCATAGCACACTTTACTAAGAAAAAGACCGCATTGCCAAGCTCCGAATAATACGAAATTCGGAAGAAGTGCAAATTTAGTGTGTATGATGTTCTTCAATTTTACCCTTGTGGAATTTGCCTCTGTTCCGGTGTATGATAATTAGCAATTATTCACCGAAGTGGAGGTGAATAGTGGTGGATATTTACAGAGCAGCGAAATATCCACCACTTTCACCGACACTGAGGTGAATAATTGTTTTAGTATATACCACACATGCTGAATAACTAGTGGGCCAAAGAGTAACTTTAATTGTTTAAGAGTAACTTTATTTGAAACGGGAAGCCATTTTGTTTTTCTTCGGCTGCTCGGAGGTGAATAGTACTTGGCTAATCACCTTCTAGCTAGCCAATCAGCGTGCGCGAAAAGCACTATTCACTTGTGTATATATGTTATAAAATAACTGAGATACTACGCGCGCTCTCATTGGTCAATAGGTGCGTTTAGATGAGAGTATGTAAGAATTCTTTTACAAAAGCAACGGTTACTTTTTTCGTGTTTACTAAGCCTCATCAAAACACTTGGGGGTTGAGACAATTCTCGAAAGTTACGCGTTATGCCTCGAACTCTCTTAACCCTTCTCGTGTTTAGATGAGGGTATATAAAAACGGAAAAAGAGCTCTTTTGTTTGAATAATCAATAAAAAACAAAGGAAAGTACCTCATGAAATCTAAGTTAAAACCGAGTTAGCATTTTGCAATATAAAACACTGCTACAATCCAAGAAGCCATTTAAACTCTATTACTTCACAGAAACAGATTCTGTTGTAATAAATACAATACAGATTATATAAATACAATAAAAATTCGAGTTACTCCGTAACATATGACATAAATATATAACATAAATAACTAAATGAGAAAAACATAAATGTTCCACCTGATTGGGGTTCTTATCTTTCCGTGACGCCCATGCCAATTCGAAGAAAAGTGTAAATAAGCTGAGTACAAGGCCGAAAATGACAGCGTAAAATACACCAGCCATGTCGTGGAAAAACAGCACGTCTCCCGATGAACTGAAGGAGGTTTCTAAACAAAATTATACAATAGAGCGGTTTTCAATTGAGTGTCGTAAAACCAAAACCAAACCAATTTCTTACCTGAATTAGGATACTCAGACAATTAAACCAAAACCAAAAACAAAGTAATTGCTTTTTTACTTTCGTCACTTAAATTTAAAGCGTCTTAGATTAGTTCACTTTGTAGTTTACTTTGTAGTGGTGGCCTTGCCTTTACATGGTGGCGAGGCTGGAGGTGACCTTGCTTTGATACAGACCACCCTGCATTTGTCATGTTTAATACGCCTAGTTAGCATGAGTAAAAAAATTAGTTACACAACAAAAGCAGTAAGGTCTGAATCAAAACAAAGTTACGTTCAGCCTCACTGCCATTCAAACGCCAGGTCACTGACCACAAGACCACTGTAAAATGAACTGTTTAGTACGTGGTATGATAGAGACAAGATGCAGGCGGAGTGAGGCAAAATTAAGGGACAAGAAGGGGGGGGGGGGTTGAGAGAACGAACAATAAATGTCTGTGAGGATAATGTCTATAAATAGCTTTGTTTCGTTGATGTAAGAAGAGTTTTCAGTTACTTCGGTCTTATCGAATACTTAAGTACCTCCTGATTCCTGTGAGATCTTTTCACATACTCCATGAAACCACCTTTCTGCCAAAAGGCTTACAAATCCATTCTGTCGCAGCTCTAGAATCTTCACACTGAATTGATGGGTGAAGGGTGAGTTCTTTGGAAGTCCAAACCCATACCCAAACTTTCCGAAAACTCTGCAACAAAATAATATGATAAAAAAGTGGTCGATACAGCTATAGGCATGATATCTTTGGCTTTTAGTATCAGCCACTTTGTCAAAAACAAAAATACAAGTAAACGAATTAAAAGCCACACAATCATATTACAACCACCAACTACATGAAACTGGAAAGTTGCGTGAAATTGAACATTCTTGAATATTTTTTATATTAACGTAACATTCAGCACAATGACGTTAAAAAAATGATCTTCAAACTATAATTCCCCTGCCCATGGCTGGTTTCACTTCCCATTTAGTCGAAGGGTACCAGAATTGGTGAGAGTCAAATTTTGGCGATCTATTACAGTCTATTTCTGTCATACAAAGCTCCTTAATAACTCATAGACGCCGTGAAATTCTCTGCCAGACTATTTGGTAGTTTTCAGTGAGAGTCTATTTTCATAAAGATAGTCTGCATGAATAAATGACCAGCTGATGACAATAATTGTATCCCACCATTTAATTTTGCAAGATTTTAGCGTTAGATACCCTTTAGTTGTTGGCGCTATAATATTATAACTATAGCACTGAACCATTGGATTCCATTGGTTCAATTCAGAGACCATTGAATGCCAGTCATTATCCATACCAAAAGTAGTATAGCACGGAGAAATAGAACACTTGTTTATACAATCAATGAGCTCTGAATATCCAGAACTGGTTTAATGAGATGCAGGCAGTGTTGTTGCATGAACTGATTTAATGAGAGGTGTGTCACATAGTTTCATTGAATGAGACTGAAGTTTATTTATGCATGGTATTGTTTTGAGTATTTCATTGTTGAATATTGCGTGAGTTTTTAGGAGAGATGTATGTGCTGTGATGGAGTTAATAAGCCGCCCAACCATCCGGGTAGTGTCGCGCTTATATAGAAGAAGAACAAAGGCTTGACTGAGAACCAATCAGAGAGCACGGTCAAACTAGTCAAACCGGTTTTGAACCCGGTAGGATTTGATTATTCAAAATGGCAGACAAATCTTGGTTGGTAACTGGTCAAACCGGTTGTTTGGAAAATTGAAAGTAATTATTCAAAAATGGCGGAATCATTGAAGTAAACACCACACGAAAACAACATATTTTTTTTGGAATGAATAGAAAAACGTTTATTGGATAAAGGCAAAGTTTACAATCTCAGTAAATATGAATTGCTAACTAAATGCTCTATGATGAAATAATTCTCCGTGTTCATTGACTTCACTTTTCTGTAACGGCAAATTGTCTTTGCAGTTTGGGTCTTGGCGTGTAGCTAGGCTTATCTTCTTTTGGTGGCATTTGTTTCTCAGGGAAATATCTCGGAGATGGTATTTAAGGTCCAGTCCACAGCATTACATTGCCTGCGTATATTTTCCACACGATTAAATCCAGTATCAAAACATTCGAATTTTCATCGTATCTCGCTCGCTCCCTTGACAAAAGCGTCTTACATCAACGAAAAATATTTTAAACAATACACAACTAAGAATAACGTTAGCTCGATTACTTTTATTCGAGTGGCTGTTCTGATAGTTCTGTTGTTGACATAATTTTCTCATTCTCATTCTCATTATTCAATTCGTTTGTTTCATGTTAAGATTTTTTGCATGTCGTTTGTCTAAACGCTTTTTTTTTAAAGTTCGTAAACATTCGTTTTATCTGTTAACAAAACACTGCGTATATCAATGCAAGGGCTAGGTGGAAAACGCGCGGCCAGGTGCCGGGGTACGGGGTACGGGGTCCCGGGGTGTGGAAAACGCGGGGTCTGGTGGAAAACGCGGGGTCTGGTGGAAAACGCAGGGTCTTGTGGAAAACGCGGGGTCTGGTGGAAACGCGGGGTACCATTTTTTCGCCAAAATTTTGTTAGCTTATATTGCGATGAATATAAGTTCAGCATCTCGGCCTGACACGGGTTGCTCGATCAAAAGAGCAAATTAAACGGCTAGGTGGAAAACGCGGGGCCGGGGACTCGGGGTACGGGGTCCCAGGGTGTGGAAAACGCGGGGTCTGGTGGAAAACGCGGGGTACCATTTTTTTTCGCTAAAATATGAATTTTCCTCAGTAAAATGAGAAGTCAAAATTTTGTTAGCTTATATTGCGATGAATATTAATTCAGCAT
>OMLO01000818.1_pt1 | contig 22232 bp, 16 predicted proteins | sample 1674811 | NCBI WGS metagenome assembly OMLO01 (sample SAMN06265003, study PRJEB25207) | coral metagenome | isolation source: Coral host | place: Mexico:La Bocana,Puerto Morelos, Mexico | collected 2008-11-13 | reverse complement strand
TGGATGAAACCCTAGTGTGTGACCATTCAAATGAAAGCTATTGAGCAGTACTTTCATGTGGTACTGTTTATTATGCTATACAAGGTGGTTGTAACTTTTAAGTATGTGGATAAAACCCTAGTGTGTGACCATTCAAATGAAAGCTATTGAGCAGTACTTTCATGTGATACTGTTTATTATGCTGTACAAGGTGGTTCTAACTTTTAAGTATGTGGATAAAACCCTAGAGGGTGAAATGAAAGCTATTGAGCAGTTATTTTATTGTCTTTATTTCATGTGATATTGTTTATTACACTGTCTTGCCCAATTAGTTTGTGGATGAGACCCAAAAGGTTGTGGCCCAGTTTAAACTGAAACGAAATATAATGATTTTTGAAGTTAGTCCGCCCCCGAGCGACTGTCACACAAAGGAAAATGGCAGCATTTGAATGGCTTTGTGAAACCGGTTGGCTTACCCCTAAAGCGGAAAATTCCACATTCATGTTCAAATTGCTACAAACAATGAAATTAAAATGTTTCTTCCTTCAAGCCGGATTTTCGTGTCTGATAAGAAACTTTCATAAAAACAATCGAGATTGATGATAGCCGATTCTCTGAGGCCGCAAACGTAATCAATGAAAACATCATAAAAGATGTTGGCAGCTGACTGAAGGCCATGTTGAATCCCACACCTTTTAGTTTGAAATTAGTGCAAATCGGAAACAAACTGATATAGATCATTTATCCAGCTCTCAACAACTGTTTGTACGTGTCCTTATTACTTCGTGTCTTTTAGCCCAGCGATCCTTAAATTACTAAGCATTTCTAGATCTAAAATTTGCTATAAAAAATGACATCAGATCGTTTATGGAACATAAACTTGAAGGAGATAGTATGTTAATAATTATTGATTACACAATTTTGGAGAAGTTTTTAGAAATTGCAAAACAATATTCAGAGACTCTCGGGCGACAATAAATATGTTATCACTCCGATAAGTATTTTAGTAGCTATTCAATGTTTAGAGTTGCGATAAGACTTTCCATTTAACATGATGGCAAACTTGCACTTAATAAGTCGCTGGGTCTTGGGACAGGTTCAGGGATATGTCGTTTGTTTTTACTGACAGCAGCCTTTGTTCGTTATTCTGTTCCGTGAAGTAAGGTTGAATCAGGTAGCAGACGTCAGTAAACAGAAATGAAACACTATATTAAATGACTCAGTGGATGTTGATGTTATTATAAATATATATGACAATCACTTCAGACCACAGTACACATAAACATCTTCTCACCCAGTGAGGCGTGAGTCTTATCTCGATTATCAATCCTCGTGAAAATAATTTTCATATTTAAACAAAAATCGACTCGTTAAAAAACAAGCTAAAAGCCTACCAAAAGGTTGGGAAAAATAATCATTTTTGTGTCTAACAATGTAAGATTTTGACTGCATCGAAAAAAAAAACCAAACCCCCTCTCTTTTGTACATTTTTGAGAATAGATATTTTTCATAAAAGGAAGGACGAAACATCACACATTTTTGATCTTTATTCAGTAATCATTTGCGTACTCTTACTGATAAAAGAAAAAGAAACAGATTTGCTGAGCCATGTGCAATCAAATCAAAACAAGGTAATTTCTGTGAAAGAAAAACGAAACAGTTTTCTGGGTCACTGATAGTTTCAACGGCCATTCTGGAACAACTTCAAGCCAAAATTTCGCTTGGTTAAAATTGGGCTGTTGTTACCCAAAATAAAAACATCGGAGACTCTAATCTCCGGATCGTGGTTCGTTTTCATCAAAATACGCAAAACTTGGTCATTTGACGTTGTTAGGGACCAAATAGCACTTAAGCTAACTGTGGGCGCATGCATATTTTAAATTGTAATTAATTAATAATAATAAAAAAATGGTAAAAAAAAAATATATATATGCCATGACGCGGCGACGCCAAGGACGACGAAACCAGAAACTTGAAAAAATAAATTTATATTTTACCTTCGAATTTTTCAGGTGCCTAGATCTGTTCAGTACGTCTATCGGTCTCACAACTTGTCCTCGCTTAATATAACGCCAGCCTTCAATTCCATATGAAAATACGAAATAAGCCTCCGTCGTTTACGTTCCAAAAATACTAAGAACTTGGTCATTTTGCACGTGCACGCCATGGCTCTGCTCATTAATTAAACCTTTTGTTTTGTGGCGTTCTCGTTGTCCTTGCCGTCGTGGCTGGCTTACTAACACCTAATACTTAAATTCTCTTTTTTGGCTGGCAATACACTTCACACAGTTTAATGACAGTGTTGACAATTCGGTGTTACATAAAGATAAAATCCTCTTGTTGACGCTTTTTCTATATTCTCCTCACCTGTCTGCTGACAATACATCGTGATCCTACAGAGAAATGAGATTTTCATGGTTACTCTTAGGGATATACAGATAACCTTTTGTTTCTGAAAGAGTCGATGGTTTTTCCGAGAGCTTGTAAGACTTGGCTCCTTAAACTCTGCAGCTTTTATTATCAAAACATTCGTTTTACGATTTCTTGGGTACCCTCTATATCCAATACGCTTTCTACCATTCATCAACGTTATTGATCATAGTTAATTTGGTCGCAGGCAACAGATTCCAACACTTCCTAGCAGTTCAATACTAGCACTCTTTATCAAGTTACATTAAAATATTGCTATAGCTAGAATACTCAATTATCAGGTGAACAAACTTTTTATTACCTTCAAGTCATATTAGGTATAATCTGTTAACACACCCTTAATTTTATCTCTAAGTATTTATAACTCAAAAACGAGATCAATGACCCTAATTGTTTGTTCGTGATAAGCCTGTTAAGAGACAACTTTTTGCAACGTTTTAAACGGTGGAGGGAGTTTAAAAAAGTCTGCATACGAGCTAAGTGACCCATCAGGTTACAAGCTTATCTCCGATTTCTGAAGCATGAAGCGACTAGTAGTATCTCTACTCCCCCTGGATGGGATGTTAGTCCATGGCAGGGTTACCCCCAGCATTAAATTCACCGGTACCCATTTATACACCTGGGTGGAGAGAGACACTGCGAGAGCTAGGTGTCTTGCCCAAGAACACAACACAATGTCCCCAACCAGGACTCGAACCTGGGCTGCTTAAATCCGGAGTCGAGCATACCTACCATTAGGCCACAGGACCTCCCACTATGGAGGGGTTTTAAAGACATATGAAATTTTCGAATTTAGAAAAATAAATAGATGACTACCCTAACTTGAACCAATTTGCCTTGGTTCCCCTGCAGGTTCATGGCGGTAGTGTATCCCCTTCGTCCCCAGCTGCAGACACGTGACGCCAAAAAGGTTATCGGTGTGATCTGGGTGTTTGCGCTGGCTCTGGTCTCACCATACATCGCTGTCTTAGAGCTTCGCGACAGTTCCTGCCAAGAATATTTTCAGGAAAAAGGACTTAAAGCTGGCGCTTACACAATTTCGATTTTCCTTCTGCAGTATGTCGTGCCGTTATCAATAATTGGACTCTCGTACATAAGGTAGGATTTCTTATGAGGTGATAGTTGATGTGACCGAAGATTTGGGGTGACCTGAGCAAGAGATCGACTTCTTCAGTGCAGTCCGATCGTTCAAATTCAAAACGAAGCCCTATCCCGCTACCGTGCGCGCTTGAGCGCTTTGCTTGACTTGCCCGAAGCTATCGCAAGCTAGTAGTCACCCATACAAAATTAGTTTTCACCTGAATTTTCAGATTCATTCCAGACCTGCATGAGGCTTTAATTTGTTTCCGATGGAGTGGTTTTCAACTGAGTGTAATTGAGTGTGATCAAGAGTAAACTTAAGTTTTGGTTTTACTATGGTTTGAGATTGGCTGAGTAGTCTTGTTGGTTAGTAATTGGCTTGGTTTTGGTTTTACAACATTCAGTGGAAAATCACACTAAGCGACTGATAGATTGACCAGTGTTTGAATCTTCATTTACACAACACCCACTACCATTTGCACCGTAATGTCAGTTCAGTCACGTGTGTGGCTATTAACACTGCGTTTCCATCTCACAGAATTGGCCGAGATCTCCGACGGGATAAAGGCTCTTATTCAAATGATGCTCTTCAGCGAGATCAGGAAAGAGAAGCACACAAAGTCATGAAGATTCTAACCGTTGTGGTTATTGTGTTTGCACTCCTCATGCTTCCTAACCATATCGTATTTCTGTGGTTCGACTTTGGCAATGGAAGTAAGTAGACAAAAATATAAGTAGGCCTTATTGTTAGCTTGGAATGTCAAACTGTAAGACGATAAAACCCTTTCCTGGCGTCCTTCGTCGTCATTCCCATTCTCCCATAAACCATGAATTATTTCCCCCTAACCCCACCCCCTAACTGTTTCGGCTGGCCGGTATGGAAACAAAAGGCGGCGATCTGTAGCAAAAATATGACCGCAGGCGCGTTCAGCTGGACCGCGGTAGTTTTCCGTCTAGATAGATTAGAGTGACTGGGAAAAGTAAGAGAGAGAAGCTGCTCTTACAATTCAGCAGTACCCTGGGATTAATACTTGCGCACCTAGATGGATAGAGACACCTGTAAACGAGGAGATCAGCTGTGGTAGTTTGATATATGTTGGCCACGAACAAAATCATCCTATAGATTAAAGGAAACCTGAAAATAATAGTTTATTCAGATGGAAAAACACAAAAGAAATGATAATAAACCGTAAGGGAACAAGGATGATTAAGGATAGAGAAGATTGACACGCCATTACAAATGACGAACTTGAAACATTTAGACTTAACTTTAACCTTCTTAGAACACATGTCCAGTCAGTACTCGAGCAACCGCGAGTATTAACTGACCAATGTTTCTTCATAGATAAGAACCCGCATGCTCCGAGCATCATGGCTCTATGTCAGATTTGTGTTTACGCAAACAGTGCCTCCAATCCGCTTATTTACAACGCTGTTAACGAGCAGTTCCGAGAGGGATTTAAGAACTACTTCCGTTCATGGATAGAGTGCGTCCTAAAGATCAAAGGCAGTAAAAGACGAGAAAATATTCAGATAGCTGTCAACAGACGCAATGGGCCCAAACCAATGGGGAGCTGCACCATGTGCAGATCGGGCAGTGAAACATCCATAAACGGGACGCTTTGTCCTCAAACAGAATCCCAAGTAAATAACAATGACCAGGATGATAACGCGCAGTCTGCAGGTGTTGATACCAAAGTGACATTACCACACCACAGACGGGACGAATGCGAAGAGTTTTTAACAACCGTGTAGCAATTGAGAGGATGTAACGATTTTCTGAAAGGAAATAATCACGGCTGCGCGGAGACACCTGGGCGGAAAGAGCTGCAACTTGTGGAGAGTACATTGGAATGAATAACCTGGGGAGAGAAATCGCCAATACTGTGGTGTCGTCAGACAGTTTGGTCCATGCCATTTGGAGTTACTCGCTCCAACCCAAATCAGCTGGGATTTTGAGCGTTTGTAAAATTCGACAGCGAAAGTGTTAAAATTACGTACCAACTTTTTTGAGAAAATGGTCGAAACGAAATATTTTTGACTATTACTCTTTCATCAGAGGAAACTTATCTAAATAAGGTTGTTATGGCCTTTTATGTCCTCCGAGCCGATATCAATTGTCCCTGGCCAGCCCATGAAATTGGTGGTCTGCCAATGGATAGCCGCTGAGTCATGGCATTTGCTAAGGGGCGCGTACTTTCAAAAAATCCTATTTATCATTTAAACTATAACCTAAAGTGAAGACCAGTTATCGCTTCATGCTTATATTTATATAGCCCGTGGGTAAATTCCAATTGAAATTTTCGCCAGTTACTGTCAAGAAACTATTACAGTAATAATAAAAGAATTCATAACCCTACACTTATGAAATAAAATTAAAAACCCTGTACAGATAGATTATAACTAAAAGAATACAATGTATGCACACAAATAAAAAAAAAAATGTCATTTTTAATGTGTACCGTGTTCGTTTGTATCCTTTCTTCACGGATCGACAGAGAATCAAACGGGAGTGGAAAGTGCCGGGGAATTTACGGGGAACGCACCAGGAAATCTTTAGTGAATGCATAACGAAAGCGCGGTGTAAAAGCAAGGTTTTAATGAACTCGAAGTAAAAAATGTTTGAATATTCGGCCGCGAATTAAATAATTCTGTCATTATAGAGAGCAGAGTTTTAGTGCTCAGTCCTACTACGTACAAAGAAAAACACAACCTCGTTCCCAGGGTCTCTCTCTCCCCGCCTCACAGGGAACGAGGTTAAGAATGTGTTCCTCGTTAGGTGATTTTTTTTAATCTGGTACATTGTATGTAATCTCATGCCTTAAGATGAATTGTCAGAAATAAAAAACCCGATTTTTTTGAAACTCTCCCTGTATAAAGTACTATCTCGAAAAATACATTAAAAAAGATATCCTGTAGGTCACAATGCTCGCAAAAGAGAGATGATGATTCAACCGTAGCCATTTATTTGAAATCACGCGCCAGGAGCCGATGGTGATGGGCTCCTGTCACGCGCGTTATTTTGTCGGCTCGCATAAGTTTGTTAAAGCTTTTTAAAGAAATACTTGAAAAATCTTGGTAGGTAGGAATTCTCGAGCATATGGAACAATGTAATATATAATTTGTGGCGGAACAATCACTCAATTTAAAACTACATCGATAAGGAAGGATCCTCAAGAAGCTGCTAAGGTACATAATTTGCATCCTCGTGTTGTGGCCAGTATGCACGCTTTTAGTTAGTCTTTTTTTCCCCTTCCGAACAATTTTATGTCAGGGGATAAAAATAATAAACACAATTTTCGTTTGAGAGAAAACTGGCATTTATCTAGCTGTTAAGCTTGAAGAAATGTCTTGAGGTTGTGTATCTGCACCAGGGGGGAGGGGGGGTACTCCCAGAAAAATTTGGTAGGGGTGTGCGACCCGCTTCCCAAAACCCTTACCATATTTATGACCAAAATCTGCGATTTTCCCTACCCTATTTATGAACTGACCAAACATTCCATACCCTATTTATGACCTGACTCTTGTAGCTGGCTTTATCTAGCATGTGTAGCAGGCGTTAAACGGGATAGAGGAAGGCAAATCGTGGATGGGAGAAGGAGGGCTGATGAAGTAGCTTCTTCTAAAAGAAAAACCGAATTGAAGACTTAAGTGCAAAAATCGATACCCTATTTATGACTAAAACGGCTGGAAAACCATACCCTTTGGGGCTGCACATACCTATATAGCCCATATAAGGGAGAACCCCCCCCCCCGGGATCTGCACGTGTGTTAATGACACCAAAATGGTCAGTAGGCATGTGCAATTCAATTCTGAGGAATTCTGCAAATTGCTGGTTTTCATCTGACAGCCTTCCAGCGACAGCCTTCTTGGGAAGCCATTTTAGTCATGCAACGCAAAAGCTTGGAAATTCAAACGTGTCCTATTGCAAAACGAAGAATCCTCTCGGGCTAAAACGTTGTAAAACGCCAAGTTCCTATAGGGTCTATAATTTGATGAAACTAAAACCTCAGAAGGAAAGGCAATTTTTAATTTTGGATTATGGTTACTTCACATGAAAACCGGCAATTCCAAGGTATACAGGTATGTGCTGTTGCATTGTAAAAGGATAACTTTAGTTTCTCGCATTACTTTGGGACGACGAATTAAAATGGCAGCAGAAGCTGTTTGCGCTTAAATTCGAGTAATTTCTGTAACGAGTCCGTGAACGCTGAAGATCCGTACTTTCTATAATATTGCATGCATCGTGTAATTTTAGCCAAGCGTAAAAGCGGAGCTCCTTCTAAAACTTGAGTATTTTGACCCATATTTAACGACTGTTTTTAGAGTAGTATATGTGATATGGTACACGAAGTGATTAAAATTCGTTCAGTTTTGAGAAACCCAAAACAGTAATAGAAAGTGATCTGTATGTCGTGATTTTTCAACATTGCTTCTCATTATTTATCAGCGGAAATTCTCACTTCTAAATTCCAAACACACTTCTCCACTTCTACATTTTCCAAAATGGCATCAATACGCAAGTCATTATATTTGGGAATTTCTGAACGCATTGGAAGGAGAGCTAACCGAGAAGGCCTTTGGAACAAATAAGTCTTGGGCTACTATCATAAGTTACAAGACTTACTAGATTAAAAGATAGTCCGAGACCTTGTATATATAGACAAAAGCAATGAAAACAAACCAGGCTTTTTGAATTTCACTAAATTGTTCCCTGTAGGGTTAAGTCTGCATACAAGACTAACTGGCCCATTGGGCCGGAGCTTATCCTGGTTTCTGTAGCATTAAGCGACTAGGAATATTTCTACTCCCCCCTGGATGGGATGCAGGTCCATCACAGGGTTACCTCCAGCATTAAATTTGTCGGTACCCATTTATACACCTGGGTGGAGAGAGGCACTGTGTGAGTCAAGTGTCTCACCCAAGAACACAACACAATCTCCCCGGACAGGGTTCAAACACGGACAGCTCGATTCGGAGTCCAGTTCACTAACCATGAGGTCACCGCGCCTCCCACTGTTCCCTGTAGGTCTGTCTACTAAGCTGAATGTTTACTAAAGCAACTAATTTTGAACGTGGACCTACAGCTAGCATATGGGATATATCCACACACATTGTAAACAAACGATATGCTCAGAGAAGTACGTAAAGCTATTTCTCAAGTCATGCACCATTTATTTTATTCCATTCATCCCTTATTCTATTTTTTCAGACAGAGAAACATGCTCATAAAAACATTCTTGAATGCACTGCACAAACATGCATATCCAGTACTACAGAATGCACCGCACTCAGTAGCGGCGTGGATCGTCCAAACCAAGTGGGTCGATATCTACATCATCCAGATTTTCATCAAGTTCAGTAACTGGTTTGTCCAGCTTGATACCAAGCTCAGCAGCTTGACGTAATTTTTCTTCCTCCAGCATAGCTCTTGTCTGGTCATCATATTTGGGACCCAGGGTCCACAGTTTCTCTAGTTCATATACTTCTCGTACTTCAGGTAGAAAGAAATGCACAACAATATTACCTGAAAAATAATGAATCTTGTCAAATTCCGAAACTTCCACTGTAGAAGAAGTAAATCGCACACAGCGGACATGATATCAGAAATGTTTGCCCTTTAAACTCTGAAATCAAAAGGTCTGTGATGAAGACCTTTGCATTTATGTGAAAGACATCTGTACTCTGACATACAGCACTGTGACAAATCCAGAGTGGGAACAAGGAGGTGAAGCTCTTTTTGCTGTGAACCATAACTTTAAGAACCCTTTCCTTTTCTGTGGAAGTTTAACAACTAAATGATCAGCGAATCTAGATCAGTCACCCATCAGGCTGAATTATCCATGTCAGTGAATATTACCGGCGACTTGTTGGAGGTTTAACAGAATGGGCCAAGTCTGCATTCAAGGCTGTTGGCTCATCAGGCCTTTGAAATAATTGTCATCCAGTTTTATAGCACTATTTGACTCATCAGGAGTATTTTTCCACCATGGATCGGATGCTAGTCCATCACAAGGTTAGCCCTCCCTCCCCTCCCTGAATTTGATTTGGCAGTGCCCATTTATAAGCCTGGCTAGAGGCAATGTGAGCTATTCAATTGACATTTCAAAGTCATACTCATTATAGTGTTCCTTTTAGTACCATTGCAAAGTAACCCTAACAACTTGACTCTACCTACAACAATCCCTCACCTCTTCCTCTTTGAAATAATGAAAAAATAAGTATTTATACAAATACAGGTTTTCTTTACCAATGGGTCTGACACTGAAACTGTTGGAAAAAGTCAAGTGCAATATCTTTATTTACCTATATCCAAAGCTACCCAGTGGTCACTCTCCAGTCCTTCTGCAACAACATGGCCATCTTTTCCAATGCCCCGTAACACTCGACCTCTGAACTGCAAGTGACATGCACATACATGAAAAACTTGTCATTACATTGGACTGGTGACTCTGACAACATTCTACATGCTAATTAAATTGTGCTCCACATTTACACTCAGGTCAGCTCATCACTTGGAGACGTGTAAACACAAAAAACTATCCATATTTTTCAAGACCTAAAAAAATATGTGACACATCCCTTAACCCCCAAAATAACACAGGTGTAAATTTCTAACCAAAACTGGAAGTGGGACCTCCTATGAGTACATACTGTCCCAAATGATCCCAAACAGTCACTCTTTCAGTTTTGTTTAACATCAGATAGTTGCCTCACAGTCAGAATTGCATGCTTTTTTCAGTCTGTGATTGTGGCAGTTTTTTGAAAACATTTTCAGCTGTGTAATAAATCTTTTATTAACCAAGCTTGCTTGGGACTGTGCTGGGAGAATATCGACCCTCAGCAGTACGGACGTTATGCTTGGCCAATAACATATATGCCTGATATCATTTCATTTGGAAAACGACGAACCGACTCAAATCTACCTACCACTTGCTCCAAATTCTTCGCCATTGCACGTATATGTCTTGTTGATACACCACTTACAACAACAAAATAATCCACATAATTTTGTCTGATTCCTCCAGTTTTGATCACGCATATATCTATAGCGCTCTCTTTTTTTAAGAAGTCTACAAGATCTGGTATATTCATAAAGCCGTTTTCATCTAATGTGTAATCTGCAAGAGCTGAAGGAAGCTTCGAACGACGCTGTTGGTTCGAAATCTCGGCATCTTCTTCGTCGGAATTAAAATGAGAAACATTCGAGGATTCTTCCTTTACAGCTTCCTCTGGTTCTCTCGTTGAGGCATGAATTTCTTTAAGATAACAACTTGAAGTAATCAATCCTCTGCAAGAAAGTTCTAAGGATTTTGTTCCTAGTTTCTGAAAAGTCCTAAGCGTGATAGCATAGCGTTCGTGACAATGGATGTTTCCGAGATTCTTGCAAAGGTGTGATGCCCAAATCCGACCAAAAAGCGATGAAAATGTTCTTCTTTGACGAAAATGTACAAAACTTCGAGATAACATCGCTATATCGACTAGAACTATCTCATGATCGGTGTGTTATATGAAACGTCCACCATCTTGTATCTAGTTCCCAGATCTCTTGGGAGAAGTCAAAGGCTTCGCTCAAAAGAGATCTGGGAAGGAGACATGTTCTACCGCAAACAGGGAATAATTAATTTTAAAGAAAAATAATATTTTGCTTGGTTCTGCTTTTCCAGCGTTTGAGCAAAGGAACAATTATTTTCAGGTACAAAATTTATACATATTAAATAGATTATAGTTATCATTTTGAAATGACCTCGCCTGTCTTTATAGATTTCATATTTTAGGGGCTCGGAAAGTTAAAAGAAATATATTATTGAAAATATATTGGTGTTTCCTTGTTCCCAACAATCTACTCAAGAGTTCCCTTGTTCCCTGAAAATAAATTGAAAATATCCATCGTTACTAAATGCTCCAGTTCCCTTGTTCCCTGAAGTCCCAGGGAGGGGCTCTTCAGGGTAATATTTTCACCCATCTTACTTTGTGAAAGGCTGGAGAAGAGAGAGCAGAAATGAGGACTGAAGGTGGTGAGACCCAGGAGTGTGATATGGAAAAGCTTTGCATTAACATAATTTGGATAATATTTAACAGCATAAAAAATCACCAAGAGGTAGAAAGCACTTAGGATGGTAAAGACACTGTGAGAAAATTGAAGATGCCAAAATTTTTCAACCCCTGTCCTTAAACCCCACAAGTGCTAGGTACCAAATGTTGCACAGGTCACACGTACAATGGACACAACAAACACCAGCCAAACAAACTTCAGAAAAAAAATATTAGGAAATAAATACTTTAATAATAATTGTCATAATTAATTAATATTTTTATACAATACATTTTTACAAGCTTTACATTTCAAATATAAATTGCAAAGTCTGCCATTTTTTTATAAATGCAAATACTCTGGTAGGAAATTTCTCCACTAACATAGCAAAACAAATGTTTATCATCAGGTGACAAAAGAAACACCTTTATACTAGCGCTTTACATTAACAAGCTAATATTATTTTCGAGAACATTCACAGTCCAAGTTATATAATAACTTTGCCCTGTTTCTTTCTTAATTTATAACTTTGAGCTGCCTCCTTATTCTAGTGAAAAACTTTAATCTGCATATAACAACAAAGTACTTATTATTCAATGGCCTGATCTCTTTCCTTTATTGGTATCCACAATACATTCAAACATCCAGCAAGTGGACAACTGCAGTACTAAAAAAAGTGTTTGCTTTAGGGAGGTTTATGCCTAGGTGAGGTTAAAATTCAATACTTAATTGTTATATGGCTGGGACCATTACTAGTATTTAGCGTCTGCTTTCAGGAGCTGATGTCTGTCTATGAGAGGTGTCCATAAATGGAGGCTCAACAGTCTAGCCTGTGTAGCCGGCATTTCCAATAGAGCAGGCAAAGGGAATGAAACTGTGAACGAGTGCAAAAAATAAGGAGTAGGGGGAGAGGGTGATTCCTTCTCTCCCAATCTCCCTCCTGTTCTCGCTCACCCCTACCCCACTTCTCCTCAATTTTTTTCTCAACCTTGGCGCACTTCTTTGCTCACCTGCTGACATGCTCATTCATAAAAGGAAAGGAAACGGCTGCTACACAGGCTACCTCAATCACACTCTAGTCAATACTAAAAAGTAGCTAGATTAAGCATAATAATTATTAGCAGTTGTTATGGACAGATTCTAATAAATTAAATGCTCTCTGACTAGCACAGTGAGCTGGGACAAAACAGTCCTACCTACTTAAGATCTTAACTCGCTGGAAACACAGCTGAGATCATATCAGTTCACTTGATACACTGAGCATGTGAAGAGTGAAGAGTAATGTTAAACTGAGGGAGTTGAGGACCAATGTCATTAAAAAATAATTATCCATTTCAAATTACATGTATATAATAAAAATATTATATATTTGTCAAATTAACGAAAAATTTAGTAACAAAACTTATTTTGCACTTGTCATTTATAAGAAGATTGCAAGACCTATTAGACGCACATATTTTCATATAGACATTCTGGTACCCATATGATGTAACTTTTCCATAAAATTTGTGAGCAGTAGCATTGATAATGATCATGTATGTGCTTGCTAGCAGACACAGTCTCGTCTTTCCTAAATTAGAGGCTGGCAACACTACATGTGGCAATAGGTAAGGTAAGGTAAAGTCTGCATACGAGCCTAAATGGCCGATCAGGCCGGAGCTTATCCCTGTTTCTGTAGCATTAAGCGACTAGGAATGTTGTTACTCCTCCCTGGATGGGATGCTAGTCCATCGCAGGGTTACCCCCAGCATTAAATTCGCCGGTACCCATTTATACACCAGGATGGAGGGAGGCAGTGAGAGTAAAGTGTCTTGCCCAAGAACACAACACAATGTCCCAGGCCAGGGCTCGAACCCGGACCGCTCAATCCGGAGTCGAGCTAACTAACCATGAGGCCACTGCGCCTCCAACATGTGGCAATAGACATGGCTATTTTTCCTCCCCTCTCTTTTTTCACCTCTTGCTCAACAAACTTAGGAAAAAGATGGACTGCTCATTGGAAACTTCACACTAGTTAATCATTTTGTTTTGTCTTGTTTTCTCAGTAATCACAGCACCACAATATTTAATTAGGGGACTAGGTGCACATATTTTAATATTGGTGCTCAACAAAATATACCAGGGACTCATCACAATAAGGGTGCTTATTGAATACCAATATCAGATGATGCTTATTGTAGCACTCTTTTGCCTGGAGTGCATGCCACATAAAATCATTACTTTCAGTACAACCTACAATATCAATGTACATATTGCCTTGCTTTTATCGAGAACCTGAAATTATGTCCTTATAATAATTACGGTATTTATAAATAAGTTAGCAGAATCTTTATTTAATTACGTAGCAAATCTCTTTGTCCACTCTTTGGCAATCTTGTCATGTTCCTGTCTGTCATTGATGTACTGGTTTGCTATGCTGCCAACAAGAGGATCAACTGCAGAAATAAAACATAACAGCTAGATCATTATGAATCAATGTTTTGGGAGAAAAAAAAGTGGGCAGTGGCCAAAACTCAAATCGAACATCATAAAAGAGTCGGCATAGGGGCTGGAACCCTGGATTTAGGGGTGTGTTATGCTGCAAGTCAACAAGAGTTGAAAACAAGAAAAGGTTGTGAAATAGGATTCCCAAAGAAGCAGGAAGCCTGAAGAGGTGCTGGTGCTACAAGCAAAAGGAATGTGAAGTGTCCTCCTGCCGTTGAACAAAAATTTATCCCTCTCCGCTTTCTTATCATTTTGACTTTAGTAGACACTGGAATGCCCCTGATTTAAGTTACGATAAGTTTGTTTAAATATAATAAAATTACCTGGATTGCAGTCTGTCAGAAGTGAACAAACCGAGAGAAGAACTTTGGAGATGGTTAGAGCTGGGCTCCAGTTATCTTTTAAAATGTCCAGACAAATTACTCCCTGTAAGATAAACAACATCATTTCTTATTAGTTCTCAGTTTTAATATCTTAAATCTATTAAATTTCTAAAAAAAATTAAGTCAAGTGAAAATGATAAGGTCCATAGTTTGATTCACAGTAGTCTTGATAGTAATAAAATATAAATTCAGCAATGCGAGGAGCGACAGAAAAGAAATTACATCTCTCTCTTGCAAGCTTTCTAAACCTTATCTGCATTAAAGGTCAGAATTTTAATTATCATATGTTAAACAATAAAAAAAGCTGCGGGTTGCACAGTGAATCACAGTTAAAAGATCTTGAATGCCAATAATTTTGACTGGATCCAGAATTCTTGCAATTGTTTACTAATTATTTTCTGTCTCACTTAGTCTCAGATTTTCTACCAATTAAAGTCTTAATGTCTAAGAAAGAGGATTTTGGCCCTTAAAAATATATTGCCCCCTGTGTAAAGAGGAGAGTTTAAGTAACAAAGTCAATGACAACTCTTGACCCACAACAAATGAAGAAATTCATGCACATGAGAAGATGAATGTGGAATCCAAGCTTCTCATTTGTAGAAGGAAATTGCTTGATTTATACTTCACGTCACCTGGCTGTTTATGTTGCAATGGTAAATCCTGGTTCGAAAAGTCACCTAGAGACAGGAAAGTTAAAAAGGGAAAACCTTTTTATTCTGCATATCAATTTTTATTTTGCATGCAGAACTGTCAGTAGTGAATGTTTTGGAACAGAAGATTTCTACATGTTTACTAAAAAGCCAAAACCCTAGCCTTCTCAAATAACACACTGTAGTTGGGAGCCTCCCACAAGCAGACATCCTTGCGGTCTGACAAAGTGCCAGGTTAGAAGATTATAATCTGCTTTGGGTTAAAAAAATTTATGAAAATGTCTGAAGCATGTAAAACAAAGTGTCTGCATTTGCTGACAGGACACAACCTTACAACTGTATCATAGTCTATTCTGTGTAAGATATATCATGCCTCAGTAAATAAAGCACGAACAGCTGGATTATTTTTGTGGACCAATTTGTTAGTGTGTATAGCACTGTGTACTAAATGATTTGAACCCAGGAGTATCTATCAGCACAGTTCATCTTTTAAGTGAGTGTGATCCTCTAGATCAGGGAAGTTCAATTTAATTACCTTTGGTGGTTTAAAAGGATAATCAGACGAGAACTGAATATCAAGGAAAAACACTCCTCCTTCGTAAACAGAACCTGGTGGACCAAGAATTGTTGAGTGCCACTCATAAAGGTTGTCTCCTTTAGGTCCCGCACTACAAAGAGGAAACAAAATCATCAGTAATTAAGCCATACACTAAATTTTGGTAGACTTAGCTTGAACATAATGTTTACTTTGATTCAAGCAAGAACTGAAGCAGAATTTTCACCCAAGAATTAAGTTTGAAATAAGTTTGAAAACCATATATACTTGATTTTAAATCAAACAATTGTCTGGTGACCAAATGTTTCCAGGAAGTATGGATAGTTAAAAGAGTATTATTTGTATGATTCAAACAATAATAATTGACTTATTCAACTGAATCAAAAGCACTCTAAATAAATATCTGAATAAAAGTTAATATACAAATAATGAAGGACCTTTTAATTTAAAAAAAAAATTGAAGCTTAAAAATTCTGATCATATCTTGACTAATTGTAGTTAATTTTATTATTTCCTTAAAAGGATTTGTTTGTAAATATATCGTGAATTAGTAAAATTAACCCGTGTGACTTTTGTGAGCGCAGTATTCTATCAAGATCTTATTTCAGCCCACGCATAATTAAAATTCTATTCACATCACAAATATCCCACGTGGTTTTATAAACGATCATTAAATGGAGACATTTTTCTCCACAATATGATTTAGCTTCAATATCCCGATAAATGCCTTTAAAAGGTGAAGACTAATCCGAATTCCTACGGTTGAAGATTTTCGTAAGCTGATCAGTTATGTCTCCTCAAACAAACCATGTGTAAACAAGCGACATTCCCTTAGGTAAAATAGTGATTGGGCTGACGATAGGCTACCGAGCAAATTTCCATGTTGAATTATCACCAGATCTTTCTCACCTGCAGTTGGGTGGAGGATCGAGAGCTATTTCGGCCAGTTCTCGCTGAATCCTGTAGAAAAAAACATACACAACTTCAATTTGCAAATAAAGTAGCAGTGTTGGCTGACAGAAGAAGAGTTGTCGAGTGTTCGTAATATATTTAACGGACCGATGGTGGCCCTTAGTTCTAGCAACAGGAAATCCGAATTATATCGTGCATCCGCAACACAGATGAGGATGTAAGGAGTTGAAGATGTACTTCAGTCAAGCCTTAATAACACTTTTTTTCGTGACACAAGTAGAACAAAGCAATCCCGAGAACGATGGGTTCAAAGACAAACCTTACGACAAACTGGCACCAGCCTCCCGTGCAAAATTTCCATTTCAAAATTGAACTTAACGCACTAACACTTACAATTAAAAATTGGTTTTATTTCAAAATTATACTTTCTCTAGCATCCACAAACACGTAAAAACGATGCTAAATATTTAATCCATGGATATTTTTTTTGTTACCTCTTCGCGGCTCCACTTGTCTTGGCTGGTCTGCTATGTGCGATTTTAATTTCCTTACGGATTTGCGTGGCTCGTGTTCTCTCGTTTTGTTCTTCGTTCATTGGGCCTGGAACTCTTTCTGTACTTTGATCAGACATTTTCAGCACAATTAACCTGGAAATAAAGGCCTTTAGTGTTGGTGAAAGGGCTTATAAGGTTGCAGACAGGACCAGAGAAGCTTCTGGACAACACGAAAGGGGCGGTATTCTTTTCCCATATCAAACACAGCGGGTGTTCACAAAATGGATGCCAGCTCGAAACTACTCATTTGTTTCGTATTAGTCAAGATATTGTGACCGGGATTATACAAATCAGAAAACAGAATTGTAGAAGATCTTATCTTGAAGAACGTTTGATAAGGGTAGAATGCCACAGGCCCAAAAACCTAGGGAAAAAAAATAAAGTGGAATTGGGTTGAAATGAGACCCCCGATGGCTGTGAATTGGATACACAATGTAAGGACGCTCTGGTTTTCCTTTTAGTTCGCGATAACTCAAGGCACAATTCAGACAAATAATATACTTACGTATTCACTACAGTCTGAAGAATATCTCAGCTCAAAATGAGACTTATGTCTCCGCTAGATCCGTAAGGAAACGACTTCAAAGTTAAGCAGATAGAAGCAGCTGACACGGTTTTGCGGTTGAGTGCTTTGGCTGCTTGTCTAGGGAGCGTCGTTGAATCTTTGTAATCAAGACAATTTGATGAAATTAATAATGCCACTGAAACAAATAATAGCCCTTGAGTTGAAGAAACGATGTAGCCAGTTGAGATTCCCTTGTTCCTTGGCTGAAGCTTGCTGATAGCAAGTCGAGGAATCAGGGCAAGACCTTGATCTTTTACCCGACTGTACTGTGATCAGTCCCAATATTCAAGACGCTCTCTGTCGATGTCTTTTTTACGACAAATACCTCCAGCAAATTACCGAATGACCCTTCGTAGAAACACTCAGTAATTTAACCTTCTTGGAACCTTAACTATTGGTTAAAAACCGAAAGAACTTGACGACAAATTACACCTTCGCATTCAGAAGTGATATCGAAAGAGTATCTTAGAGAACAAAGACAGCTTTCCCTTGGGAATAGCAACTAATCAACAGACTACTCAATGGTCTCAAGGGAATCAACTTTATGTCGAGGAGACCTGGTACCAAGCTGTATAACGTGTAGTTTTTCTCATTCTCATTATTTACTTTTTGTTTTACGATGCGTGTTTTTTTAAACATCTTTGATGATCAACTAACCAAATTATCAAAAAAAAAAAAACACGGAAGTCCATGGACACTGTCAACCTCGTTGTGACGAGGTTGCATCACGGTCTGAGGCTATTACGTCATGTTGATTATGTCATGTCCGACTTATGGAGAGTATGGAATAAATTGCATCGTTTCATTCCAGAGGAAAAACATACTGGTTTTCATCCCACTTCACTACGGTAGTTAATTTTTAAGTTGTTTAATTTCTTCTGTTTAATGTTTGCAGTACCAGAGATCTTTGTTCGTGTAACATGACACTTCCGCCGGCTCCAGGGAAAAGAATGATTGCACAGTTGATTGCACACGGGTTATAGGGAGTCTGGGACATAGTGACATTGCAAGGAAACATGGCGGATGTCGAAAAAGCGGTCGAGGAACAAAGTTTCCACGAAGATGTCGTGGAAGAGCAAATGGATGTTAATCAAGAACCTGAATTGGACAAGTAAGATCCTTTTGATGCAACTGTATCATTGCGGCACATTTTTGTTCGATAGATTTTTTGTTTTGAATATTTTTCTGTTGCAGTTTTGCGAAGGCCGATGCTAAAAAGGCCGAAGGAAATAAAGAATATCTTGAGAAACGCTACGAGGATGCTGTTAAATTGTACACAGAAGCTATAGGTGTGTTTTTCATCGGTTTTCGTTTATTTTTGGTCCACATGCTAGGTTAAGAAAAGTTTTACTTTGATCTCCGATTTGATGCAGAAAACCCGGTACGCCATGCCATGCATGTGACCAATCTTTCCCCTTAACTTTCTGTAGAAACTGAAATTTCACTGCAGAACAAGACGTTCTGTTTGCACAAGAAGTGCAGATAGTTCAAGTTGTATAAGTTGTCAGCGTTACCTTGAACACATAAATGGAAAAATTTCAAAGTATATTTAAACTTCTAACTTAAGCCGGCCGTCACAAAGGTGACAAAGAAGGAAGTTGACGTTTAATGAGTTTCGGTTACATACCGGTGTTATTTTTGACACTGTCTTATGATACTTTGGATTTCTTGTTCTGTTCGGGATTTTGTGGCCATAACAGATCTTACACTGTATGTCACAAGGTAATGATGGTTACCCAGGGAGACTTGATTTTATTTGTGAATTTGTTCTGTATTTCAGAGTTAGCTCCCACAGTTGCTACTTACTATGGGAATCGTTCAGCGGCCTTTATGATGTTGGGAACTTATGACAAGGCTTTGGAAGATGCACAGAATGCCATCCGAATTGATGAAAATTTCCTCAAGGTCTGTTGATATGTCATCCTTAAGGCTGGTTTTACTAGAAAGAGTTATAGTCAGAGTTGAAAATAGAAAAGTAGAAACTCACACCAACAGAAACAGATCAATGATTTTGCTAATGACTCCATCACTTACAATCTCAAGAAAACTAGATTATTGGAGTCAGAAGCAGAAGAGTAAACCACTCACAATCTAAGTGTTTTGATTGGTTGGTTCTTCTGCTTCTGCTTCAGACTCCAGCAATGTACTTTGCACTGGATCATACATGTACTTGTAAGTGACAGAGTTGTGAACGGAATTGGAAGAAATGGAAGCGTTCTGATTGCTTTGACTCTGATTGATTTTCACTAAGTCATAAGCGCTCATATAACTCTGACTTTGAATCCAACTCCTACTCTGTCTCTAGTGAAAACTGTTCACATATTAACTTGTTCCCTGCTTAACATCAACTAGTTGTTTAGGTCTGGACCCCCCCCCCCCCCCCCCCCAATCACTACCACTACATGACGTCGTCTTCAGATTTGCCACCTACTGTAAAGAGTCACTACATTGCAGTTGTTACAGGTTATGTTATTCACATGCCAAGATGTCAACAACATTTATTGCTTTAATGTAGACAAAACATTTTAGCCCAGGAAAGAGGCGTGAAATAATTCCAACCATCTATTGATTATTTGCTTTATTCCGATTTCCTTGTGTGAGTAACCTCCAATAAAACCTCTAATTATTAGAGATCTCAGAGAATGTTGGTGCATAATTTCTAAGGATCTGCTGCTAGTTTTTGAATCTCAATACTCTTGTTTCAAAGGGTTATTACAGAGCTGCCAAATGTCATCTTGTCATGGGTTCCATTGGAAATGCAACAAATTACCTGCAGAAGGTGCTAGAGAAGGACCCAAAGAATAAAGATGCGCAAAATGATGTAAGTATCTATTTAGAAAGAAAACAATTGTTCTTATGGCTTTATATCTGTTAAAGGACATCACCACATGTGTCATTTTACTCCTGAGAAACTGATAAGAGAACCCAAGCTGCGGTAGGGTGTTTTCTTAGCCTGATGTCAACGCTGTTCTGATTTATATTGAATGGATTTACAGCGGTGTCAATTAAGTGACAAACCTAAACCAAAAGCAGTAATAACCGATTACACTACATAGCCAATCTCAAACCATAGTAAAACCAAGACTGGCAACAACTGAAAACTGCCCTGTGTTCATCAACTGCAATACCATCTTTTGTTATTAGTAGAAAAATCAGTGAAACAAGACAGTGAGGTAGATCATTTCATTTTCTCTTTACACTCGATGTAATGGCAATGCCCTCACGTCCACATCTGATTACAAGTCCTCTGATGCAGTGGGATGGCTTTTAGGGAAGAGGGAAGCTTGAAGGCAGAGGGTTGCGTTGAAATGTAAAAAAGGCTGCCATTGGAGATTTCTTGTTTTAATATCAATCCTGTTTAATTGACAGCTGCGGACGACTAGGATGATTCAAGAATTTGAGTCATCAGCATTTCAAGCCCATGATAAAGAGGATTACAGAAAGGTTTGGGATAATGTGCTAAAAGATCATAGCATGATTGCATTCTTACTGTATGTGTGCCACAAAATAGAATAAGCTTACAAATAAAATAAAGAGAAAGTAAGTAATCTAGATTTCACTAGACAGTACACATAGCATCACCCAGAGATGTAGTTAGGAAAATACTAAGTCAGTTCATTAACCAGCCCAGCTGGATTTTGGGGCTTGACAGCTCCAAAGTTAGCCTATGAAGTCTTATAAACTAGCCATCAGCCAGTGCTGATCACCATTTTCAGTGCTTTCAATATATTTGAAGCAGGCAGCCACCCAGAGCTGTTGAGAGCAAAAAGGGAGATCTATGAAAGTTCATATAGAGGGCAAATTTTTGTGAGCAGCTCGTGATTTAGGAGAGAACACCTGCAATAAATCCAGCTAGCGTTAGATGTTCTTAAAAGCACTGTTCATTGCTATATGTTGATAACTTGTTTCTCTGTAACTTGCAGTACAGTCCAATAAAGAACTTCTTGGGCACCGAGAAATTTAATTTAAAATTTGTTTTATATTAATATATAGGTAGTGTTCTGTATGAACCACATTCTTGAAGCTTGTCCAGCTTGTATTCTGTACAAAGTGATGAGGGCCGAAGCTTATTGCCTGTTGGGGAAATACAGTGACGCACTTAGTGACGTACAGTAAGTTGAACACTTTTTAAATCCTAGAAATTTAGAACTGAAGAAATACTCGACATACATATAGTATTCAGTTACTATTAGAGGTGTCAGGCTCTGCATGTGTTAAGCTTGATATCTATTTCTGGGTTTTTTCTTCAGGAATATCTTAAGAAATGACTCTATAAATTCAGATGCACTTTATGTCAAAGGACTCTGTTTGTACTATCAGGTAAGACGTGTGAACTCTGCCTTTGCATATTAAATACTTCTAAGCTTTCATTTTCATTAAAGTTTGCATATTAGAAGGATTGTGAAAGGCTGATAGATTTTGATTTCGTAAAATCTAGGTGATTTTGCTTTCCTTTTTAAGGATTAGATATTAAAATAAATTATGACATACTAATTATTTGTGATTCTGAAAGTGGTTATTTTTGATTTCTATTTCAGGATTTTGTTGACAAAGCTTACCAACACTTCAACCAAGTTCTTAGGCGAGACCCTGACCATAAGAA